>Ga0315545_1005025_pt1 | contig 10741 bp, 16 predicted proteins | sample SalMarSW160210MG_FD_203096 | JGI IMG/M metagenome (GOLD analysis project Ga0315545, IMG submission 203096) | Salt marsh sediment microbial communities from the Plum Island Ecosystem LTER, Massachusetts, United States - Salt Marsh Sediment SW1602-10 ...
GGTTAAGTTTGTTAATGAATGTCAGCAATTAAAATTGCCTTATCTTTTTGATCCAGGGATGCAGCTACCCAGATTGACAAAATCAGAGTTGTTAAAAGGCATTAATAAGGCAGAGATTTTAATTGGCAATGATTATGAAATTAGTTTAATGAGAAAAAGAACAAATTTGACCAAAAGGCAGTTATTGAGCAAGGTAAAAATTCTGATTACCACTTTAGCAGAAAGAGGCTCGTTAATTGAAACTCAAAAGAAAAAGATTAAAATTAAAGCCGCCAAACCAAAAAATGTTTCTGATCCGGTGGGCGCCGGCGACGCCTACAGGGCCGGATTTGTGGCTGGTTATCTTAGGGGTTATAATCTAAGAACTTGCGGACAGATGGGATCGGTAGCTGCTGCCTATACCGTAGAAAAATACGGCACCATGACTCATAGATTTACCAAAAAAGAATTTGAAAAAAGATATTATCATAATTTTTATGCTAAAATAACTCTTTAAAGAAAATTTTTTAGAAAGAAGGTGAGAAAAAATAATGAGAGAACAAGAGACAGGATCAACAACAATAGAGTTGTTGGAAAGAGATGAGCAACTTAGTAGAGTTGCAGGTGTTATAGGAGTAGTGGGGACAGGCGCAGCAGTTTTCGCAGCTGGATTATGGGAAAAGAGCGGTTTTCCAATAATGGGAGTTAGACCGGAAATGATAAGTGGTGGGCTTAAGGTAGTCAGTGCCATTGTTGCAGGAATAGATATAAAAGTCGTAAGACAAGGGATTCGAGCCGGTCGGCAATTAGATCAAATAAGAAGCACAGAGGCGGCAGGGTATTATTAATCTTGGATTATAAAAATTATAAAATAACCTAAATAAGTTCAATGCACTTGAATTACGATATTAAAGATTTATCTTTAGCTTCTCAGGGCAAGCTGAAAATTGAATGGGCTGGTACCCATATGCCTGTGCTTCAATTAATTAAAGCACGGTTTTTTAAACAAAAACCATTAAAAGGAATTACTATTGATGCTTGTCTTCATGTGACCGCAGAAACTGCCAATCTTATGTTGGCTTTAGAAGTTGGAGGAGCCAAGCTGGCTCTTTGTGCTTCCAATCCTTTATCTACCCAGGATGAAGTAGCCGCGAGTTTAGTTAAAAATTTTAATATTCCCGTTTTTGCCATTAATGGAGAAAATAAGAAGACTTACTATCAGCATCTTAATCAAGTTTTAGATTTTAGACCTCAAATTACTTTAGATGACGGCGGAGATCTTGTAGCTTTGCTACATAAATTAAAAATTAAAAATGAAAAGTTAAAAATTACAATGCAAAATGTAAAATTAGAAGAATGGGAATTTTATGGATCATGCGAAGAAACAACTACTGGTGTTATCCGCCTGAGGTCTATGGAGAAAGACCGTGCTTTAAAATTGCCGGTAATGGCGGTTAATGACAGCCAAACAAAAAGATTTTTTGATAACCGTTATGGCACCGGCCAGTCAACCATTGACGGTATTTTAAGAGCGACCAATATTTTACTGGCCGGTAAAAATTTTGTTATTGCCGGTTATGGTTGGTGCAGTCGGGGAATTGCTTTACGGGCCAGAGGCATGGGAGCTAAAGTGATTATTTGTGAAGTTGATTCAGTCAAAGCCTTGGAAGCAGTGATGGACGGTTTTCAAGCAATGTCAATGAATCAGGCAGTTAAAATTGGTGATATTTTTGTGACTGCCACTGGTGATAAAAAAGTGATTAGTTTCAAACATATTAAGCTAATGAAAAACGGAGCAATTTTAGCTAATAGCGGTCATTTTAATGTTGAGATAGACGTTCAAGGTTTAGAAAAAATAGCCAAGAAAAAAAGGAAAATTAGAAATAATCTGGTCGAGTATAAATTAGGCAAGAAAAAGATTTATTTATTAGCTGAAGGAAGATTGGTAAATCTAGCCAGTGCTGAAGGCCATCCGGCGGAAGTGATGGATATGTCATTTGCCAACCAAGCCTTAGCCGTTGAATACTTGTTAAAGAATAAAGGGAAATTAGTAAGCAAGGTCTACGTTCTTCCTAAAAAATTAGACCAAATGGTAGCTCGATTGAAACTAAAAGCCGTGGGAATTAAAATTGATAAATTAACTAAAGAACAAAAAAACTACCTATCCTCATGGCATGAGGGAACCTAATATTAATTTCCAACTTCTCGTCCAAAGGACGATCATCCCCTGGATGATAATATTTAATTTCTAATGCATTCTTACGCAGTTTATTGGTATAATGAGTCTTTATAATGAGAATAGCTAAAGCAATTCAGAGATTAATTGATTCATTTGAAAAACTGCCTGGGATTGGGCCCAAGACGGCCCAAAGACTGACCTTTTATTTACTGCATGTGCCTCAGGAAGAACTAGATAAATTTGCTCAGGCTCTTTCAGGACTGAAGAAAAATACCAAGACGTGTTCTTTGTGTTTTAATATTTCAGAAACAGACCCTTGCCAGATTTGTTCTGATCCTGGCCGGGATAAGACCAAGATTTGCGTCGTCGAGCAGCCCTTGGATATTCTGGCTTTAGAAAGGGCCGGCGTTTATAAAGGTCTTTATCATGTCTTGCATGGAGCCATTAATCCTTTAGATAATATTGGCCCAGAACAATTACACATCCATGACTTACTCCCTCGTTTAAAAAGTGGTATAATCACGGAAATCATTATTGCCACCAATCCGACGATGGAGGGAGAAGCGACGGCAATGTATATCACACGTTTGGCTCGTGAACTCAAAGTGAAAAGCCAAAAATTAAAAATTACCAGAATCGGAAGAGGATTACCTACCGGAGCGGATTTAGAGTATGCGGACGAAATCACTTTAACTAGGGCCTTGGAGGGGAGGAGAGACTATTGATTTTGTTTAAAGAACCAAGCAGAGCGTTTTTTAAAAAAGGGAGTATCGATGGGAAAAAAGGAACTTTCTTTGAAACAGACGACAATAATTTGGAATATGACCTATGGCTGTAACTTTAATTGTGCTGAATGTTTTCAGCCCTTTAATAAAGACAGACATCCTCCAAAGCAAGTAGTTTTGAAAGTCATCAATGAGCTTTCTAAGAAAATTCATGGAAATTGTGTTTTAAAACTTACTGGCGGCGAAATTTTTACCATGCCTAATTTCGTAGATGAAATTATTCCTTATTTAATTGATAAAACTAATTTCAGACTGACATCAACAACCAATCTAAGTGCTTCTTTAAAGACATATGAAAGTTTCTTAACTCAAGGCAAAAACAGACTTGATAGATTTAGTGTTTCTTGGCATTATCAATATTTTACTCCAAAAGAATTTGCTGAAAAAGTTATAAAACTCAGGAAAATGATGGATAAACTAGGACTGGCAGAAGTTTTACTCAAAATTAACCTAATATTAATCCCTCAAAATTTTTCCAAGCTGCAAATCATTAAAAAAAAATTAAAAAGTCTAAAAAATATAAAGTTTCATTTTCAAGCCTTTAGAATAAGTTTCTATGGGAGAAAATATTACAAATATAACAGTCGAGAAAGAAGCGAAATAAGAAAATTAGTTGATGATTATTCGCCATTAGGCTATAATAATAAAAGACATTTTCAGGGCAGAAAATGTAGTGCGGGGATAAATTATTTTGTAGTTAATCCCTATGGTGATGTTTTCACTTGTCATGAGGCCTATGAGTTAGAAAAAAACGGTAAATATGCTTTAGGGAACCTGATTGATGGCACGTTTGAACCTTTAAAAAGGGAAATTTTTTGTCCTTTTGATTACTGCACTGTACCAGCAGTAGCGATTAAAAATATTGTTAAATTAAATAAAAAATAAATATGAAATTCCATTTTTTTGCTTCTCTCCATGGGGATAAAGAACTTTACAAAAAAATTTTCGCCATTCTTAAAAAGCTAGGCTATGATCCAATCACAGACCATGTGCTTACTAGAAATATTGAACAAGTAGAACAAGAAACAAGCGAAGAATCAGAGCTATATATTAAAAAAATGTTAAAATGGGTGAATCAAGCGGATTTTATAGTTGCTGAAACAACTAATCCTTCAGTTAGTATTGGCTATGAAGTAATGGCAGCCCAGCAAAAAGGAAAACCAGTTATTGTCCTTTATGAGGCGAGTAAAGGAAAGGTTCCTCATACGCTAAAAGGGATTCCCATGGAGAAAATTCAACTTTTTAGTTACAATTCCAATAACAAAGAAGAACTAGAGGGGATTTTAAAGATTGCTACAGAAGAAGCTAAAGAGCAAATGGATGTCAGGTTTAATTTCTTTATTTCTCCGAAAATCGGTGCTTATCTGGATTGGATTGCCAAGCATAAAAAACTTCCCCGGGCTGCTTTTTTGCGAAGGTTGATTGAAGAACATATGAAAAAAAATAAAGACTATAAGGGGTGAGAATTCGGATCTCTTGGTTACTTCTTGGTATTTGGCTTCTAGGATGATAATATTACTTTGAGGAAATTCCTAATATCTAATTTCTAATTCTCAAATTAATTTAGACACTTTAAAATTAGAAATTTCATTAGAAATTAGTTATTGGAAATTAGAAATTATGGCGCGAGCCATTGTTAGAGATACTTTTGGTGAGATTTTAGAAACCGGCAAATCTACGGCTCAGCAGGCAGGCAAACTTCCTGGTCAAGTAATCAAAACTGCCGGCCAGCAGATTAGCGGCAAACAGCCCTCCCTTCAAATTTCCCAAGGGGGTGAATCAAAAAAGTCAGCACTTAGGCCAGAGATGAAGCCAGAAGAGGGAATTAAAGAGCTATTAGGAAAGCCCCTGCCTCAGGAAAAGATGGTTCAGTTAAAACAAAAAGACGTCCTAGAAAGAAATAAAGGCCTTGATGAAGTGAGATCTAAATTAGGGGTGGAGAAGATTAAACGTTATCAGGAAATGCAGCAAAGAATTACTCAGGAACAAAAAAAGAAAGAAGAAGTTCCTGAATCTGAGCAAGCCAAAACCGGCTATCGAACTTTAGAAGAAAAAGCTAAATGGCTGGAAGCGCAAAGGAAAAAGGAAGAAGAGGAGAAAGGAAAGGAGCAAGGCCCTTTGTTGCCAGAATCAGCGGAAAAAATGCCAGGATTAGATAGAATACTTAAACCCAAAAAAGGAACTAAGGAGATGGGAAAGAAAGTTATTGGGTAAATTCCTAATAGCTTGAATTACTAAATTAATCAGGCCTAGTTGTCATTCTGGAGGTCCGACGAACGTCGGACCGATAGAATCTCATTAGAAATTTATTGTATGAGACTAAAAATCTACAACACTCTTACCAAAAAAAAAGAAGTTTTTAAACCACTTAATCCTTCTACCGTTGGAATGTATGCCTGCGGTCCGACTGTTTATGATTATGCCCATATTGGCAATTTTAGAACCTACACCTTGGCAGATATTGTTCACCGGACTCTAAAATACTTAGAATATCAAGTTAAATTAGTAATGAATATTACTGATGTGGGCCATTTAACTTCAGATGCGGATACGGGTGAAGATAAATTGGAAAAAGGAGCCCGCAGGGAAGGAAAAACCGCCTGGGATATTGCTCAAAAATATACAGATATCTTTTTGGAAGATATGAAAAAGATGAACATGTTAAAACCAACTGTTTTATGCAAGGCGACCGAGCATATCAAAGAACAAATAGAATTGGTTAAAAAACTGGAAGAAAAAGGTTATACTTATAAGACTTCAGATGGGATTTATTTTGATACCAGTAAATTTCCTCATTACGGTGAATTAGTTGGCCTTAATATTAAAGGGTTAAAAGAGGGCGCTCGAGTAGAAAAAAATCCGGAAAAGAAAAGACCAGCGGACTTTGCTTTGTGGAAATTTTCTCCTCATCCGCCAGCTGGCGGAAAAAAGCGAGACATGGAATGGGATTCACCCTATGGTAAAGGTTTTCCTGGCTGGCACATCGAGTGTTCGGCCATGAGTATGAAATATTTAGGCAACCCATTTGATATTCATTTGGGAGGAGTGGACTTAAAACCAGTACATCATACTAATGAAATTGCCCAGGCAGAAGCGGCCACCGGTAAACCTTTTGTTAAATACTGGATTCATGGCGAATTTATCTTAGTTGATGGTAAAAAAATGAGTAAATCAAAAGGTAATTTTTATAATCTTAAAGACATTGAAAAAAAAGGTTTTGACCCTTTAGCCCTGAGATATTTATATCTAAACACTCATTATCGCCAGCAAATGAATTTTACCTGGGCAGCTTTGAAAGGAGCGCAAACAGCTTGGATTAAACTAATTTCATTGGTAAGCAAGGGGGATATAGACGCGGTTGCTTCATCCGCTAAAGGAAAGAAATTTAAAGATAGATTTATTAAGGCGATTTCGGATGATTTTAATATGCCCGAATCTTTGGCTATAGTTTGGGAAATGACAAAAAGTGATCTTGATCAAAAAGAGAAACAAACCTTACTTTTAGATTTTGACAAGGTTTTAGGACTAAATTTAAGAGCAAAGAGCAAAGAGCAAAGAGCAAAAATACAGATTAAAGATATAGAAGATAAAGAAATCAAAAAACTACTTTTAAAAAGAGAGAAATTAAGAAAAGAGGAAAAATGGCAAGAAGCAGACAAGATTAGAAAAGAAGTAGAGAAAAAAGGATATAGTTTGGAAGACACTTCTGGGGGGACAAAGGTTCGTCTTAAAAAATAACTAACAATATAGTATAATTTTACTAATTTATTCAACCACCTGCCTAGAAAGAAAAAAATGATGGCAGACACCACAGAAAATCAACCGGTCAATATTGCTGTAGCTGATACATTTGCCAAGGCCTTTATGGACTTTGGTGGGAGAACATGTTGGCATGGATTTATTGGCGAGGCGGGGGCAGAGACGCATGTTGTTACTTCTTTGCAAGTTGCCGAATTAGCCGAAGCGAGAGTAGAGGAAACAAGAGAGGACTTTTTCCAATTAAGCCATGGTGAACGCTCAGTCTTAGTAGCAGAAGAGATAATGCGAATGCGAGAAGAAGGTTAATGCTTAGAATCAGAACTCAGAATCAAACTTAACCCCTTCTTTTTTAAGTAAATTAATTTTCCTTTGAATGGCCTTACCTGATTTTTTTCCCATAAAACCGCCAATTGTGCCATTGCTTTTAATTACCCGATGGCAGGGAACTTTTGAGATAGGCCCCGCACCAGAACAAGTTCGATGCGGGGTTAAAAGATTGCGGCGCAATGCCTGGCCAACCGCTTGATAGGCCTTAGTGTTTAAGGCCTGAGCAATAGCTTTATAAGTTGTTACTTTTCCCCGAGGAACTTTTTTAACTAATTGATAAACTTTTTGGCTAAAAGGAGAAACTTTTTTCATTAATTAAATATTTTAGCACTTTTCTGGTATAATTCAGCTTGTTTGTGAAATTATCTTAAGGAGGTGAAGTTAAATGGAAGGCATAGCAACAATAGTTTTTGGTAACTCTGAGGAGGTCGCTAAAGCCCTTGAACATCCTGCATGGTTTGGCACAGTTCAGATGGGAAGGGAAAAATTTTCTGTAGTCGCAAATGAAGCAGCCCTGCTTGAAGCCCAGGGAAGAGTGCTTCCAGAGAGTGTCTTAGAGCATCGGATTTCACCACAAGAAGAGGCGGAAAGGACCACTATGGCATTATTAGATATGGTTCATAACGAACAAGGCTGGATGCCGGAAGCAGTGGTATTTGAATAATTAATTATCTTAGGAACTTACTTAACAAAAGCAATAATAATCGCACCAGTGGTCATTAAAATTACTCCGAAAATAAGAGAAAAACTTAGATTCTCCTTTAGAAAAAGAGCGGCAAAAATAATGGTGAGCACCAAACTGAGTTTATCAATCGGCACTACCTTACTGGCTTCTCCAATTTGCAAAGCCCGGAAATAAAACAACCAGGAGAGTCCGGTGGCAATACCGGAAAGAATCAGAAAAATAAGACTGTTTTTACTGATGGTTTTAATTTGGGGTAAGGTTTTTTGGGCGGCGGCAATGCCCCAGGTGAAAAAGAGAATCACGGTGGTGCGGATAGCAGTCGCCAAATTAGAATTGATATTCTTAATGCCGATTTTGGCCAGAATAGAAGTAAGGGCGGCAAAAACCGCCGATAAAAAAGCAAATAACAACCACTGCATCATATTTTAATTATACACTTAGCTTAATTTTTTTCACTATAATAAAGATTAGCCAGAGAAAATAAAAGCAGGACTAAAAAAGCGTAAAAAGGAAACCACAAAACACTGATTACCCCTTCTAGGCTATTGAAATTGAAAAAGAAGATTGAGGTCATAATCGCCAAACTTGAAATTAGAGTTAAGAATGACGATTTGCCTAGGTCTTGAATTTGTTTTTCATCATACCATTCTTTAGTTTTTTCCTGAGCTTTGATCATAAACCAATAACCTAAAATCAGAGCATAGGGAATAAGGAGAATAAAAGTACCCATCAGGGTATGAATTTTTAACATCCACAAAGAAGAGCGGGGGAAGATAAAACCTAAGCTAGTAGAAGATAGACCCATAGAACCGCAAATAAAGCCTACATATTGAGCCACCATAAAAATATTGCTGTCTTTAGCCACAAATTTAGTTTGACCGTCCTTTTTGAGTTTAAAAACATGACTGTAAGTTAGAATTAAGCTCGAGACCAATTGAAAGGCGGTAACGGGATATAAAATAGACCATTCAGGTTGAGATAAACCATATTTGTATTGTTTGCCAATGTCACTTAATAAAGCCACATCGCCAAAAATAAAGACCAGAGATAAAATATTCATCACCAGTAAAAGTAAATAAAATAAGGAGATTTTTTTAGCCTTTTTTAAATATCTTGTTAATTGAAAAAGTGAAAGCAAACAAAAAGAGAGAAAAATTAAAAGGCCAATGCCAAAATAATTCATTAGCCCTTCTTCAGCCCTAGTAATGGGTTTAAAGTTGATCATTTTTGGCCGCAGAGTTTCAAAAATAAAATAACTCATCATAAAAGCAAGTGCAGAGGAGATGCCTAAAACTGGCACTAAAGATTTTAGTATTTTTTCAATTTTTTTCATTTTTGGCCTCCTTTAGTTGCAGGTAAACGAAAAATATCTTCTACTTTAACTTTAAAAAAACGGGCTAATTTTAAAGCCAAAAGAGTCGAAGGCACAAATTTACCTGTTTCAATAGAATGAATCGTTAGCCTGGTCACACCCACTTTATTAGCCAGTTCTTGTTGGGAAATTTGATGATGTTTAAAGCGGTATTGGCGTAAATTATTACCAATTTTCAAAAACCCTCCTTAATATAGTAGAGTATACTTATTGTATAGTAAACTATACTTAATGTCAAGCTTTGACTTTAAAACCATTAAAGCTTTATAATTCATTTTATGAACCTAAACGAACAAATAATTTCACTTCTTAACCAGCCTTTAGTTTTAACAGTCCTTTTTGCTTGGACGATTTTTTGGAAAGGCCGAGCCCTTTGGAAAGCAGCCAATAAGAAACAATTAGCTTGGTTTATTATCTTCTTAATAGTTAATACCATGGGAATCTTGGAGATATTTTATATTTATTACCTTAACCGCTTTGATTTGGACAAAGGCAAGCTTTTGGCCTTTATTGAAAAAAAGCGGAGCTTCCTAAGGCAAAAAAAGAAAGGATAATTCTTCAAAGAGATAATTTTGGGAGGATTTTAAATTCAAAAGTGCCAAGCTATTTTGGTTTTTAGAGGTAGGGGTGGTAAAATATGCTCCAATAAAATATTTTTTAGAGGAGGTGAAGAAGCTGGCAGAGAAGAGTGGAGAACAAGTTTTGATGGTGAATGTTGAGAGGCTTCGTGCTGAGCAAGCAACCCCCTTTCCGTCAGCATCAACAATACTCATCTCAACACAAGAAGCAGACCAGGTAGGGGGGTCAAAAGTGGTTTCAAGAACAGGTAGATATGCATTTCCTGAAGATAGCTTAGAGCAAGCAGTGGCAGATTGGGAAAAGGCAGGGTTTGTTAGGGTTACGCCAGTATTACCAGAAGAAGACTCAGTTGTTAAATAAAGAAAAAATTGGTAATATTTAGTTGCTATGAAGAAATACGGGGACAGGGCATTAGATTTTGCTATTGGTGCAGCGGAGAGACGATGTGGTCCGGTAACAGTCTCTAAGGAAGAAGCAGAGAGACTAAGAACTCTTGTCACAGACGATAGAGGAAGCGAAAAATGGATAGGTTTAAATCTAGAGTTAGAAGAGAGATTTGGTTCTACACCACATAATCGCCCAGGCGAATTTCATAGTAATGAAATTGGGCCTGGTAGCACTCGCTTTACTAGTCTTCACCAACAAAGATAATAAGGGACTAAAAATTTCCTTTGAAAATTTATGCTATAATTTCCCAAATGAGTCTCTCTGTTGGTATCGTCGGGCTTCCAAATGTGGGTAAATCGACTTTATTCAATGCCTTGATGAAAAGGGAAATTGCCAAAGTGGCCCAACATCCTTTTACCACTGTTTCTCCTAACAAAGGCATTATTGCTGTTCCTGATGAAAGATTAGATGCCTTAGTGAATTTATTTAAAAAAGGCGTTGAGGTTAAACCGGCTTCAATTGAGTTTGTGGACATTGCTGGTTTAGTTAAAGGCGCGGCCCAGGGTGAAGGCTTGGGCAACCAGTTTTTGTCTCATATCCGAGAGGTTAATTTAATTCTTCATGTTTTAAGAGAGTTTGAAAATTCCCAAGCCCCTCATGTGATGGGTAGGATTGACCCGGTCGGTGAC
>Ga0315545_1005026_pt1 | contig 10741 bp, 6 predicted proteins | sample SalMarSW160210MG_FD_203096 | JGI IMG/M metagenome (GOLD analysis project Ga0315545, IMG submission 203096) | Salt marsh sediment microbial communities from the Plum Island Ecosystem LTER, Massachusetts, United States - Salt Marsh Sediment SW1602-10 ...
CTTGCTATTGGTAAAATTCAAGAACCACAAAGCCCTAAAAATCCGCATGCCGTTGAACCTGGAAGATTGGGTAGATTAAAAGGCGGCAAGGCAAGGGCAAAAGCACTTAGTGTAACCCAACGTTCAAAGATTGCACACGCAGGAGCTAGGGCAAGGTGGGGAAAGAAGCCAAGGATTGCTTAATATTCGTGAGATTTTAGGCATGTTTATTTAGTTTTCAATTTTCTTGTTAAATCTTCGACTGGCAAGAAGTTGTAAAACCTTCCATGTTTTTCTAATGTCAATAATCCACGTTTTTTAAGTTGAAAAAGGTCATTACGTGCGGTTTGATAAACCACTCCATGGGTTTTCATGTGGCGATAAATAGTATAAATGGTTGTCGGGTGATGTATCGCATGATTTATCAATTCCTGTTGTCGATGATTTAAAGTCTGCACTTTTCTTAGCAGGATTTTTATCTGTTTCAATTCCTTTTGCTTCCTCGCAATATATCTTTTAAGATCTTCAATAGACAAACGAAAAGCCCTTAAATGAAATTTTATAAAATATGTCAAATCATTGTCATCTTTTTCGGAATATAAATATGCCATTTTATATTTTGCGGGCGCCTTTAAAATGATTCGCGAGATTGGTAAGAATTCAATCAGCCAATATTTGTTCTTAAGAAGGTACCAGTAGAAAATTGCCCTAGCCGTTCTCCCGTTTCCGTCAACGAATGGATGTATATAACCCAGCCAAAAATGAAGAATTGATGCTTTCACAACGGGATGAATAAATGTCACTTCTGAAGAACTATTCGCGAAATCACAAAGTAATTGAAGACGTTCTTTTAATTCTTTAGCATCTGGTGGAGTATGTAGAATTGTACCATCATAATCAACGACATAAATATCGTTTGACTTTCTCAACCTACCGCTCATAGAAGGATCATCAAGAGTCTCGTTTGTGATAGACTTTTGTATTTCGCAAAGAAGTTCAATAGACAGATTTTCTTCAATATGATCTTTAATTTTTAGCATTGTTAGATAGTTGTTTTGTATCATCATTTCGCTACGTGTACGCGGTTTTCTTCCTTCGCGCAACATTTCTTTAGCTTCTTTATGTGTTGTCGCTGCTCCCTCAAGGATGCTTGATGCTATTGCCTCTTCCATTAGAGAGCTTATTATATATTTATCTTTAGTGGTATCCTGTATGCTGGAATCACTAATCAACAATTGTCCTATTGCATATTGATCAATAAAATGTAATTCCCTAAGAATAACATCTGGAAGCCAATACCAAAATCGGCTGCCCGAGGTAGTTCTGATGCTTGTCATTCTTGCTTGTGATATGCGAGAAAACTTCACAAATGCCCATGCCATTTCTTTACTAAGTTTATCGGGCAAAGGTCTATATTTCAATTCATCCCAGTAAAGATATCTATCATTAACATAGTTAATAAATGACACAACCTCTGGCAGTGTGAACGAATCAAAAAATTGATCAGATTTTTCCTTAATTAAATCTTTCCAATTTGGAGGTGTTTCTATCCATTTCATCCTAAAATCCCCATTTATTTCTCAATATAATAACTAAATACTAATTTCATACTAATTTAGTATAAATTAGTATATAATTATATGGATGTCAAGCTAAAAGGGTCTTTTCTTTTGCGGGATTACGTTTCTAATCTGGTGTCGATATTAAATCTTTGAAGCATCAGGTTTAAATCCTCAACACCTTTAGAACACTGGATGAGTTTTCCCTTGTGCTCTAATAAGACATTTGCCCTGCCTCTCAGGCAGTAAGAAGATGACATCACATCGCCGTATGCGCCCGTATCGAGAATGCCTAAAATATCTCCTTCTTTAATCTCTGGAATTTCTCTGGGCCGGTCCTGGGTGAAAGTATCGCCGGTTTCGCATACATTGCCGTCAACAGCATAGGTCAAGAGACAGCCGTTGGGATTAGAGATATTAATGATCTCATGATATGCATGATAGAGCTTCGGCCTTATTAATGTTCCCATGCTGGCATCGGTAAAAGCATGAAGAATACCGTTCTTCTCTTCGACAGTATTTACTTTAGTTAAAAGTACGGTTGAATCGCCGACAAGGCTCCGGCCGGGTTCGGTGATTAATTTATGTATCTTCACACCGCTTCGCGTTAGTTCTTCGCTGATTATTTTTGCATATGCATCAAATGGAAAAGACTCTTGAGATTCGCGGTATCTAATGCCGGGGCCTCCGCCGACATCCAGATTAAGATTTGAAAAGCCGTGTTTTGCTAATTCATTCACCATATCCAGAGTGTTTTGTAAGGCAATCCTGAAACTATGAACATCGTTGCCGAGCCAGCCGGAACCGATATGAATGTGCAGTGTGTCGGGATTAAAACCATACTCGCGGGCTGTTTTGAATGTTGCTGCAATCTTATCCTGCTCTATTCCGAACTTGATTGGAACTCCGTCATCGTTCCTTATACCGGCAGTAATAACATCAGGATTATGCCCTGCACCGACATTCGGATTCAATCTTATGGAAAGATTCAAGCCGTGTATATTCCATTCATCTCTATGCTCTTCGAGTTTCTTAAGCTGAGAAATAGAATCGATGTTGATTTTATAATTGCCGAACTTCACAAGCTTTTCAAGATCATCTTTTGAAACGGAAGTTCCGGTAAACATAATTCTATTTCTGGGAATTCCGCGCCGCTCTGCAAGAACGGCTTCGTTCGGAGAAACGACATCAGCGCCCAGGCCAAGCAGCGCAATCAGATCAAGAACCTGCGGGCAATAATTTGCCTTGACAGCATAATTTATTTCCACTTCGCCTGAATAGTTTTTTGCAAATGCTTCTCTGACAAGCATAGCCTTGTCCTCAATTCTTTTCCCATGTGTAAAATATAACGGCGTAGGATAACGCTTTGCCAGATCTTCTAAATGATATTCTTTAAATGAGCGGGACCAGACTTTGTCATCCAGAACATCAAAACCTTTAAAAAACCACCAGTATTGTCTTTGAGTCATAAACTCATTGTTCTTTCGCTATTCTCCAAAATATATATACACACGATACAACATTCATGCTTGCAAATAATATAATGTATAATGAGCGAATAGCCAATTTTGAGAATATTCAAGAATATTTCTATGCAACGTTCCGCAGAATAATAAATCCGGACGCAATTATGAGTGCGCCGCCGATTAATTTCTGCGGAAGCCGATCGTCGGAGAACATTTTTCCGCCAAAGAATGAAGCATAGAGTATCGAAGTACGCTTTACGGCCAATACCAATGCGATAGGTGCAAGCAGAGCTGCTTCAAGTTGTGTAAAACGGTAGGCAATTGTCAGAAATGCAATAATTAAGATGAATAAAAACTGGTTCTTTCCTTTGAACATTATTTCTTTGAAAGATATTCTGCGGAAGAAAACAAGAAATCCAAATATAAAGCAATAAATCAAATGCTGGTAAAAAAGAATTATCAGCGGACTTGTTTTATAAGTGCTCAGGAGCGATTTGTCGGCTATCGATGAGATTGCGAACAAACCGACAGCGCCGAAAATATAAAAATAATTGCTTTGCAGGAAGATGTTTTTAAAAGGCTGAAATATTTTTTGCGCAGTCCTCTTTTCCAGCATATACGTTCCTGCGACCATGAGTCCGACACCAAGCCATTCCGAGTATTGAAGCGATTCGCCTAGTACGGGAAGCGCCAAGAGTGCAGCTATTGCAGGTGTTGTGCCGAGAAGTGGAAGCGCGCTGCTGATTTGATTATGTTCCAGCGACATCATTACCAGCAGAAATGCCATTCCGCCCAGCATACTTTTTACAATCAGAATAATCAATGATTCGGAAGAAATGGATGTAATGTCGACCGAGAAAAGGACAAACGATGAAAGGATGAGGATAGTAATAGAAACCAGAAAAGAAAATTCAAGGGCATGCAATCTAAACAAAACTTTTTTTTGTATAATAGCAGCCGAAGCTGATAGTAACGCGGAACAGGACGCCAGGAGGAACCAATTCATACAGCCGAATCCATAAAATTTAAAGAGTTATGGTTGCATTGAGAAAAAAATTTCTGCCCGGTTCATCTTTTACGATACCACGCAATGTGGATAAATGGTTTTGATAAGCCCTGTTGAAAAGATTTTTTATTCCTGTGCGAATCGTAAATGTACATTGACCGACGGCCAATGGAACACTGACAAAACCGGCATCAAAAATCATATAACCGGCCGTATACTCTTCGCCGGCAGCGAGATTCTCTTGTGCCGCCGTAGCGGAACATGAAAAACTCAATGTTCCAATATCCTTAAAATATCCGTTCAATTCCACCTGCCCTGTAAGCGGTGATATCTGCGGCAAGTTGGCCTTATAACGCGTATCTTCTCCGCGAACATATGCCAGCCAGGCTTTCAGAGCGGACCAGGCTGTCAGTGTTTTTTCAGATGATATTTCATAACCGTATAATCGAGCTTCGCTTATATTGCTGCTAATCGTAGCAGGCCGTCCATCGAATATACCCGGTATTCCTTGGATACGATTTTTAAGTTGATTTAAGAAAATATCTGCCTGTATTTTAAAACCGTCAGTATGAAACCGCAATCCCGTATTAACGGAAATACTTCGTTCCGGCAGCAGATGGGGATTTCCCACTTGGATGTTGCCTTTACCGAGATCTAAAAATTTGTAGCGTTCTTCAAGAGAGGGAGAACGGAATGCCGTTGCGGCAAGAAAAGTGACGTCCGAAGAAGAACAGAATTTATACTGTGCACCGGCGCTTACACTCCATGATTCATCATGTGCAGTTCCATCCTGCCAAAGCATTGTGGAATCTTCAATATTAGTTTTTAATATTCCTGCCGTGATTGTGTACTCCGGATTATATACTTTATCATTACTTACACGAATCCAATCGTATCGTGCTCCCCCCGTAATTGTCAATCTTTCGGGCATAACAGTCCATTCATCCTGTGCATAAAAACCGCCGCTGAAATACGCCGAATGAGGAATCGGCTGCTCACCGATGAGTATATTTTTATTCGGCAGCGATTTTTCCCGCCGGCTGTCGAGTTCACGCTGCCATGCCTCCGCGCCGACGACTAGAAGATGATCTGTTATCGGAATAATATTAGATTCGATCTGAATGCTGTTTGTTGTGTGAACAGCATGGGGAGTTATTCGTAATGTGTCGCCTTGTTTGATTTCAACATTACGATTAATTACTTGACGTGAGATGCGAATACATAGAAGCGGTACTGTGAATAAGAGATGAGGAATATTATATTCTGCACTCAGGAGCTCTCTTCGTGCAAGCGTATATCGTACTGCCGCTGTCGGGCCGAATGCCGAGCTGCCGGGAATTCCGGTGTCGTCGGCCTGTGAACGCTGATATGATAAAAAGAGAGATTGTTCATTTACGGTCTTAATTCCGAGAGAACCTGAAAAGCTGAAATCGGTGTATTGGGAATTCGGCAATATGCCGTTCGGTGTAGATGTATTTCCTGCTGTACGGTATCCGCCGCTTAATCTTGCTGCAAATCGATCCGAGGATCCTTCTAACGCAATATAATGCGAAACACCGCCGTCTACGCCCGTAAAGCCGTTTAGCAATTCCGTGTTTATATGGTAAGTATCTGTAAATGAATTGCGTTTTGTCACAAAATGAAGAACACCGCCGAGCGCTCCGGTTCCGTATAATACCGATCCTGGAGATTTTATTATTTCGACCCGTTCAAGATCGTTGTTGTTAATAAGAGAAAGAGCTCCGGCAATATCGTTTGCTGTTTCAATTCTCGTATTATCAACAAGTGATATGATATTAGAACGACTCATGCCCCGGATAGAAATGGCTGTTTCCCATGTTCCGTCGCGGACAAGAGTGATGCCGGGGTCCTGGCTCAACGCATCGGAAATCGTAACGTACGGAGTATTCAGCAATTGCTCACCGGTTATTACACTCAAAGGATATGAAGTGTTCTTTATATTTGATGAATTACGTGTACTGCGGATGATTACTTCATCCGATGCAAAAATTGCCGAATGCATTTCTATTACGGCAGTATCACGGTTATTAGAAGAAAGAAAAATTCGGCGTTCGATACCGGCAAATGCAATATGACGCACAGAGAATGTATAACGCCCTGCGGTTAATTGTTCGAAGAGAAATCGCCCTTTTTCGTCAGTATTTTTTTGCTGGCCTGTTTCGAGCAGTACTACAACAGCTTTTGATATCGGTTGATGCGTGACAGCATCAACAACATATCCAGAAAGCGATATGTTTTGTGAATGTAAAAATAGAGTCGGGAAAACCAATAGAAATGCAAAAAAAACCAACCAACGTAAATACTTCCGTTTATTCATTAAATAATTAGAGCCCTGGAATTTGAACTATGATTTGTGCTATCTATATGAAAATTTAGTTATATATCGCAAAGATTGCAATGAAGTAAAATTTTAATAACAGATATGTGCAGACACTTGAAAAGCTTATAAATTCTTATAGACAGATTAAGATAAAAAAAATTGAAAAGTGACAGTATAAATGAATCATGCTGTCATAAATGTTCATTTATTCTATTGTGATGAGTTTTTATGCTTTTCTTTTCTTTCTTTCATATATTAGTAGTAAGAATTTTGGTATCAGAGTCTAATCTGTCGGTAATGTTTTGTAAGAAATTTGATGAAGAAGCCGTTTCCGTTTTGAGCAATGATTAAGTGTTTTGTTAAGAAAAAGCAATTGCAAACGAAGTTGGAAGTTTTGTAACCTTCATATCTTACTAATTATAGAAACAACGCACTCCTTACGGTGAAGTGTCGGCTATAGACGGCCGCTTAAAATTCCGATTACCAAGAACACAGAGTAATTTTCTATCATTCATAAAAAAAAAGACGGCTTTTTGCCCTCTATTCTTATGGAATGAAAGTTGCAAGAGGAAATATCACTTTCTCGATAAGGAAAAAAGCAGCTTTTAACAAGGAGATGTTATGGAAGGAACACAGACATTAACGCGGGAATTACAGCAAATCGATTCGGTTATCGCGAAGAATAAGGGTCGGCATGGCGAACTGCTGACGGTTCTTGAGGAGACGCAACTGCTGAATGAGCAAAAATACCTTTCAGAGGAAGCTCTAAACCACATTGCACTCAGAACAGGTGTCCCTCTCTCAAGAATCTATAATGTTGTAACATTTTATTCATTCTTTAATCTCAAACCGCAAGGCCAGCATACACTTACAGTGTGCCGCGGAACAGCCTGTCATACAAAAGGATCAAAAGCTCTTCTTGATGATATTGGATTAATGCTGGGATGCAGCAAAGCGCTTGAAGATGGAGAATCCTTTTTCACTACACCGGACAACAAGTTCACAATTTCCACGGTAGCATGTTTCGGCCAGTGTGCGCTTGCACCGGTTGTAGCGATTGATGGAGTCATCCATAGCAATGTAACAACTGCAAAACTGCAAAAGCTTCTTGGAAAAATCTCTAAGGAGAGAAAAAAATCATGAAGATACAAGATGCTTCAATGTTAGAAAAGATACGGCAGGAGGGAATGGCGGCGATTGTTCCTGATGTTCCAAAAATTTCGGTAGGTATGGGAACATGCGGCATCGGAAACGGTGCAAAAGAGATGTATGAAAGTTTACAGAAAGCAATTAAAACAAAAAGAGCTAAAATTGAACTTGCGCTTGTTGGATGTTTTGGTTTTTGTGCAGAAGAAGTTATGGTTAATTGTTACGTGCCGGGACAACCGCTTGTTATCCTGCATAAAGTAAGTCCGAAGGATGCCGAGAGTATTGTCAACGGTCTCTGCAGAGGCATGATACCGTTGAAGAAAGCGTTGTGTAGAATTGAGAATTGGAATTTTTATACTTCGAGAGTAGAATTTGGAACGGGATTAAGCAGTGTTCCATTGTGGAATGAAATTCCGTTTTTCAGAGGACAGAAGAAAATCGTCCTTCGCGATTCAGGATTGATCGATCCGGAAGATATTAAAGAATACATTGCTGTCGGTGGTTATAGCGCGTTGATGAAAGCATTAACGCAGATGACGCCTGATTCAGTCCTGGATGAGATCAAGAAATCCAAGCTGCGAGGGCGCGGCGGTGCAGGTTTCCCGACGGCTATCAAATGGGAAATGATGAAAAAAGTCGAAACGGATAAAAAATATATTATCTGCAATGCTGATGAAGGCGACCCGGGCGCATATATGAATCGAAACGAAATTGAAAGCGATCCGCATGCACTAATCGAAGGAATGCTGATTGGTGCGTATGTAATGGGCGCTTTTGAAGGCGTGATGTATGTGAGAGCCGAGTACCCGCTTGCCGTTGAACGGTTTAAAAAAGCAGTTGCTGCAGCGAAGGAATACGGTATTCTCGGAAAGAATATTTTAGGATCTTCGTTCAGCTTCGATATGTCCTATGTGGAAGGGGCAGGCGCATTTGTATGCGGTGAGGAAACAGCGTTGATTGCTTCGATTGAAGGCAGAGCGGGCCGGCCTTTACCGCGGCCGCCGTATCCCGCACAAAAAGGATTGTGGGGCAAACCGACCAACATTAATAATGTGGAAACATGGATAAATATTCCTGTAATCCTCACGATCGGCGGGGATGCTTTTGCGAAGTTCGGAACGCAGACAAGTACCGGAACGAAGGTTTTTTCACTTGTCGGAAAAATCAAGAACACGGGCCTTGTTGAATTGCCGCTCGGCACGCCGCTGGAAAATATTATTTATCAGATGGGCGAAGGTACCGGAAATAAGAAAAAAATCCGTGCAGTACAAACAGGCGGGCCGTCGGGCGGATGCATTCCGGTCGAACATTTCAATACTCCGGTTGATTACGAATCCCTCACAAAACTGGGTACGATTATGGGTTCAGGCGGAATGGTTGTTATGGACCAGGATAATTGTATGGTGGATGTTGCAAGATACTTTGTTGAAGTGACGTATGCCGAATCGTGCGGAAAGTGCACACCATGCCGTGAAGGGCTTGCACAAGCACTCGCTATTCTTAATAAAATCACTCACGGTGAAGCAACTATGGAGGATTTGGATACGCTTGAGCGGTTAGCCTATGTGATCAGGGATTCTGCTCTGTGCGGATTAGGACAAACAAGCTCGAATCCGGTGTTAAGCACGCTGCGATACTTCAGGGATGAATATGAAAAACATATAATTCAAAGACGGTGTAAAGCCGGTGTATGTGAAAGCCTGTTTATTGCGCTTTGCGAGAACAGCTGCCCTATGCATATGAATATTCCCGGATACCTCCAGCTTCTCAAGGAAGGAAGAATCGAAGAAGCGTTTGAATTGACGCTTCGCGATAACCCGATGCCTGGCACAGTTGGGAGAATTTGTTACTTCCATTGCCAGATGCGCTGCCGCAGAGATATGGTGGATGATCCGGTCTCACAGGGTGATATTCATCGCTATCTTGCAGATACGATGTATAAAATGGGTAAAGAGAAAGAAGTTTATCAGCGTTTGATCAAAGAAAAACTGTCAAACACAAGGAAGAAGATTGCTATTGTTGGTGCCGGGCCTGCCGGATTGACAGCGGCATATTATCTTGTTCGTCTTGGTCATTGTGTTACGGTTTATGATAATCATGCGAAAGCCGGTGGAATTCTGCAATATGGAATACCTGCATATCGTCTGCCGAAAGATAATCTTAATAAAGAGCTTGAACTCTTTAAAAAACTTGGAGTCAAGTTCGTTTTCAATACTCATGTTGGTAAAGAAATTACCATTAAAAATCTACAAAAGCAGAACGATGCTGTGTTCTTTGCTGTTGGTGCTCAAAAAGACATTGAACTTGATATTCCGGGCAGACAGCTTGATGGAGTTATTCAAGGCTACGAGTTTCTTGAGAAATTTGCCCGAGGTAAGAAGCCTCACCTTGGGAAGAAAGTAATTGTAGTGGGCGCCGGAAATGTGGCTATCGATGCAGCGCGCTCTTGCCTGCGGCTCGGTGCCGATGTCACGATCGTCTATCGCCGCGATAAAGATGAAATGCCTGCAAATGCACTTGAAATAAAGGATGCCGTTGATGAAAATATCCGGTTTATGTTTTTATCCGCACCTCACCGAGTTATCGGAGATATTAAAGGAAAAGTCACAGGCCTTGAAATTCACAAAATGAAGTATGACGGCTTCGATAATAACGGAAGAAAGAAACCGGTTGAGACCGGTGAAACTGCAATAGTGGAATGCAATACGATCATCCTTTCTATCGGTCAGAAAGTAGAATTTGAACCTGCAAAGGAAATCGGTCTTGAGCTCCGAAAGAACGGTTCGATTAAAGTGCACCAGCCGAACTGTCGAACCAACCTGTCAAAGGTATACGCAGGCGGTGATGCAGTGACCGGGCCGGCAACAGTTTCCGAGGCTATGGGGCTTGCACGTCAGGCAGCAGAAGCCATTGATATTGATCTGATGAAGGAGAAGCGATTCCATAAATTATTCAGGGATTTCAAATATAAAGATGAAATAGTTCCAGAACCGGAAGGCGGCAAAAAAATTAATCCCAAAAAATTACCTGTTAAAGAACGAATTTCAAGTTTCCAGGAAATACATGCCGGTTACTCCGGTGAGGAAGCATTACAGGAAGCGGCCCGCTGTCTGCGATGTGATGTCAAATGTCACTCCCAAGTAAAGGAAGATTAAGAGGATCAGATGGTAACTACGATGGTCAACATAAAAATTAACAGCGAAGATTTTCAGGTACCCGATGGTATAACAATTCTTGAAGC
>Ga0315545_1005030_pt1 | contig 10738 bp, 12 predicted proteins | sample SalMarSW160210MG_FD_203096 | JGI IMG/M metagenome (GOLD analysis project Ga0315545, IMG submission 203096) | Salt marsh sediment microbial communities from the Plum Island Ecosystem LTER, Massachusetts, United States - Salt Marsh Sediment SW1602-10 ...
CTCAAGGAAGGCCTTTTACAAGTGGTTCAAGCGCTTTGAGAGCTCTAAATACGATATCCCTACTATGGCAAGGAGAAGCTAAGGTTCTTTATAAGAAAGAATATTCTGAGGAGATCTCTACCTGGAAGATTGAGAGGGTGATTCGAAGGCATAAACTCTATCCTGATCAAAAGAAAGCAGAGAAGATTACTAGAAAGAGAGCCCGAGCTCGCCAGAAACCAAAGATGAGGGTCCCCCAGTTAGTGAAAGAGGAGAGACCCTGCTTCCTCTTTCAGCTTGATACCATCGTTATCTATTGGGATAATTTCAAAAGATATATCTTGATCGCCGTGGACCATGCCACTAAGTTAGGCTATGCCCGGATGTACAAAAACAAGAGTTCCCAGGTAGCGACGGACTTCCTCTATCGCCTTCGCTATCTTGTTAACCAGCCTACCCAAAACTTACAGACAGGTAATGGGAGTGAGTTTGCTTTAGAGTTTGAAAGAGCCACCACTAAATTAAATATTCAAAGGTACTTTTCAAGAGCCAGAACCCCTAAGGATAACCCGGAGATAGAAAGGTTTAACCAGACCCTGGAGTATGAATGGCTCTATAACTCTAATCTATCTTTAGACCCTGAAGAGCTCAATCCCCGGCTAACCGAATGGCTTGTTGAGTATAACTTCAACCGCCCTCATCAGTCTCTTGCCTATCTTGCTCCCGCAGAGTATATTGAAAAAGAACTTGCTAAAATCCACAGCCCAGTGTTACCTATGTGGTCAGCCAGCACATACACTTTCTTAACATCCCTCTGTATGTTAAGATAACCCAAGAAGCTTTTCTTGGAGGAATCCGGTGCGCATTGATATTTTCTGCCTTTTCCCCGAGATGTTCGTCTCTCCGTTCAATCAGAGCATCGTTAAGCGAGCTAAAGAGCAGGAGTTAGTTGATATTGTGATCCATAATATCCGTGACCATACACATGACAAACATCATACTGCTGATGACTACCCTTATGGAGGTGGACCTGGCATGGTGCTCAAGCCTGAGCCTATCTTTGAGGCCATAGAGGCAACGAAGCAACAGATTAATCCAGGCAAAGTAGCTATTATCCTGCTTACCCCTCAAGGCAGGCTGTTTAGCCAACAAATTGCCCAGGAACTAGCTTCTCATTCACATCTTATGTTAATCTGCGGCCATTATGAAGGAGTAGATGAGAGGGTGCATGAGCATTTAGCCACTGATGAAATTAGCATTGGTGATTATGTCCTTAGCGGAGGTGAACCAGCCGCCATGGTGCTGGTCGATGCCATAGTCAGACTTATACCAGGGGTGCTTGGCTCACAAACATCATTGAACAGCGACTCTCACACTGGCGGGCTGTTAGAGTATCCCCAATACACCAGACCTCAGATATATCGGGGTTGGCCGGTGCCTTCGGTTTTACTCTCGGGAAATCATGAAGAAATTGCCCGTTGGAGGCATCAAGAGGCTATTTCGCGAACAGCAAAACGGCGCCCCGACCTATTTTTTGAAGAAGGTAAATCTTTGCGATGAGGAGAGGAAATGGATATCAGAGAATTTGTCGAGCCTAAAATAAATCCAAATATCCCTCAAATTTCCCCCGGCGACACGGTCAAGCTCAGCTTGAAGACTATCGAGGGGGATAAGGAGCGCCTGCAGCACTTTCAGGGAATGATAATTAGGATTAGGAAAGGCGTTGACGGTGGGAGTTTCACTGTAAGAAGAGTGAGCTACGGCGTTGGCGTGGAACGCACTTTTCCTTTCCAATCCCCTATGCTGCAAGGTGTAGAGGTGCTCAGGCGCGGCAAGGTACGCAGAGCCAAACTTTACTATATGCGTCGGCTCAGCGCTAAGCAGTCTCGGCTTAAGGAACGGCGAGAAAGAATAGCCGAACAAATTACGCCCCAAGAAGAGCAAGAAGAACCTATATAAACATGTTAAATGAAATATGCTGAGGTGGCGGTTAATTCCCCTGGATGCCGTTCTACTTTCTCCTATGCCATTCCACCCCGGCTAGATGTTGAGATAGGCCAGGCAGTATGGGTCCCCTTTGGCTCCAGAGTTATCCAGGGCATTCTTGTCAAATTATCTGAGCAGCCATCAGTTGAAGCAACTAAAGAAATAGCTGGCATCCTTACTGATTATCCCTCGCTCTCCTCAATACAAATCGAACTTGCTCGGTGGATAAGCGAGCACTATCTTTCCCCTCCTTTCGATGCCGCAGCTTTAATGCTGCCCCCGGGCTTTGAGAGGCAATGGGTTACTTATTTGCAACCAGCAAATCCAGAGGTGGACTTATCATTTCTCAATTCAGAGCAAATACAAATCCTTCGGTTCGTAGAAAAAAAAAGGAAGGTAAGCTTAAAAGAGATACAGCGGGAATTCGGGATAAATAAAGCTAAGCGAATCACCGAGCAGCTTGTTCATCACCACTTAATAATAAAGAGCCAGGAGCTAGAAAAAACTAGGGTACGGCCAAAAACAATTCTCTATGTCAAGCCGGCAGCTAGATGGGATGAGGTTGAAAGCAAGATAGCCCACTTAAACAAGTCCAGGGCCTACAAGCAGGCAGAGCTCTTAGAATTTTTAACCAAGCAAACTCAACCTATCCCGATTAGCGAAATAAAAAAACGCCTCAATTGTTCCCTTGCTACCATCAGAGCCCTGGAAAATCGCCATTTGATTTCCACAAAGTTAGTCAACGTGCGGCGTGACCCGCTATCTCGTCTCACCCCCACGCCTACTCCAACCCCTATCCTCACTCCATCACAACAAGCTGCATGGGAATCAATTCACCATGTCATTGCGGGGAGCCAAAGCCCTGAGTATGGCAAAGGGACGTCGAAACAATCTCAATCACCGCCGGTTTTTCTTCTCTTTGGTGTTACTGGCAGTGGCAAAACTGAGATTTATTTGCGAGCTTTGGCCCAAGTTATCTCAATGGGTAAGCGGGGCATCTGCCTTATCCCTGAAATTGCCCTCACCACACAAACAGTGGAGAGATTTGCTAACCGCTTCCCCAGGCGCGTGGCGGTACTACACAGCGGTCTTTCCCTGGGAGAGCAACTCGATGAATGGCAGTGGATCCGGGAAGGAAACTGTGATGTGGTTATTGGGCCGAGAAGCGCTTTATTTGCCCCTCAGCCCAACCTCGGGCTCATCATAATAGATGAAGAACATGAATGGACTTACAAGCAAGAGGATAAATCGCCTCGTTACCATGCCCGAGATGCAGCTCTTAAGCTGGCCCAGCTCAGCCGTGCCGTTGTCATCCTGGGCAGCGCTACACCTGACATTGAGAGCTTCCATAAAGCACAACTGGGTGAGTATAAACTAATAGAGCTAAAAGAGAGAATCACCCCTCATGGTTATTCGCCTCTTCCCCAGGTAAGCATAGTAGATATGAAGGAAGAACTCAAAGCTGGTAACACTGGCTTGTTTAGCCGCTCCTTATTAACCGCCATGAGGGAAACCCTGGAGCGAAATGAACAGATAATCCTTTTCCTCAACCGCCGTGGCACAGCTACTTTCATTCGTTGCCGTAATTGTGGCTTCGTCTTCCGTTGCCCCCGCTGCTCCGTAGCTCTTACCTACCATTCTGCGGAGAAAAAGTTAATTTGCCATCGCTGCCACTATTCCATCCCAATACCTCAAATTTGCCCTCAGTGCTCCAGCCGCTATCTCAGGTTTCTGGGCATTGGCACACAAAGAGTGGAGGAAGAGATAAAACGCCTCTTTCCCAAAGCAAGATTGCTCCGCTGGGATAAAGATGTAGTTACCAAAAGGCATGCTCACGAGGAACTGCTAAAGATTTTTCGTGGCCATGAAGCAGACATGCTTATCGGCACCCAGATGATAGCTAAAGGGTTGGATCTACCTCAAGTAACCCTGGCCGGGATAATTAGCGCCGATACCGGGCTCAATTTTCCCGATTTTCGTGCTGGAGAGCGTACGTTTCAGCTTTTATGTCAAGTAGCCGGGAGAGCTGGACGTGGGGTTAAGGCTGGGAATGTCATCATCCAAACATACTCCCCAGAGAACTACGCCATCAAAGCTGCCTCCAAGCATGATTATGCGGGCTTTTATCATCAGGAGATAGATTATCGGCGTCAATTCAATTACCCTCCCTTTAGCCATTTCATCCGCCTGGTTTACACCCACACCAATGATGACTTGTGCTACCGAGAGACAGAAAGAATAAGCCATGTCCTCCTTAAAGAAAAGGAGAGCAAGCATATAGCTGACCTGAACCTGATTGGCCCTGTGCCTGCTTTTGCTTCCAGGGTCAGGGGCAGATATCGCTGGCAGATTATCCTTCGAGGCTCTGATCCCGCTCAAGCTCTATCAGGGATAACTTTGCCACAGGGCTGGACTGTGGATGTCAACCCGGTGGGAATAATCTAGCTTATCTTGTTTAGCTAGAGGACACCTTATATGTATATAACACTGGAGAAAAACCTGCCCATCCTTCCGTATTCGCAATACTGGAACCTGCGTTCGCCCCCACATTTATAGCATTACAGCAGCATAAACTATGAAAGGTGATGTGCCACTAATCATGTAAGCGGGTACAAGCTCTTGACAAAGACATCTCAGTCACCTAAAATGCCCATTACTGAGTTGTGCCTATTTTTCCGGCGCCGCACAGATAACATCATTAGGAAACCACAGAACTTCCCGGAATGACTATAATAGCTGGAGCTACTACGCTCTCTTACAGCCAAACTCTCAATGCGATGGCAAGGCAGATGAGAGATAATGGTTGGTATCAGCTCAATTTCCCAAAATTCCTGATTACAGTTCCACTGCTGATTGCCTTCGGCCTTAACAGAGGTGACGCACTTGAGATAGGGCCAGGGCCTGGATACTTAGGACTGGAGTGGCTGAAGGATACGAATGGTACCACTCTTACAGGTCTGGACGTCAGCACCGACATGATAGAAATAGCTAAACGTAATGCGGCGGAATATGAGTTTGCAGGGAGAGTCAGATACCTCCTAGCAGATGCTTCTGACATACCCTTCAGGAAGAACCGGTTTGATTGTGTGTTCACTAATGCCTCATTGCATGAATGGGCAAGTCCAAGGCCAGTTCTGAATGAGATCGCCAGAGTACTAAGGCCTGGCGGGAGTTATTACATTACCGATTTGAGGCGTTGTATGAGTATCCTGTGGAGATGGATAGTTTGGTTAATGGCCCGGCCTAAAGAAGTTCGCCCATACTTTATTGCGTCGGTTCATGAATCTTACAGGATTGAAGAGGTCAAAGATATGCTGAGTGGTACGCAGCTAAGGAACGCAAACGTCTCCAAGACTTGGTATGGCCTAAAAATCACAGGGCAAAAAATATAGCCGCGCCAAAATGTCCCTTCCGCTTCTCTTTATATAGGTAGTTCCGAAATGCTAGTTTTGAAGCTACAAGAATGATGTAAGTTCCGAAGAGATGCTGACATTAGTAACAGAATATGGTCCGGTCTGAAATATTGGGCTTACTGTTCTTGAAAACTAACTGGCATTCTGTTTGGCTTTAAGTGAAGGGAGGATGAATTTTTGAAATACTCTGTTCTGGTTTATATGATAAAATTACCGGAGTTCAGGGGCATAGCTTCTGAAGTGTCCACTACTCAGAAGACACTATCTGTCCCACTTTTGCTGACTACATATACATTGAGATTGAGGTGGCTATAATGGGGTTCCTTGGTAAAGTAAAGGAGGCTTTGCGGGACAAAAGAAGAGATAAGGTCTGTGCAAGCCTAAATATAGTAGGGGTAGATGCTAAATTAGCAGAAAGAGGCATAAGAGAAGAAAAGGCTTCTACACCACGCTGGTTTAGATCGCTTGGCTTAATAGAGATAAGCAAAAGCCCAATAAACTTTGTTCATGTGGTCTACGTACAAACGCGATACGGAAGACATTATTCCACACTATATCTTGTTCATGACCCAAGTGTGTATTATCCAAGTGTGTACGATAAAGGACATCTAAAAGCACGTTCTAAACGAGTAAAGGAGCGTCCAGTAATCGGAAAGGTGAAGGACGTTGTTTGGGAGGGGAACTTAGACTTAGGGGGAAACATCATAGAGCGCTTGAATGAAGACCAATATCTTAAGCAAGAGTTGGTTAGACTCCGACATGATGTCAAGGTAGGTACTTGTCCAGACATCAGCTATTGGAAAATAGAAGTTAAAGGGTACCTTGTTAATCAGGTCCGTGAAAAATGGGACGTTTATAAAAGAATAGCTCGCTATTTGAAGCAACAAAGAGATTGATGATTCATATGAATTAAGGGGTCTTCTATGCTTGCAAACCCCGACTCTAACGGAATGTCTACCGCCTGTGATTCAGCCACTGTCAGCATTCAGATAGAACTTCCAGCCTGTGATAGAGCCTCAAGCTATCCTCAAACTTAACTGACCGAGTATATCTCAGCACCATATCAAGGCTCTCTCAGGCAGCAAGGCTCAGGACGTGCTGGACATCGTGCTAGTGCCAGCCTTGGCAAATCTCACCTAAAATATATGCTTGCTGATTATTGCTTTATCTCGAAATACTCTATACCGAACTTGACCGTTAATTGCGCACCTCCGCATATGAGCGCACAGCACTAACTTTACAGCCTAAGGCAAACAAATTATAATTTCGTAGAAATAAGCATGGCCGTCTTGAACATTCGCACTTTGCCTGACCCGGTATTAAGGCAAAAGGCTAAAAGGGTAACCAAAATCGATGCCTCCATCCAGAAGCTAGTCGATGATATGGTTGATACCATGCGGGCCGCTCCAGGTGTGGGTTTAGCTGCCCCGCAGATAGGAGTGTCACTGCGCATAGCAGTGATTGAGATACCCGCAGAGAATGTCATCACCTTGATTAACCCTGAAGTAATAAAGAGGCAAGGTGAACGCATGCTGGAAGAGGCTTGCCTATCCGTGCCAGGCTACCAGGGAGAGATTAAGCGCTCAGTAACAGTCAGGGTCAAAGCACAGGATAGGCAGGGCAAGGAATTTCGCATTAAAGGCGAGGACCTTTTAGCCCAAGCCCTGGAACACGAGACAGACCATCTCAATGGCACTTTATATATCGACCATATAGAGAGCCCAGATAAGCTCCGAGAACTGCCTCAGCAGCTCTAGCTATAGAAGCTTCAGGCTAATCAAAGCAAGTAGCTCAAATTTTTGGAGCTTTTGCTCCTGTGGTGAATGCCAGGTTAGCGTTGGAGATGTTTGAGTTTCGCCTTGCGCCTGGAGTAATAGGCACCATAGCCCAGAAGTAATATCCCGATGACAATTCCAACAATCAATACCGTTTTAGAACCAGCTTCTACGCTTTTGCTTGTCGATACCAGAAAACGAATGTAGCAATTTGCCACCAGCAAGTCCATACTTTCGGGAGCGACCCTTATCCATACTTCCCAGTCCTTGCCCGCCCATTCTTGATTTGAGGGTATGGCTACCGTTACTCTTACTGTGCCTTTGGAATTGGCTGCTACTTCGATTTCTTGAGGAGAAAAGCTTATCCAGCTACCGTCAGGAAACTCAGCCCTCCCCTCTCTTCTTTCCGATTTCTCAGGATTATAGGTAGTCATCGTAAAGATATGGCTTATATCGTCCTTATTGCGGATAGTGAACTCAAACTCAGCTTCCTCGCTTGGAGACAGGTCGTCTATTCTTACTTCGGCGGGGGAGACACCAAAGTTCTGAGCCAGAGCAAAGGAGGGCAAAAAGACAGCTAATAAAGCTGCAACGAGCACGACTAGTTTAATACGCCGTATCATCAGGCAGCCACTGCGCTTATAGTGATGGTGGTTTTCATCTCCCTACCTCCGTATAAGAAGGTAGGAGTCAGCAACTTCAGTCCGAATTGTTTATAGTCACCGGCGTCAATGCTTGAGCCACCATTCGGAGGCCAGAATTCACTTTCCCCCTCGGTGATAAGGACATAACCTCGGTCGGTATCACCGTGCACTCTAAACCACAGCATGTATTTATGGCCTCTCACAGCATCGTCGACATCGCTCTCGTTAGTGTTACTTAGCGTCCAGTAGTAATTTTTACCCGTTCCATCCTCATACCACCTGGCATCTTTACCCTCGATGAAGGTATTCACGCTAACATTGCCGGTATTGGTTAAGGTGCACCAATCTATTGGCGGGCTTGTCAGGTACTCTGTGTCCGGGGATACGTCTCCTAGAGGCCATTCTGTCGGCTCCAAAGTGATAGAGATTTCATCAACCCCGGTCATAGTGATGGTTACAGTAGCCGTGTCAGCGGCTAGTGTCGGCAGACAGGGAATTAAAGCTAGAATGATAGCCAGCAGTACACTCGTAATCCCCGCTTTCATCTGCCTTACTCCCCAGATTTGCCCCAAACGTGTCCATCATAGTTTACTGCCTTCTGGTTGGTCAAGGACTTTAGTGCTAAAAGCGAGGAATGCTTGATTTGACCATCTTCTCCAGCCAATGCTAAACTATTTTTAGGCAGCGTAGCTCAGCGGTAGAGCAGAGGACTCATAAGCCTTTGGTCAGTGGTTCAAATCCACTCGCTGCCACCAATTGTTTACAGCTTCCCTTCGGCTTCCTTTTCCATTTTATCCAGCCGAGTATAGTAGTCCGGAAACTCGTTAAGATGAGCTAAGGCTATCTTTCCGGTAATGATAGGATCATCATTGGTAACATTGGTGTGAGGGTCTACCTTCCCATGCTCAAGCTCAACATCAAGCCCCATGCGATATTGTTCAATATCAAACTTACTCCAATCAATACCCAGAGCCTCTCCGATTTGTTTAGCTTCCGCAGCAGTAAAATGTTTTTTGCTCGTCATAATTCTCCTCCTTTGAAGCCTTCTTCTCCACGAGCGGTCATTTATCAATATCCTGCAATTGGGACAGGATTGCTTCCTCTTGCGCTCACCGCCTATTGGTCAGCTTAGCTTGTACCTTTGAAATCAGATCTTGAACTGCGATACGTAATACTGTCTGGCCTTGCTTTAACGTGTCCACGAGAACCTTGTCGTCCTCGTAGAAATAGACCGTCCTTCCATCCGTGAGCACTACGAAGGATGCTAAAGCCCTGGTTTGACCTCGTATGAAGTTGAAGCTCGACCGTATCCGCTGTAGAGGCAGCGAACTACGCAACAATCTCATCAGAATCTGTAATTCGAAGATGTCTTCTATGGAATAGAGACGGCGTGAACCTCTTCCGGATGCCGATCTCAGACTCGGGCTTACCAGGCCTGTCTTATCCCAATACGCAAGTTGCCTGCGGGTAGCGCCGACTACGCGTGATACCTCTGAAATACGGAAGGATACAGGTTTTCTTCTACGCGCCATTGTAAATTACAGCCAATATCTGCCATATCATTATACCACTTAGGATTTAGAGACTGGTTCAAGTCCACTCGCTGCCACCAGTAAGCATAAGTCCTCTCTAACCGACCAGGGCATTATTCAAAATCCACAAGCTTATTCCCATGCTAACTATAACCAAGGGCTTCAACTCAAACAAGCTGTTGAAGGCTTCTGTTGTAGAAACCATATCCAGAGCGTTATCGAAAAGAACAGGCATGGCCGTCAATCCTCATTTATTACGTCATACTTTTGCTACGTTATGGCTAAAGAACGGTGGAGGTAGCCTGATGTTACAAAGGTTACTGGGGCATACCACGTTAATGATGACGAACAGATATTGCTAGGCTGTAGGATTCTATGACGCGATAGAGAGTCACAAACGTTATTCATCGGTGGATAGACTGATACATTAGGCAGGACATTACTAGGTCAGTGAAGTTTGAGGATAGCTTGGGGCTTTATCGGGGGATTGAGTGGAAATAGCCAGGAAGGCAGCACAGGCTAGGTGGGATAAGTAGGTATATCCAGATAACTGTGATTATGGGTGAGGGGTAATCGCAAAAATCGTGATTTTACCCCTAGAAGGCCCATAAAACCAAAAGACTCTATATGCTGCTGGTGTTTTCTGTTCTGCATATGCCTCAAAAACCTTCTCCCCATTGGGGCCTTTCAAACTGAAATATGGGTGAGTTTGAAGGCTTTTGTGTCGGGGATTTTTAGCTAACAACCCTATGGTCTTCTTAACGGCCTTATAACGTTTCTTTTGGGATGCATTACTCTTAAGGTGAATATAGGTCGCCTTTGCCTCGTCAGTCCATTCTAACTCAAACAACACGGCTGACCCTAAAGAGTGTCTAAGTCAACTTTTGACACCTTGCCCTGTGCAGCATCGGAAAGTCCCCGTTGAACCGACGCAAGGGCATCGGGGTTATTGAATAGCCATAGTTCTGAAGCAGGGATGGTTACTTGTGGGTCTAGCACAATTTGCCCAAAGCTATTCATATATATATGATATGTAACACCTTTCTCTATTGGGACTTTGGTCAAAATCACTCGCTTTTTGGCATCTGGCTTCACACTCTCTGCTACTATTGTTAAATCCATATCCTTTATTATAGTTGCCATTTTGCCCCCTTTACATAGGTGGAATTGGTTAGCAAGTGGGATATTCCCACTCTTCCCTATTTCCCACCACATTATAGCATAGCCATTGGATTTGTCAAGTCCGCGAATTGCGTCATAATTATTGTTACCGAAAGTGGTATCGTTGCCTCAAGAAAAGTGTTACCCAAAGGAGGGATATGACAAGAGGCAGCATACGAGAGTACACCGAGGCAGTGCGATGGCGATATTCTCTAGCGTCAAAGAAAGAGAAAGGCAAGATTTTGGAC
>Ga0315545_1005032_pt1 | contig 10735 bp, 10 predicted proteins | sample SalMarSW160210MG_FD_203096 | JGI IMG/M metagenome (GOLD analysis project Ga0315545, IMG submission 203096) | Salt marsh sediment microbial communities from the Plum Island Ecosystem LTER, Massachusetts, United States - Salt Marsh Sediment SW1602-10 ...
AACGGTTCTCTCTCACCTGAAGCATTCCGTTCAAGACTCTATTATGCCACACTACGAACCGGAAATCCACCTTAAATCCTTGTCCAGTTTTCAGGGGAAAGCTCACCTCCGGAATGCCCCTTAACCAGTCAAATTCCCCCTCATTCAAGTAACTCTCATGCTTCTTAGCTCCGAAGAGAACGATCTGCTTGTATTCGGGATATTCCTCCTCCGGGAATCTGAACACGTTGAAATCTTCAAAGCGGTAGGAGAGTATCTTCGCTATGTCTCCGCTTACCCTTTTCTGGGGGACTATGTAGATGAGCAAACCTTCCGGCTGCAGATACCTCACCGTCCCCCTGAGGAAGGTCTTCTCCTTCCTTTCCGTGTTATCTCCGTTAGCTTCCGGGGGAGTATCCCAGTCATAAGGTGGGTTGAGAAAGAGGCAGCTAAAAGCGCTGTTGCTTATTCTGGCATCCTCGTAACTGCCTTTAAGGACATGGTCAAGATTGGCCTTGGCCTGCTCCGCCCGGTAATCGTCAAGTTCAATTCCATAGGTGGTGGCATTAGCATCCTTCACCAGATTTTTCAAGGCCAATCCCTCCCCGCAGCAAGGGTCAAGGAAATTCACATTATCAGCGGGAAAGGTGAGGGAGTACCTTACTCTGTCAATGACAGATAAAGGGGTGGGATAATACCCCATCTTGATCCTTGCTTCCAGCCTCATAGAGAAAACCCTAGGGTGACTAGTAGATGTTTACCCGCAGAACGAGAATGTGGTATATACATAAGGTAAGAGCAGAAGTGATTCAGTCAAACTTAACCAATACGCCTTGCTGAGCATGCGGATAATATCAAACTGGGGAATTTGGCTTGACATAGGAGATACTTTAGAATATAATAAAAGTAGATTTCAGTGGATGGAGAAGAAGTGATTTAGAGAATTTAACATGGGATTTGAAGGAAGAATGGGAAGAAGTTTGAGGAAAAAGGGTGATATCTGAAGTACTTTGTAAAATATGCCAATTTAGGAGCATAAACTAAGTAGTTTGGTTATTTTAAGTTATACGCAATCATGGGAGTTCGTTTGGTGATTCTAGTTTCTATCTGCCTTTATGAGAATAAAATGCTTTCCAAATCTTAAAGAATGGTGCTCTTCTTTCAGTTTATCCAAAGCACAATAAATTGGACGAGCCTTTATGGAATCTATCAAGTATGCAATTAGAAGATGTTATAAAAGAGATAGAAGGTAAAAATTTAATTTTAAAAGGCAATTTTATAAAATACTCATACACGATGATAACTATAACACTGGTTACATTTTAAATTTCACAAAAAGTAAAAAAGAGTGGCAAAGAAACATACGGGGCAAGCCGATATCTCGATCTTGATTTAAGAGATTGCACTACAGAGGGAAGGTAGATCCTTGATTTTAACAAAGCATATAATCCCTGGTGTGCGTATAGTAAGGATTATGCCTGTCCTTTCGTCCCACCCGAGAACTGGCTTAAAGTAGCTATAAAAGCAGGTGAGAAGAGTTATATTAAAAACAATACAAAGGAGATAAGATGATGAGCAAAAAAATCTCAGAGGAAAATGTTCGCAGGATATTGGCTAATATAAAACATCCCGCGATTGACAGAACATTGCTTGACTTGGGGATAATCAAATCAATAACAGTTGAAAGTAACCTTGTGAAGATTATCCTGGCATTCCCTTTCCCAAATATTCCCGTTAAAGAACTACTAATAAACTCTGTAAGGGAACCCCTAAAAAACCAAAGTTTAGAGGTTGAGATAGAAACGACAGTGATGAATGAAGAAGAACTACATAAATTTTTAGCTATGGAACAAGAAGCCTGGAAGGGTGCTATATAACATGCAAAATTGTAGGGAGAGCCGTAATACTTGTTTAATGACGAAATATTTATCATCACAAGAAGAAATTATAGGACTGGATATATCTGAAGAGATGATATCTCAATTTAAAAAGAAATGTGAAGATTTTCCTAATGTTAAAATCATTAATGCAAGGATTGAGCAAAATTTGACTTATGAAGGATATTTTGATAAAGCCTTTATTTCTTTTGTATTGCATGGATTTCCTCAGGAAGCAAGAAACCGGATTATTAGGAATGCTTTTAAGGCATTAAAAAAAGGTGGTGAGTTTTTTATCTTGGACTATAATGAGTTTTCATGGGATCTATACTTTCGCAGATTTTTTAAACATCTACTATTAATGCAGGTTTTTGTAAGGTTTGTATCACACATACTCCATATCCAAAAATCCGCTTGGAGACTAAGTTTTCAGTTTAGCGTCTTCAAAAAATGCGAAACTATAGTATCTTAAAAACCTACTATTTACTGTCCAAAGAATGGGGGGGGAAACCTCAAGAAAAATAAAAAAATGAGTATCTGGTATGATGGTGAATGGGTTGAACGCCGAACAAAAATAACCAAGGAGGAACCTTTATGGATGTAAAAGCGAAAGTTATGGTTATATTTACCTGCGATAAGCCTGATGTTCCAAGCTGGCCTTACATAAATTATGATTATGGAGGAAGAGCAAGGGAGATCATGGAGAAGTTAAGGGAGAACATGCCAAGTATCGAATTTAGCGAATATTTGCTTTCTTCTAAAGAGGAATTAGAAAAAATAGACTGGAAAGGCAAAGAGATTGATGGATTCGTAGTTTACATGATAGGTGGCATGTGGACAGGCGTAGCAGAAGCAATTATTGAAACGGGTTCCCCAGTTGTTTTAGTGGACGACCTATATGCGGGATCCGGCGGTTTCCTTAGAGCCTTTTCAAAAGCAGGGAGAGAGCAACATCGTGTAGTCGCGATAGGTTCATCCAATTTTAGAGATATCCTAGGAGCTGTAAGCCTATTTAAAGTCATTAAATCGATGAAAGAGGCTAAGATCCTCTGTGTCACTGATAGAGATGTTAGTAAGAAAGCTAAAACTATTCAGGAGAACTTTGGAACCCAGGTTATAGCTATGACTTCAAATAGATTGAACTCCTACTATGAAAATGTTAAGGAGGAGGATGCTGAAAAATTAGCGAAGGAATGGATAAGTGAATCTTCAAGAGTAGTGGAGCCGTCGAGAGCTGAAATAGTAAAATCAGCCAAAATGTATTTTGCTTTAAAGAAAGCTATGGATGATAATGATGCTGACGCTGTTACCGTAGACTGTTTAGGATTATACTATGGCAGCAAGCTCGTTGCTTATCCTTGCCTCGCATTATTCCAACTCAACAATGAAGGGTCAACTGGTGTCTGCGAAGCAGATCTAGACTCAACCGTTACTCAACTTTCGATGAGATACTTAACAGGCAGACCTGGTTATGTCTCTGACCCAGTAATTGATACTGGGACTAGCCAAATAATTTATGTTCACTGCGTAGCATCTAATAGGGTTTTTGGGCCTGAAGGCCTAAGTAACCCATATGTCATCCGTTCGCATAGCGAAGACCGGAAAGGTGCTAGCGTTCAATCCTTAATGCCACTGGGAGAAACGGTCACTACAGTGAAGATAGCTATGAGGGAAAAAATGCTGGCCATTCACCAAGGGAAAACCGTGGCTAATGTGAAGGAGGACAAGGGCTGCAGAACGAAGCTGGCGGTTGAAGCTGATGTGGAGAGGATATTGGAGAACTATAACTTCGGTAAGTTCGGCTGGCACCGGGTTACAGTCTATGGAAACTTCAGGAAGGAAGTACTGAATTTGGCCGTGTTGTGGGGATTAGAAATCATCGAAGAAGATGAAATGCATAAACTATAGAAAATAACGAGGAAATAGGAGGTTGAAAAATGAGATCAGCACTTGATGTAAGGGTAGGAGTTAAACCTGTCTCTGCTCACCTGATTCACAGCGCTGCGTGGGAGGGCCCATGCAGAGTGGGGGATACAGAGGAGTTGACTTCTGAAGCAGAGAGGGCTAAAGGCAAAAAGGCTTTTAAGGAATTTCAGGAGGAGTGGAGGAGAAATCTATCCTCAGAAGCCAAGCTCTTAGAACCAGTATACATAGAATACAACGAGGATTTTGTAGTAAGTGAGAAAGAATTCAAGAAATTGGAGCCTGATCTCCAGAATACCGACTTATTCTTACTCTCATATCGCGTACCTGGTATTGAACGCTACCGGAAGCCAGTAGCTATGATGGGGCGGGGTGTAACAAATGTGGACATAGCCGCTTACTTTAGAAGTAGAGGCTTGGAGGGCTACGCCCCCATAGATTATGATGAATTAAACGAGCTTATCTCTTTAATGCAAGTCAGAAAGGCTATCCGAGAGACAAGAATATTGGCGGTCACAGGTGGGGAGCTAATAACCTGGGGGGTGGTCAGCAGTATTTGGGATTTGGAAAACCTTAAGGCGAAGTTTGGAACAGATTGCTACCGAATCTCCATTAAGAGATTCTTCGACGAGATGGATAAGGTTGATCAGAAAGAGGGCACAGAGTTAAGCGAGAAATTGATAAAGGGTGCTCAGAAACTTAACATCAAAGAGGACTATGTAGCTAACGATGTCAAGTTTTACTTGGCCACGAAAAGCTTAATGGAGAAATACGATTGCAATGCGCATACTACCCCCTGTTTTGAACTCTGTAGTAGCAGGGTTCCAGAGAAACTCAAAGTCGTCCCATGTCTCGCCCATACCCTCTTGAAAGACGAAGGATATCCTTCATCATGTGAGGGAGACATAAGTGTTTTGCTGGCAATGATGGTCCTGATGTATGTCTCTAAGAAGTCGTCCTTTATGGGGAACCCGTGGATGAAAGATGAAGATATCATTCAGTTGACTCACAGCGTGCCTGGACTGAAAATGAACGGTTTCGATAAACCCGATCTTCCTTACGAGCTGTGGCACTTTACTGCCGCAGGCTGGGGAACAAAAATGCAAATAGACATGGCTAAGAACGAAGAGAAAGAAGTTACCTTAGCCAGATTCAATCCATTAGCCACGAAAATCCAGGTGGTAGGGGGAAGGATAGTTGGATGCTGTTTTCACGAAAGAGGTTGCAGTCCCACAGTGGACATCCAGGTCAATGATGCAAGGGAAATAATCCATCAACAAGTTGACTTCGGTCACCATATGGCCATGGTGTATGGAGATTACACTCGCCAGATAGAGAAACTTTCCACTCTAATGGGCTTTGAGGTTGTGAAAATCTAAGGTCAGGAGGACCAATATAAAAGAATTGAAGATATGTTGGAATTCATCACTACCGAGATGTTTACGGTAGCGTCTGCTCGGCTGACGTAGTTGGAACCTCTTCGGTTCCTCCTCCAACAGAAGAGGAACTTGAGAGGGCAACAATTGAGTACATTCGGTTCTGTGAGGGGCACAAATTCAAGGAGGTGTTTACTCGATGACTAAAATAAAAGGAGTTTTCCTAAGGCAGAAAACGTATGGGATAGACTGGCCAGGAGCACGTTATGACATAAACAGCCATATAGAGGATTATACCAGACAGCTTTCTAGAATGGGAAAAGAACTTGATATTGATGTAGAATTAACAAACCCGGTTTATGATCAAAAAGGTGTAGAAAAGTTAGTGACAGAAGAAAGAGAAGCAGCAACAGACGGACTTGTAATAGTAGTCCTAGGTTTAGAAACATGGAACTTAGCAAATGATATTGTTGAGAATGCAAAAAAACCAGCAGTTATTTACACTCCATTTTGCGGTTTTACTAAAAGTTTTTCTGAATTATCCAGAAAAAAAGGAGTATATTTTCTTTCCACTCTTGATTTTAATTCGGTAAGAAATGGAATGAAAATGATAGACAGCATACATAAGCTTGCTCAGAGTAGGGTTCTTGTCCTTAAAGGTAACAAGCCTGAGCCAATAGATAGTACAGTTGAAAACCTAGGCACAAAAGTTAGAACAGTAGCAGCAGAAAGATTTATCCAGGAATATAGAAATATCAGTGAAACAGAGGAAGTGAAAGAAATAGCTAGACAATATATAGAAGGTGCTGAAAGAGTAGTTGAACCTACAGAACAAGATGTTATTAAAGCAGCAAAAACCTATGTAGCAGCGAGGAATTTGATTAGAAAATATGAGGCAGATGCTATAACAATAGATTGTCTGGGTTTGATTAATTCCAACCTTCTTGACACCACTCCTTGTATAGCTTTATCAAAATTAAGTGATGAAGGAGTAGCTGCAGGTTGCGAGGCGGACCTTGATTCAACCTTAACTATGCTCATATCACATTATCTATTAGGTGAACCAAGTTTTATAGGTGATCCCACTGTAGACACAGTAAGAAATACCTGGATTAACTCACATTGCACTTCCCCTACAAAACTTTCAGGGCCAGATGGTAATTCTGCCCCTTATAACCTGCGAGGATACGCTCATCTTGACTTGGGGGTTTCTCCACAGGTGTTTTGGCCTGAGGGGCAGGAAGTAACTTTAGCTAAATATCAAAGACATAAGGAAATGGTAATTGGTTCTGGTAAAGTAATTAGGAATATTGATACCCCACCTTCAAGAATGTGCATAACATCTGTCGAAGTAGATGTAGACGGAGTAAACGATATGAGAGATGTAGAAAGGGATGTAAAAGACCTTCATGTTTTGCTTATATATGGAAATCATACAAAAGAATTAGAGACTTTTTGCCAGTTACGGGGTCTTGAAGCTATTAATATAACTGGAGTTTAGCAAATTTTTGAATTTTGTATCGAATTTCATAAGAGTCCTTTAAAGAGGGGTGTTAAATGAAAGTAGGAATGAGGACAAAAATCTACACTATCTTTCTCCCCTATTGTTTCCCGAGAAAGGGTGAAATTATAGGGAAATTACAAAGTGAACTTGACGACGTGGAGTTCGTTGGCCTCGATGAGCTGTCTGGTATAGGAAGCATAGGAGGAAGAGAGAAAGCATATCGAAATATAAGAAGGATGGAAGGTGGGATAGACGGAATTCTCGTGTTCGGTGGCTATCTCGACCAAGAGCTTACCTCATTCGGATTGCCAGTTATAATGGTGAGGTCTCTTCTTGGGGTTGGGGATTGGGAGAAAGGTATACTTAGTTTTTATAAGGGCAGAAAGGTTTTGACTGCTTGTCTATCGGATTTTGACATCTCATCCCCTGCTTCTACATCCAGGTTTAATGACCTTCTTGATAAGATTAAGCTAATATCTGCTCTGAGAAAGATGAAAAACTCGAGATTACTGGTGGTGCAGGAGCCTGAAATCTTCGGGAGTTACGATATACTGGGGATGGACTTCCACTCTCCTTTGCCTGAGGATTACAACGATGTCTACTCGGAAAACCTGAAAAAGATGGGATTGGAAGTAACGCATGCAAGTTTGATCGAACTAAGTGAAGAGATAGGGGAGGTAGACGAGAGCGAGGCAGAAAAGATCGCCATCATATGGATAAACGAGGCTAAGGAGGTGAGGGAGACAAATAGAGAGGAAGTATTGAAGGCAGCAAGGATGTATTTGGGGATAGAGAGGTTAATGAAAAAGCATGGCGCAAACGGGATAGCGGTCAGAAGCCTAGTTCCTTGGGTAAGGGGGATAACAAACGTTACTCCTTGTCTTGCAAACACAGAGTTAAACAAACAGTTTAGAGTCGGAGTGTGTGAGGGGTTAGTCAACAGTGCCATAACCGAAATGTTCGGGTTTTATACCACAGGTCGCCCGAGCTTCGTCGGAGATGTTATTGGGATAGACAGGATTAACGATACCCTCATCTTTGCCCACTGTCAGTGCCCAATAAATCCACACGGAAGCGACAGAGTGCCTTACGTCATAAGAAGCCATGCTTTGCAGAAGGAGAACGAGATGCTACCAGATGATTATCCCGAAGCAGGCCCTACCCTCAGCGCAGTTGTCCAAGTGGAACTCCCGGCAGGTGAAATTGTTACCGCGGTGAAATTCAGCGCCTACGATAAGAAGATAGCGGTCAGCACTGGCCTAAGCGTTTCGGGGGAGAAACTTTATAGGGACTTTGAGAATATACTTTGCAGAACCAAACTTGCTATGAAAACTAACACGGAGGCATTTGAGAGAAATTACGATACCGTTACATTCGGAGTCCACAGAAACATTATCTATGGTGATTACAGACAAAAGTTTAAGGATCTCGCCACTTTGATTGGGTTTGATATCGTGGAAGAAGATAGGTGAGATCAATCAACATAGGGGAGCGCACTTCAGTTACTTATGCGAAAGAGGGGATCCTAGAATGTTTCGCAATGCTGGCGGAAGGCAATAGCCTAGCGTCGATTCGTCGAGTGACAGGTGTCAAAGAAGACACGGTGCTGGCTTGGTCTCGCAAGGCCGCCAACCATATCGAAGAGATAGAGGAGTTACTTCTGGCAAACTACCAGCTAAGCTGTGTTCAGATGAATGCCCTGTGGACCTTCATTCTTCACAAGGGAGAAAAAGGGGGCATCGGGGAGAGGAGGAGAGAGGAAGCTTCTGGCGTGGTAGTGCAGTAGAGAACAGTACTCGCCTACGCGTGTGTCGTGCGATAGGAAAAGATGAAGGAGAAGTGGCGAGAGAGATGATGTTTCAGCTGAAGAGACGGGGGACATCCTGAGACTCCCCTGGCGATAGTAACCGATGGTAAGGGGAGCTATCGAGAAGCGATGGTCGAAGTCTGGGGAAAGGTGCCGGAGTATTCGGGTCGTGGGAGGCCACCAACGCGTAAGCAAGCTCAGGATGGTTGGCGATATCTGCAGGTAGTGAAAGTTCGCTGTGGCAATCGCCTCTCTCATATACTTAATAAGTTTTCTTATGATGCCTTCATAGTTTTTTATCACCACAAATAGAAAAGCTCTCCAGCTAAGTGAAGAGTTATCTACTTTCATATCTTGATACTCTCCTATATCCCCAACTCAAGTTCACTTAAATTTATTTTCTGATTTAGTTTTGACAGGATAAAGAAGTTGTGTTAGAATAAGGAGGAAATACAAGATAAGGAAGTTTATCTTTTATCTTCAGGCTACTTTTAGTCAAAAAAGCCCTATTTCTAAACCTCTAAGAGAGGAAAAAAATACAAGATAATGCGCAAGCCACTAGAAGAGTTCAAAACTTATCTTAAAAACGAAGGACTAAGCAAATCTACGATAAGACAATATCTAAACGACTTAAAGCTTTTCCAGAACTGGTTTGAGACCACTACCGGGGACGAGTTCATCCCCCCAAACATTACCACCTATGATGTGACTGGCTACAAAGAGCATCTGCTTAGCAAGGGACGCAAACCAGCCACAATCAACCGCTATCTAGCGAGCCTCACCAGATTCTGTGAGTGGGCAGTTGAGAGAGGACTTATTGCTTCCAATCCAGTGAGAAGCATAAAGGGAATTAAGGAAGCCAAGACTGCACCTAAAGCCTTAACTAAGAACGAAGTGCGCCGCTTTCTGAGAGAGGTTCATAAGAGCAGGAAGTTACGGGACATCGCTATCTTCGAGCTGATGGCCAACACTGGGCTGAGGGTTGGGGAATTGGTAGACCTTAGAGTAGAGGATTTAGAGCTTGGACCTCGTTCCGGAACCCTTGTAGTGAGGAAGGGTAAGGGAGAGAAATACAGAGTGGTGCCGCTTAACTTGAAAGTGAGAAAGATAATATCGGAATATCTTTCAGAAAATCCCCAGAATACTTATCTCTTCAATAGTCAAAAGGGTGGTCCGCTCACCACCTATGCTGTGTGGAACTTGGTCAAGAAATATGCCCGCTTGGCTGGGCTTGAAATGTCCCCCCATACCTTGCGTCACACCTTCGCGACGCTTCTGCTCCGTTCTGGAGAAGACATCGTTAAGGTAGCCACCTTGCTCGGTCATGAGAGGCTGGACACCACTGCCAGATACACTAGACCCAGCCTAGAGGATATGACCCAGGCGGTGGAAGGGTTGGGTTTGTGATGTCGATAATCGGGAAAATTGGTAGTCTCTCTGTTTGGTGTTGGGGGTGTCAGGAAAGTGGTGAATAACTCCTTAGTAGTCCAAATTAAGTCTGTCAGTATATATTAGGTATGGAAACGAGTTGTCCGACATACATTTTTTATCTTTTTGGAGCTTTCCCGCTTCGTTTTAAAAATAAGGAAGCAAAACAAAATTTTTCTTTTTTATTTTTAGAGGGGGATATAAGGTGTTTTCTCCGCTACGCTCCGAAAACGATTTATTTATAATAATATAAGAGGAGTAATCTGTTCATATGCAAGAAATAAACTGGAATAATTTTAAAGCAAAGTTCAATGGGAAAGAGCAAAAGTCTTTTGAGTGGCTTTGCTATCTTTTGTTTTGCAATGAATTTAATATAAATATCGGGATACCTAGGTATAAAAACCAAGCTGGAATAGAAACAGAGCCCGTTGAATTTGAAGGCAAGATTATTGGTTTCCAAGCAAAGTTTTATGAAACAAAAATTAGTGAGAACAAGAAAGACATAAAAGATTCAATCAAGAAATCAAAAGAACAGAATCTTACTAAAAGTAAGATTCTGTTTTACATCAATCAAGAATTTTCAGAAAGTAGTAAAAAGGGACAAAAAGAGCCAAAATATAAAACAGATATTGAAGGCTATGCAACAACAATAGGGGTAGAAATTGAATGGAGAAGTAGAAGTTTTTTTGAATCTTCTTTTGTTTGTGAAAAAAATGTCAACTGAGGTTTCCCCTAATCGTTGGACAGAGATTCGGGGACTTTAAGGTGAATCCTATCGAATATAACATGCTTATCCCTTTCAGCTACTTTCGCCAGACCATACCCATAGCAATGCCTCTCT
>Ga0315545_1005033_pt1 | contig 10735 bp, 6 predicted proteins | sample SalMarSW160210MG_FD_203096 | JGI IMG/M metagenome (GOLD analysis project Ga0315545, IMG submission 203096) | Salt marsh sediment microbial communities from the Plum Island Ecosystem LTER, Massachusetts, United States - Salt Marsh Sediment SW1602-10 ...
TCCTACTGCCATAACGCCATTACCTCAGACAACACTTGCTGAGGAGAAAAACCGCGCAGGCCGACAGCTTGAGAGCGACAGGCGGCGACACACAGGCCACACCCCTTGCACACACTCTCATTGACTAGGGCCACCGTGCGCCCGTCTCTGAGCACCTGGGATTCCATAGCATTGAACGGGCATACATCGGCGCATAGCAGGCAACCAACGCATTTCATAGAATCCACAGCAGCGACCATAGGGTCCGTGGAGAGGGTATCGTGGCTGAAAAGGGTTACTACCTGAGCAGCCGCTGCCCCTCCCTGAGCCACGCTTTCCGGGATATCAAAAGGAGCAAGACAGGTGCCGGCAAGGAAGACTCCATCGGTAGTCGTCTCCACCGGACGAAGCTTGGGGTGGGCTTCAAGTATGAAGTGTCTGTCATCATAGCTGATGTTGAGGGCCCGAGCTGTATCCGTTGTCCCAATGCTGGGGGTCATCCCGACTGCCAGTACCACAAGGTCGGCAGGGATCTTGACCGTCTCATCCTTCTCCAAATCCCTGCCACACACCATAATCTTCTTGTCCTCTTGGTAGACTTCGTTGATCTCGCCCCTCAAATAGATAGCACCGGCTCCTTCTTGAGCCCGCACAAGGAAATCCTCGAACATTTTGCCTCCAGGCCCTCGAACAGTAGGATAGAAAATATAGCTCTTCACTTCAGGGTCGTGCTCTCTTAACATGATAGCGTGCTTGGCCATATACATGCAGCAGACCCTGCTGCAATAGCCATTCCCTGTCTTTTCGTCTCGGGAGCCAACACAACCAATGAACACTACCGTCTTGGGGTGAGTTCCGTCTGAAGGGCGGACCACTTCGCCTCCGCTAGGCCCATAGGAACTCAGCAATCGTTCCAGTTGCAGACCGCTGATGACGTCAGGATACTTACCACCTCCGTACACTTCATAGGCATTAAGAGCAGGAAGATGATACCCGGTAGCCATAACTATTGCCCCTATGTCCAACTCGATATGTTCGTCTTGCATCTCATGATTAATAGCCTTAGCCTCGCATGCCTTAACACATTCCATGCACTCTGAACATCCTCCACAGTTCAAGCAGCGCTTAGCTTCCTCAATGGCCGTCTTCTCATCAAAGCCGAGTTCAACCTCATCAAAGCTCCTACGTTTCTCCAGATCAAGCAAGGGCATAGCTTTTCTGTTTTTGCTTTCCACCCCTTCCTTTGGTACCTCTTTTACCCTCTCAATCTCTGGCGCCCTGCCCTCTGTTAACTCCATTCCCTCAAGGTAACGCTCGATAGAAATAGCTGCTTCCTTGCCTGCAGCAATAGCAGCAATGACGTCGGCTGGGCCAGAAACCACGTCACCACCGGCAAAAACGCCGTCAATATTTGTCTGCAAAGTAGTAGGGTCAACAACAAGGGTTCCCCAGCTGGTATATTCGAGCCATGGGGGTAGCGCTGTTCTGTCTACGGCCTGGCCGACGGCAATGATCACGTTGTCCACTGCCATAAAGAAATCCGAGCCCTTTATGGGCACAGGGCGTCGGCGCCCACTGGCGTCCGGCTCACCCAGCTCCATCCGAATACACTCCATGCCGGTTAGCTGACCATCCTTGCTCAGGATTCTGACCGGGGCGGCGAGAATGTGAATCTTGACCCCTTCCCGTTCAGCTTCCTCAATTTCGGTTGCCACCGCTGGCATCTCAGCCCGGGACCGGCGGTAGACGATGGCAACTTCCTTCGCTCCGAGACGGTGAGCTACTCTAGCTGCGTCTACGGCAGCGTTGCCACCGCCGACCACCACCACCCGTCCTCCCAGATTGAGTTCTACCCCAGCGTTCACCTGCCTGAGAAAGTCAATGGCGTGGATAACGCCATCAGTGTCTTCGTTGGGAATCCCCATTTTCCGGCTCAGTCCAGCACCGGTAGCCAGGAAGATGGCCTTATATCCCTCGTTGAAGATATCGCCGAGGTCCTTTACGGGGGCATTCGTTCTAATCTGTACCCCTAGTTCTTCTATATAGCTAATCTCATTATCCAGTGTACTCTCGGGCAGTCTATATTCAGGGATACCGTAGCGTAGCAAGCCGCCCGCCTTTGGGGCGGCCTCAAAGACAGTAACCGGGTATCCTGCTTTGGTCAGGTCGTAGGCACAGGCCAAGCCGGCTGGCCCGGAGCCAACAACGGCCACGTTGGCTTCCTTGGTTGCTGCAATCGGCGTCGGTTTTTCCCTGCCCACCTTGAGCTCGTAATCAGCCAGGAAGCGCTTCAGCGAGCGAATGGCCACAGGCTGGTCGACCTTTCCCCTTTCGCACTCTCCTTCACAAGGGTGGGTACAAATCCTTCCGCAGACAGCGGCAAAGGGCATGGTCCTCCGAACTACTTCAAGGGCTTCCTTGAATTTACCTTGCGAAATAAGAGCAACATAGCCCTGGGCGTTAACCCCGGCAGGACAAGTAACCCGGCAGGGAGGATAGCCCCGCTTGTCAATGGTGTAAACGTTGGGGACTGCCTGAGGAAAAGGAACATAAGCTGCCTTTCGTTCGCCCATGGCGAGCTCGAATTCACTGCTCATAGCCACTGGGCACGCCCGGGCACATTCCCCACAACCGGTGCATTTGATTTCGTCCACATACCGTGCTTTCTTTCTAATTCTTGCCTTGAAGTTTCCTATGAACCCCTCGATGCTCTCGAGCTCCGAGTAGGTTAGAAGATTAATGTTGGGCTGCCGAGCTACGTCTACCATCTTGGGAGTCAGGATGCAAGCGGAGCAATCTAGGGTAGGGAAGGTCTTGTCTAGCTGTGCCATCCTCCCTCCGATGCTGGGCTCTCGCTCCACCAGAACCACCTGGTACCCGGCGCCACCAATATCCAGGGCAGTCTGCATCCCAGCGATCCCGGCACCGATGACCAGCGCTCGCTTGGTGATGCCAACCTGCTTGGGGAAAAGGGCTTCGTCTCTCCTAACCTTGGCCGCTGCCATCCTAACAATCTCAATAGCTTTACTAGTGGCTGCTTCCTTGTCAGTATGCACCCAGCTACATTGCTCCCTAATATTAGCCATCTCCAAGAGGTAAGGGTTGAGTCCCGCTGCAGCTACTGTTCTGCGGAATGTTGTCTCGTGCATTCTTGGTGAGCAGCTAGCAACAACCACCCTGTCCAGATGATGCTTTTGGATAGCTTCACGGATTGAGGCCTGCCCCGGGTCACTGCAGGTATACCTGTTGTCCTCAGCATAGGCTACCATAGGCATCTTCCTGGCTGCCTTGACCACCTGGGGAACGTTCACCGTGCCGGCGATATTAGTGCCGCAGTGGCAAATGAAAACCCCGATCTTCATACCAGTAGCTCCTCAATCTCAGGCATGACCTGCTCTGTGGCAAAGTGCTTAGCGGTAATGGCACCGCTGGGACAGCCAGCCGCACAGACTCCGCAGCCTTTGCACAATGCTTCATTGACCCAGGCAACTCGCTTCTCCTCCATGAAGGAGATTGCATTGAAGGGACAGAGACTAACACAGGTCTTACATCCAGAACAAGTCTCTTCATTCACTACGGAGGTAGTTGGCTCAATCTCAACTTTTCCTCTATTGATCATGGCAATCGCCTGAGTTGCTGCCGCTGAAGCCTGAACCACTGTATCGGGGATGTCTTTAGGCTCTTGACAGCAGCCGCCGATGAAAATGCCGTCGGTTGGCGTAGCCACCGGCGCAAGCTTGACATGCCTTTCCATGAAGAATCCGTCTGCCTTCTGGTTGATGCTGAACAGCCTGGCTACTTGCTCCGTATTGGAACGGGGCTGTACTGCTGCGCACAAAATAACCATATCGGCGGAAACCTGTCTCACGCTGCCAGGCAGGGTGTCTTCACACATGACATTCAGGTTTCCATTCTCTTGACTGACTTCGGCTACTTTACCCTTGACGAAATTGACTCCTTCCTCTTCAAGGCGGCGCCTGAAGTCTTCAAAATTCTTTCCGAAACAGCGCATATCCCTGTATATTTGGCATACCTCAGCATCGGTTTTTTCTCTTATCAGGTGGGAAAACTTCAAGGCATACATGCAGCACACTCGTGAGCAGTATTCATAGTAATCACCCCGGCTGCCAACACATTGAACAATGGCTACGCTCTTTGGCTCTTGCCCGTCTCTAAGCAAGATCTTGCCTTCAGTCGGACCCGAAGCATTTACCATCCTCTCAAATTCAAGTCCAGTAAGGACGTTATCAAGGTTTTTGTAGCCGTATTTAGGAAGGGCGGAAGGGTCAAGCGTGTCATAGCCTGTAGCTAGAATAATTGACCCCACTTCCACCTCGATAATCGTATCTTCTTGCGTAAAATCTACTGCTCCGGCTTCGCAGAACTTCTCACAGGCCCTGCATTTCCCTGTCTTGAAATAAACGCAAGTTTCCTTATCGATGGTAGCCACGTTAGGAACAGCTTGAGGGAACGGGATATAGATAGCCTTTCTCTTCGACAGACCCATATCAAACTCGCTATCTGTCTTCCAGGGGCACTTCTCCATACATGTCCCACATCCGGTACATTTATTCTCATCCACATACCTGGCCTTTTTTCTGATCTTAACCTCAAAATTTCCCACGAAACCTGAAACCTCTTCTACCTCGCTGTACGCCATAAGCTCTATGTTGGGATGAGAGCCCACCTCAGCCATCTTTGGGGTCAATATACAAGCGGAACAATCCAGAGTAGGAAAGGTCTTGTCAAGCTGGATCATATGTCCGCCGATTGACGGCTCCTTTTCCACAAGATAGACTTTATGGCCGGCATTGGCGATGTGGAGAGCGGCCTGAATGCCAGCAATGCCTGCGCCTACAACCAGAGTGTCGGGATTGACCGGTACCTCTCTTGGCTCGAGAGGCTGGTGGTAATAGACTTTCCTCACGCCGGCAGCGACCAGCTTCTTGGCTTTTTCTGTAGCCCCGTCTTTGTGGACCCAACTGCACTGCTCCCGGATGTTGACATGCTCAAGCAGATAAGGGTTTAGGCCTGCTTCTTGACAAGCCTGGCGAAAAGTCGGCTCATGCATCCTCGGCGAACAAGAGGCAACGACAACACGGTTAAGAGCCTGTTCTTTTATATCTTTTCTTATCAGTGCCTGTCCAGTGTCAGAACACATGAACTTGTAATCGCGAGCCACCACTACATCTTCCAAATTGCCGGCAAATTCAGCCACTTCCTCGACATCTACTGTGGCGGCGATATTTGTGCCGCAATGACAGATGTATACTCCTATTCTCCGCTCCAATTGATGTCCTCCGTGGTTCTGGTTACTTTCCCTGTAACTGGCTAAGACCAATACTGGATCTTGGTACTGAGATCCTCATATTCTGGATTGCCGACACTTATAACAAATGGGGGCAAAAATTGCAATAGAGAAGGCGTTCTAAATGCAGGATGTGCCAGGCGTTTCTGCCTGTAAGTTGGCTGTAGCTTGTTGAATTCTTGGAGAAAGTTGCCCGAATTTGGTGGTGCAAGAATCAAGTTTTGTTGACAACGAAGTCACATATGGTGTAAAAAATCTATACGATGTGTGCCCAGGAGATTCAACTCGGAGCATGGAGTCTACTATTTCCAGTCGCTCGGTAGCTAGCCTGAGGAAAGAGTTGAGAATACCCGCGGTGTGGAAGAGGAGAAAGATAGTTGCGGAAGAAGCAAAGAGAGGATAAGAATGGGTGTTATCTTTACCGTGCCAGAAAAATGTAAAGGTTGCTATGTCTGCGTTCGCAACTGCCCGGCCAAGGCAATTAGAGTGAAAGAGGGCAAAGCTGGAGTCATGCTGGAACGGTGTGTTGGCTGTGGGGACTGCATCAGCATATGCACTGCGGGAGCAATACAGGCCAGGGGCGACACAGGGCTTGTCTGGCAGCTGCTGGGGCAGGGTGCCTCGGTGATTGCTATCCTTTCCTCCGCATTCCCTGCTGCTTTCCCAGAAGTTCGACCGAGGCACATGGTAGCTGCCCTGAAGAAACTGGGATTCAGCGAGGTGATGGAAGCTGCCTTTGGCGCCGAATTAGTCTGTCGCGAATATGGTAGATTGGTGAGCAAAAACAATGGAAAGCCCATTCTTTCTTCTACCTGCCCTGCTGTAGTCTCCCTGATTGAAAAATTCTATCCTCAGCTAATTGATAACCTGGCACCTATCGTCTCGCCCACGGTGGCCATGGGCAGGATTATTAAATGGCGGTATAACCCTGACGCCAAAGTGGTCTTCATTGGCCCCTGTGTTGCCAAGAAGGCTGAAAGCGAGGATGACCAGGTTGCTGGAGTGATTGATGCCGTTCTGACCTTCCCTGAGCTCAAGGAAATGCTGGCAGTAAAGGAAATCGACCTTGTCTCTGAGGAAGAAGGGCAATTCTCTGGTCCCACGCCGCATCTCGGTCGCCTATTCCCTGTGGCCGGAGGCTTGCTCAAGATAGCGGGACTCTCTGGTGATATCCTATTAAGCGATGTCCTTGTAGCCGAAGGAATTGATCGTACTATATCTTGCCTTCGAGAGCTTGCCCAGGGCAAGATGAGAACTAGTTTCATGGACATCTTCTTTTGCCAAGGTTGCATTGATGGACCGGCGATGGACAACGACCTGAGCCTCTGCTGGAGGAGAGGGATTATTGCTGACTACACTACGAGCGAGGCTGATCCAGCTCGAACAGAGAGTGACGTGGAGAAATACAGTGACATTGACCTGAGCCGCAAATTTACCAACCGATATACTGCGCTGCCCACCCCCAGCGAGAGGGGCATTAGCAACATCCTGGGGCAGATCAATAAGCTAAAAACAGAAAACCAGCTTAACTGCGGTGCCTGTGGCTACGACACTTGTCGGGGGCTGGCTACTGCCGTCTGCCAGGGACTGGCCGAAAGGGAGATGTGCTGGCCCTACTTGGTGGAGGAGCTACAAAGCACACAGGATGAGCTACTCAGGGCAGAGAAGCTGACTTCTCTGGGCCAGATGGCCGCCTCCATCGCCCACGAGATCAATAACCCTATGGCTGGAGTTCTGATCTACACCAAATTGCTGGCAAAGAAGCTTTCCAGTGAGGCCTATGAAAAGGAGGAGGCTCTGGGGTACCTTTCTAAGATGGAATCAGAGATAAGCCGTACCTCGAGGATAATCCGAAATTTGCTGGATTTTGCCCGTCAAACAGAGCCGATGTTGAGGCTGGTTGATGTTAACCAGGTCTTGGAACAAGCCTTATCCTTAGTTGGTCACCAAGCCCAACTTCAGGACATCGAGGTTTCAAAGGAGTTCAGCGCCTTGCCTAATGTGAAGGCTGATTTCGATCAGCTTCAGCAAGTATTCACCAACCTCACACTCAATGCCATCCAGGCAATGCCCGAGGGGGGGAGGCTGACACTTCGCAGCTCAGTGGCAGATGGTGAAATCAAAGTGGCTGTCCAGGATACCGGCTGCGGCATCCCAAGAGAAAGCCTGTCGAAGCTTTTCACCCCCTTCTTCACCACCAAGGAAAAGGGCAAAGGTGTGGGCTTGGGACTGGCCGTAGTCCACGGGATTGTCGAGAGGCACAAGGGAAGGATTGAGGTGCAAAGCGAGGTGGGGAAGGGAACTACCTTCAGCGTCTATCTGGGAGTTCACAGTGGCGACAAAGGTTAAGATACTCGTCGTTGATGATGAGGCTATTGTGCGCGAATCGCTGCACGACTGGCTGAGCGATGCCGGTTATCAGGTTTTCACTGCTGAAAACGGCCCCAAGGCGTTAGAGATTGTCCGGAGAGAGAAACTGGGCATCGTAATCGCTGATCTGGTGATGCCAGGGATGGACGGGATTGAGCTGATGCGGAGGGCTAAAGAGATTCAACCCAAGATCGAGGTCATCATCATTACGGCTTACGGAAGTGTTACCACCGCCATTGCCGCCATGAAGGAAGGTGCCTACGACTACATTGAGAAGCCGTTTTGTCCTGAGAGGGCTGAGCTCTTGGTCAAGAAACTAGCCGAACATCAGCAACTGGTTGACGAGAACCTTTCGCTGCGTCAGAAGCTAGAAGACCATTACCGCTTTGAGAACATTATTGCCAGGAGTTCTAAGATGCAGCGAGTGATCGAGCTGCTAAAGGTGGTGGCCAAGAGCAATGCTACAGTATTGATCATAGGTGAGAGTGGAACAGGGAAGGAATTGGTGGCACGTGCCATTCACTCCCAGAGCCATCGCCGAAGCAAGCCCTTTGTTGCTGTCAGTTGCGCCGCTTTACCTGAAAGCCTCTTGGAGAGTGAGCTGTTTGGTCATGAGAGGGGTTCCTTCACTGGAGCTTACGCCCAGAAGAAGGGAAAATTTGAGTCAGCTAACGGAGGGACGCTTTTCCTGGATGAGGTCGGGGAGATGAGCGCCAATATCCAGGTTCACTTGCTAAGAGTCCTGGAAGAGAAGGAATTCACCCGTGTCGGTGGCAACGAACTGATCAAGGCTGATGTAAGGGTTGTTTCGGCCACTAATAAGGACCTAAGGAGGGCGATAGAAGAGGGAGAATTTCGAGAGGACCTTTATTATCGGCTCAATGTGGTTACCATAGAATTGCCTCCTTTGAGAGACAGGAAGGAGGATATCCCTATATTGGCCGAGTATTTCTTGGACAAGTTTGTCTTGGAGAATCAAAAAGAGGTCGCCGGATTCTCCCCCGAGGCAACCGAGTTCTTGTTGAGTTATGACTGGCCAGGAAATGTCCGTGAGCTGGAAAACTCTATTGAAAGGGCAGTTATCCTGGCCAGAGATAGCCTTATCACCGCTGGTGATTTACCTCACGAGAATATGTTGGCGGCTCGTTCTGCATCAATAGAAAAAGACCTTAGAGAAGTAGAGAAAGGCCACATTTTGAATGTCCTGCGTGAAGCTGATGGGAATTATAGCAAGGCGGCCAGGATCCTGGGGATCAGCAGGATGACACTCTACAAGAAGGTCAGGCAGTGGAGTTAGGTGTAAGGGAAATATACAGCCACTGACTACTTTCTTTACAAGCACCGGAGAGACGATTAGTTCTTCGCTTTCCGCGGGCGGAAAGGCTACCTGAGAATTCAAGGTAGCTTTTTGTTTTGTCAGAAAACCAACACTGGATTCCTTGCTTGTGCTGGGAACAAGCTTAGCTTGCTGCGCCTGCGGACTGTTCGGGAGGATTGTCGATGTTGTGATGGGGAGCCGCCAGATGTTAGAAGTTGGCAAGAGAATTGCATTAATAGAAGTATGAGGGGATGTGAACAGTGAACAGAGAAGCGATTTCCCCACAAGAGAAGGAAAAGGAGGTGAAAGAAATGAAAGAAGTGAAACCAGTGCTGATTGTCGAGGATGAGGCCATCATGCGAGAGTCGCTGAGGGACTGGCTCAAAGATGAGGGGTACGAGGTGGAAACAGCGGCAGAGGGTGAGGAGGCGCTTGAACGAATTGGCCGGAGAGAATTTGGCGTCGCCGTTCTGGATCTGAGACTGCCAGGGAAGGATGGACTTGAGGTGCTGAGGGAGGCCACAGCACAGAGCCCGAAGCTCAAGGGTATTATCATCACCGCTTATCCATCGGTGGAGACGGCAGTGGAGGCGATGAAAATGGGGGCGGTTGATTACATAGTAAAGCCGTTCGCTCCTGATGCCCTGGAGAAAGCGATCCAGGCCGTTCTTGGTCCTGTCCAGGTGGAGATAGGACCTGATGAGGTTAAGGTCGAGAAACCTGTAGTGGAAGCTCCGGAAGCAGAACAGGCCAAGGCTGAGGAATTCACAGCGGTAAAGAAGGAGGACATCCCTGTCCACCTTGAGGAGGGCAAGGCTTACTTCAAGGCAGGGCGCTATGAGGAAGCGTTGAGGGAATTCCAGTCCATTCTGGCTGTTGCTCCCGGTCAGATCGAAGCCCGGGTTTGGATGCGAAAGGCGAAGGAAGAGCTGGCCAGGCCAAGGGTTGAGGTGCCTGAAGATGAGGCTGCTGTTGAAAAGGTGGTGAAAGTCAATGAGTGTGTCTGGTCAAAGATGGGAGTGGTCTCTTACAGGATCTGCACCCGGAACTATGATTGCCTTACCTGCGAGTTTGACCAGGCGATGCAGGAGAAAATGGCTGCTGGCGAAGCTCCGGAGATTGATGCGGCCCTGGAGAGGTTTAAGGAACTGCCGGGAAGTCAGAGAGTATGCCGTTATGCTCTAAAGGGCGACGTCTCTTATCGGCTTTGCACTCGGCTGTTTCAATGTGCAACCTGCGAATTTAATCAGTTGATGGAGGATGCCTTGGAGCAAAAGATGACGAAGCTGGCGGCTCGGCGGGAGGCCCTACGGAAGAAAGAGCAAAAGGCCAAAGTATAGCCAGGCTCATCACGATTCAGCAAATCAATCGTCTACGAACTTCAGGTGACACGAGTGGGCTGGTTGTCTTCTAGCGAGGCAGCTGGCCCTGCCTCTTTATGGTGTTGTTTGCTTTAGACCCATTGTAGTCCAGTGCGTGGATTGTTCTGGGGATGATGATGCAAGCGGCGACTTTCTCTCGTGGTGACAATTCTGGACTCCCAAGCTAGCTTTGTGAAGAAGAGCCTTTCTGAAGTGATTTGCCATGTATTTTAGCGGTAGCACGTCAAGTTGCCTAAATGGCAGGATTGACGATAGGTTCAAGTGCTTGCTAGAATTGAATATGTGGGGATATAGCTCAGTTGGGAGAGCGCTGCGTTCGCATCGCAGAGGTTGGGGGTTCGAATCCCCCTATCTCCACTTGCCCCTGTAGCTCAGAGG
>Ga0315545_1005035_pt1 | contig 10732 bp, 7 predicted proteins | sample SalMarSW160210MG_FD_203096 | JGI IMG/M metagenome (GOLD analysis project Ga0315545, IMG submission 203096) | Salt marsh sediment microbial communities from the Plum Island Ecosystem LTER, Massachusetts, United States - Salt Marsh Sediment SW1602-10 ...
CTCCGGCCGATGGCACAGGGTGGGAATGTCGATGCCGTTCTCCAGTGCAGCCTCGAGGATGGTCATCCCCTTTTTAGCTTTAACCTGGCGTCCGTTTATTGTCGCCGTTATCTCAGCCATTTATTTTTTCTCAACCCTGACCGCGCAGACCTTGAACTCCGGTATCTTGGACACCGGGTCGAGGGCGGGATTGGTCAGCATATTGGCCGGGCTCTCAGCAAAGTGGAAGGTCATAAAGACCACCCCCACCGGCGAAATCCCGGTTACTTTGGCTCTGGTGATTACCTTCCCACGCCGGGAGATGACCTTAACCATGTCATCGTCGGCAATACCCAGCTTTGAGGCGTCTTCGGGGTTTATCTCCACCGTCCCCTCCCCTTTTAAGGCATTAAGCCCCGCCACCTTTCGGGTCATGGTGCCGGTGTGGAAGTGATACAGGCTGCGCCCGGTGGTCAGCACCAGCGGATAATCCTTATCGGGCAGCTCCATCGGCGGCTTATACTCCAGGGGGATAAACCGCCCCCTGCCCCGGGTGAACTGCTGGGTGTGCAGGATGGGGGTGCCGGGGTGCTCCGGGGTGGGGCAGGGCCACTGCAGGCCGCCCTCTTCCAGCCGCCGGTAGCTGATGCCGCCGTAGCTGGGGGTGAGCATGGCAATCTCGTCCATAATCTGGGAGGGATGGCCAAAGTCAAAGCCGCCGTTTCCCATCTTCTTCCCCAGCTGGCAGGTAATCTGCCAGTCGGGCCGGGAATCTCCTATCGGCTCTATCGCCTTCCTCACCCGCTGCACCCTTCTCTCGGTATTGGTGAAGGTGCCGTCCTTCTCGGCAAAGCTCACCCCGGGCAGAACCACGTCGGCCAACTCGGCCGTTTCTGATAAAAATATATCCTGCACCACCAGGAAATCTAGCTTCTCCAGCGCCTCTTTGGCATGAGTAATATTCGGCTCACTTAATAGCGGGTTCTCCCCGATAATATAAATTGCCTTTATCTTCTTGCTGTCGGCGGCGTCAACAATCTCGGTGATGGTCAGGCCGGGCTTATCCGGCAACCTGGCGCCCCATGCCGCCTCAAATTTTCGCTTAATATCGGCGTCGGCCACCGCCTGGTAGCCGGGATAGACGTTGGGCAGGGCGCCCATGTCGCAGGCTCCCTGAACGTTATTCTGCCCCCTCAAGGGATTTACCCCCGCCGCCAGCCTGCCGACATTGCCGGTAAGCATGGCCAGATTGGCGGTAGCGATAACATTGTCGGTGCCGTGGGAGTGCTGGGTGATACCCATGGCGTAGAAGATGGCCGACGGCTTCTCGGTGGCGTATATCCGGGCAGCTTCGACCAGCTTATCCTTAGGCACGCCGGTGGTCTTCTCCACAAAATCAAGCCCAAAACCTTTAAGTGACTTCTTAAACTCGTCAAAGTTCTCACACCTCTCGTCAATAAAGGCCCGGTCGGCCAGTCCCTCATCAACGATGACCTTCATCATACCCATAAGCAGGGCGACGTCGCTCCCCGGCCTGTGCTGGAGCCACAGGTAGGCCCAGCGCACCATGTCAATCTCGCGGGGGTTGGCCACAATCAGCTTGCCGCCGTTATCCACCGCCCGCTTTATCTCCTGGCTGATTATGGGGTGGGCTTCGGTGGTGTTGGTGCCGATGGCCAGGACGCAGCCGGAGTCCCGGAACTCGTTGATGGAGTTGGTCATGGCGCCGCTGCCGAAGCTCTGCATCAGCCCGGCAACGGTGGGGGCATGGCACAGGCGGGCGCAGTGGTCAACATTACCCGTCCTTAAGGCCGCACGAGCAAACTTCTGGGCGATATAGTTCTCCTCGTTGGTGCACTTGGCTGAGGAAATCACCGCCAGTTCCTCCGGCTTATATTTGCCCAGCTTCTTGCCGACCAGCTCCAGAGCCTCGTCCCAGCCTGCCTTGACCAGTTTGCCGTTCTTCCGTATAAGCGGGTATTTCAGCCGGTCGGGGTGATGAATAAAGTCAAAACCGAACCGCCCCTTGACGCACAGGAAACCGTTATTAACCGTGTTTTCCCGGCTGCCCCTTACACCTATTACCCGCCCGTCGCGCACCCCCAGATACATGCCGCAGCCCACCCCGCAGTAGGTGCAGGTGGTGGGCACCTCCTCGGTGGGCAGCTTGTCCTCTTTAGGCATCAGCGCCCCCACCGGGCAGTGGGCAACGCACTCCCCGCAGGAGACGCAGTTTGAAGAATCCAATATCGGCTTATCGGCAAAGGTAGCTACCTTGCTGGCATAGCCGCGGTTGATTATGGCGATAGCACCGGCCCCGACCACCTCTTCGCATACCCGCACGCACTTGGCGCAGAGGATGCACTTGTTCAGGTCGCGGTAGAAGAAGGGGTTGCTGTCGTCAACCGGGTACGACCTCAGTGTCCGGCGGAAGGGTATCTCGGTAATGCCCAGGTAGTCAACGACTGTCTGTAGCTCGCAGCGCTCGTTCTTGGGGCAGGTGACGCAGCGCTCGGTCACGGCCACGCTGCGCAGGCAGACATCCAGAGGCCCGCAGCGCTCCCTCCGGTCGCAGATCAGGCACTCGCTGGGGTGATCAGCCAGGATTAACTCAACGTTGGCGCGGCGTACCTCGTTCACCTTTGGGGTATTGGTCTTTACCACCATGCCCTCGGTGACCGGGGTGGTGCAGGCGATGGGTAGACCGCGCATATTCTCGATTTCGACGATACATAGACGGCAGCCGCCGTATGGCTTCAGGTCGGGGTCGGCGCAGAGGGTGGGGATATAGATTCCGGCCGACTGAGCGGCCTCGAGCACGGTCATGCCGGCCCTGGCCCTAACCTCCTGGCTGTCAATGGTCAGCTTGATTGTATCCGGATTGCTACTCTCGTTCCTCAAGGTCACACCTCAGGCACCGTTTGGCCTCTTCAATAGCCGCCTTGTCGTCGTAGCCGAGCTCAACCTGGCCGAAGTTGCCCAACCTCTTCTTTACCGGGACGGCGGGCATCTTGGGCCGCCACTGCTCCTCGGCTTCCTCCAACGGCGCTATCTCCCCTTCCGGCGGCGCCAGCGTCTCCTCAATTTCACCCTTCCCACCCAGGTATTTATCTATAGAAATGGCCGCCTGCCGTCCGGCGGCGATAGCCTCAATCACCGAAGCCGGCCCGCTGGCGGCGTCGCCGCCAGCGTAGACCCCATCCCGGCTGGTAGCCAGGGTATCGGGGTCAACCTCGATAATATTCCCCCGCCCCAGTGACATATTAAACCCTTCGGGAACCTCGGGGCGCTGCCCGATGGCGGCGATTATAGTATCATAGCTGGTGGTGAACTGGCTTCCCTCAATCGGCTCCGGCCGCCGGCGGCCGCTGGAGTCCATCTCACACAGCTCCATGCGCAGACTCTCCAGCTCTACCCAGCCGTTGTGGCCCTTGATTCTCGAAGGCGCCACCAGGTAGTCGATACTCACCCCCTCGGCAACAGCCTCCTCGACCTCCTCCGGGTTGGCTGGCATCTCGACCCGGGTGCGGCGGTAGACTATATTAACCTCTTTCGCCCCCAGCCGGAGCGCCGTCCGGGCGGCATCGATAGCGGCGTTGCCGCCGCCGATTACGGCCACCTTATCGCCCACCTCCACCTCCTTGCCCAGGCTTACCTCCCGCAAAAATTCGGCGCAGTCCATCACCCCGCGGCTTCTCTCACCCTTGACCCCTATCTTCATCCCCTGGTGGGCGCCGGTGGCCAGGAAGACGGCACTATAGCCCTCGTTAAATAGCTCGTCCAGGGACTCCACCCTGGTATTGGTTCTTATCTCAACGCCGGCATCTTCGATTTCTTTAATCTCGGACTTAAGTATATCCTTGGGTAGGCGGTAGTCGGGTATGCCCACCCGCATCATGCCCCCCGGCTCAGGCAGGGCTTCAAAAACGGTGACCGAATGCCCCCGCCTGGCCAGATAGTAGCCGGCGGTAAGCCCGGCCGGCCCGGCCCCGACGATAGCCACCCTCTTCCCGGTATCTGGGGCAGCTCTGATATTCTCTTTCCACAGCCCATTATCGTGGGCGGCAGCATAGCCTTTGAGCATACGGATGGCGATGGCTTCTTCCAGCTGACCCCGTCGGCACTTGGCTTCGCAGGGATGGAAACAGACCAGCCCACAGACCGCCGGGAAGGGTATCTTCTCACGGATAACGGCTAACGCCTCGGCCGGCTTGCCCTCACCGATAAATCTAATATAGCGCGGCACATCGATGCCAGCGGGGCAGGTATGGCTGCAGGGGGCGCTAACCAGCCCCTCACACACCGCCGCCCGGCAGTGGTGCTTCTTGATATGCTCCTCGTATTCGTCGCGGAAATAGCGGATGGTGGTCAGCACCGGGTTGGGCGCTGTCTGCCCCAGACCACAGAGCGAGCCGGCTTTAATCTGCTCGCTTAATTTCAGCAATAAATCGATATCCTCCAGACTGCCCCGGCCGTGGGTGATATCATTGAGGATATCCAGCATCTGCTTGGTACCCAGCCGGCAGGGGACGCACTTGCCGCAAGACTCGTCCTGGGTAAAGGAGAGGAAGTAGCGGGCGACGTCAACCATGCAGGTATCCTCGTCCATGACCACCATGCCCCCCGACCCCATGATGGAGCCGGCCTGGGCCAGCGTCTCGTAGTCAACCGGCTGGTTTATCAGGCTGGCGGGCAGGCAGCCGCCGGAGGGACCGCCGGTCTGGACTGCCTTAAAGCGCTTGCCGTCGGGAATACCCCCGCCGATGCCGTAGATAATCTCCTGGAGGGGGAAGCCCATCGGCACCTCAACCAGGCCGCTGTTGGCAATCTTGCCAGTCAGGGCAAAGACGGCGGTGCCCTTGCTCTTCTCGGTACCAATCTGGGCGTACCACTCGGCACCGTTGGCGATAATCATCGGCACCGTGGCTAACGATTTCACATTATTGATATTGCTCGGCTTGCCCCATAAGCCGGACTGGGCGGGAAACGGCGGGCGGGGGCGGGGCATCCCCCGCTTCCCCTCGATGGAAGCCATCAGGGCCGTTTCTTCGCCGCAGACAAAGGCGCCGGCGCCCTCCTTGACGTGGATACGGAAGTTAAAGCCGGAGCCCAGTATATTCTCCCCCAGAAATCCCGCTTCCTCGGCCTGCTTCAACACCAGCCGTACCCTTTTTACCGCCAGAGGGTACTCGGCCCTGATATAGATATAGCCCTCGGAGGCACCGATGGCGTAGGCGGCAATGGTCATCCCCTCAATAACGGTATTAGGATCAGCCTCCATGATGCTGCGGTCCATAAAAGCGCCTGGGTCGCCCTCGTCGGCGTTGCAGATCATATACTTCTGGTCGCCCGGTGCCTTATAGCAGAACTCCCACTTCTGCCCGGTGGAAAAGCCGGCGCCGCCCCTCCCCCGCAGGCCGGAGCGCTTGACCTCGTCGATGACCTGCTCCGGGGTCATATCCAGCAGCGCCTTGCGCAGAGACTTATAGCCGCCGGCGGCGATGTAGTCCCCGATTCTCTCCGGGTTGATATGCCCGCAGTTGCGCAGGATGATGCGCTGCTGACGGTTATAGAAGGGTATATCCTTGTAGAGAGGAATGGCCTCATCGCTGACCGGGTCGTGGTAAAACAGACGGGCTACCGGCTTGCCGTCACGGAGGTGGGACTCGACAATATCGGGGACATCGTCAACGGTGACATGGGTATAGAAGATGCCCTCCGGCTCAACCACGGCGATAGGCCCCTGCTGGCAGAAGCCGTGGCAGCCGGTAAAGTCCACCGCCACCCCCTTCAACCCCAGCTCGGCTACCTTCTTCTCCAGAGCCTCCCGGATTTCAAAAGCCTTACCGGAAACACACCCCGTCCCGTGACAGACCAGGATGGTGCACTGGCTAGTCGCTTTTTTAGCTGGCTCTTTCTTTGGCACCAAGAACCTCCGCAACTTTCTTGGTCGTCATCTGACCGTATGTCTCACTACCTATTCTCATGGTCGGCGCCAGGGCGCAGGCGCCGATGCAAGCAACTGTTTCCAGGCTGTACTCCATGTCTTCGGTGGTCTCCCCCGGCTTGATGCCCAGCCGCTTCTCAATCTCGCGCAGGATGCGCGCCCCACCCCGCACGTGGCAGGCCGTTCCCCGACACACCGTTATCTTATTGCGGCCGGTGGGGGTAAAGCTGAACTGGGCGTAGAAGGTGCTCACCCCGTAGACCATGTTGTCGGTAAGCCGCAGGAATTTGGCAACCCGCTGCATCACCTCTTCCGGCAGGTAGCCGAACTTCTCCTGGGCTTCCTGCAGTATCGGGATGAGGTCGCTGCTGGCACCACTGTAGCGGGACAGGATTTCGGCTAGCTCCCGGGCAACATCAGGCTCCGCCGGCATTAACTGCCCCCCTCTCTCAAGAATCTGACCAGCCGCCAGGTTATGGCGTCACAGAGCACGGTTATATCATAGGTGGAAAGATAGCCGGAGATAGTATCATCAAATAATATATTACCCCGCGCAGGAAACTCCTCGTCGCCCCCCCACAGCACCAGGGTCACCGGCACCATCTTGAAACCGCTAATGGTCACCGCCGCATCCCCGTAGTCAGCCTGGCGCCCGCCCAACCTCCTGGCTACCTCTATCAGCCGCTTTGGCTCCCCGCCGAAATACTTAACCAGGGGCTCTATTGACCGCTTGGAAAAGGTGCGCTGGTAGCTGGCTCCCTCGGGAAGCTCCTGGAAGGCAATCGGCTTATCGCTTAAGGCGGCGCCGCTGGCCAGGGTTAAATAGTGCAGGATCAATATCTTATCGCTTATGGGGACTTCGGCCCCACCCCCCACCAGCGATACATCAATATCGGGCAGGGTAACCCGATACGCCTGGTTTAAAAATTCAACGGTGACTATCTCTTTAGAACCTGCCCGCTTATAGTCGGCACCGCTTTTTAGGCACCGCTGCTTCAAATCGCCGGTAGCGGCCAGCTGCTCGCCGGCAAGCTTATAGGCAAGGTTATAGCCGTATTCATAGTTCTTATACTCGGGGACCGACAAGGAACTATTTTTCATTCTGCCTAAAAGAATACCACAACCCTGGGGGCGGGTTAAAGTCCGGCGGCGTCCAGCACCAGCGGGACTTTCTTTTCCCAGCCGATAGCCATGATATGCACCCCCTGGCACATATCTTTGAGCTGCTTGACCAGCTCGGCGGCGATGGCTATACCGGTCTGGGCTTTATCCTCGGCGTTGGCCATCCGCTCAATCAGCCCTTCGGGCACAAAGACCCCGGCCACGTTCTTGTTCATAAACCGGGCCATACCAACCGATTTCAGGGGTATTATTCCGGCCAGGACGGGGACTTTAAAGCCTTCCACCCTTTTCATGAACCTGGCAAAGGACTCCGGCTCGTAGATAGCCTGGGTCTGGAAAAAGCGGGCTCCGGCCTTAATCTTTTTCTCCATCTTCATTATCTGCAGCTCAAGGGCGGCTTCGGTATTGGCTCCGGGGTTGACCACCGCCCCGGGGAAGAGGTTGGTCTTGCCCTTAAGCTCATTACCGGCCATATCGTGGCCCCCGTTCAGCTTGCCTACCACCTCCAGCAGTTGCACCGAATCCAGGTCATAGACGGGCTTGGCCTGAGGGTGGTCGCCGAGGGCGGGAAGGTCGCCGGTAATAGCCAGCATGTTCTCCACCCCCAGCACCCAGGCGCTCAATAAATCCGACTGCAAAGCCAGCCGGTTCCTATCGCGGCAGGTTATCTGGAACACGGGGTCGAGCCCCTTATCCTTGAGCATATGGCAGACGGGCAGCGAGCCCAGTCTCATCACCGAGCTCTGCTGGTCGGTGACATTGGCGGCGTCCACCCTCCCCCGCAGCACCTCGGCCGCCTCCTCCAGCTCGGTAATATCGGTCCCCTTGGGCGGGCCGACCTCGGTGGTAATAACAAACTTGCCGGCTTCAAACAGCGGCTGCAGGCTCATTCTATCTTTCCCCTTCTAGCCTATACCTCAAGCCAGGAATGAGAGTAAAGGTTTTCGCCGGTAAGAACCCCGACCGTCTTGGCGTACTTGACCTCCTCCTTGCCCAGAGAGGCCATATCAGGTTTCTCGCCGTCCATCACCCGGTGCACCAGATTGACTATTTCCGGTTTCTGGCCGCGGGCGATGCTTATCAGCTCGGCGTCAAAAGCGTCAACTATGGCCGAATACAGCCCGTACCTCATCAGCATTATCAGGCAGGTACGGTTAAGGTAGGGGCGCAGGTGAGTGGGAGTGCCGTTGGAGATATTGGACAGCCCGATGGTGGACTTGCATTCGGGAGCGATATCCTTCAGCATGCTCATAAACTCAAAGCAGGACTTCACCTGGTTTATCTCCACCGATACCGGAGTCAGGATGGGGTCTATCCAGATATCCCCCTGAGGAATGCCGGCCTCCTCGGCTTTGTACATTAAATCAGCCACCAGGACACCCCTTTCGGCGGCATCGCGGGGCATTCCCTCCGCCCCCCACAGCAGCCCCACCATGGAGGCGTTATAATTCTTGACCAGGGGCAGCCCCTGCTCCAGCCGTCCCGGCTGCAGGGAGACGGAGTTAATCAGCGCCTTGCTCTTACACACCTTTAGGCCAGCTTCCATAGCCACCGGGTTGGTGGTGTCCAGCGACAGAGACTTATCGGTAACCCCCTGCACCGTCTTTACCACCCACTCCATCATCTCATCTCCGGCCTTGCGGGCGGGGCCGATGTTAAGGTCGATATAGTCAACATCGGTCTCGGCTTTAGCCATCTCCTGAATAGGCCCGGGGTTCCTCTCCCTCAGCGCCGGGCCGATGGTCTGGGACATTATATTCAGATTTTCGCCAATAAGGATCATCTTCCCCCCTTCATGGCTTTAAACTTTATGGTTTCCAGGTCTTCAGATAGGCCGGTATATGAGACCCCTCCCGGGGCCCCACCTGAATCTCCCAATCCCCCAGCTCCTCCTCCAGCCCGCCGCTCTCGGCGGCGGCGTAGCCGGGAATTATCAGCTTGTGGTGCTTGACCTTGTCGGCAATGCCGCACTTCTTAACGAAGGGGGCGATAGCATCAGCGACGAACTTCCCCGCCGCCCAGGCGGTCATTACCGAAAGACCCTCGGTGTCCTTGACCAGCAGGTAGCTGGGAACACGGCTGGTCTCTATCTCCCCGGAGACGATAAAATAGGTCAGGGAGAAATTGGAGGTAATAAGCACCGGCGAGTTCTCGTCGGGCTTGCCAATCTCGTAGATTCCCTCCTTGGTGGCCAGCGGCCGCTGGGGGTCGGTATAGATATTCAGCCGCTCCACCAGCAGCGGGAAGAGGCTCTCCCCGTAGAAATCGGAGAGGACGATAATGGCGCCGTATTTAGCCACGAAGATAGAGGCAATCACCGCCTCCTTCATCGGGTCATCGGTCATCTCAGCCGGGAAAACGATGGTGGGAAAGCCCAGTGGGCGGAACTTCTTGACCAGGGCGGAGCTTCTTATAACTACCTGGTCTTCAAACGCCTGACGCAGAGTTCGGGAACCGGAATCAATCACCATCTCCTTAACCCCGGCCCCGGTCAGCTTGCCGGTCAGATCGGCGAGCTTCTCCAGGTTAGCCGCTTTCACCGCCAGGGGGCAGGAGTTGGCCTTGGCCAGCTCGGCCATCTTCTCCCAGTTCTCCTCGGTAGCCGCGTAGAGCAGCGGTTTGCCGTCGGCGCAGGCGGCCAGCCCGGCGGCCATGATATCGGGGTTATCGCTCATCAGGATAATGCCGCCGTCGCTGCCCTGCTTCACCTTGCCCACCAGGGCTTCGAACTTGGCTTTATCCCCGGAATCGCACTTGACCGCTATCAAATCGGGGCGCAGGGTAAGCCCTATCCGCTCGTATTCAAGCTGCTTGAATTTCCCCAGCCTCCGGTCAACCTCGGCGCCGTCCATGCCGTCGCTGATGAGGATGGCATAACCGGGGGGATTCTCAAACCTCTTCTCATGGCGGAACATCACCGTCTCGCCGCCCACTTTAAGCGCCCGGTCGCCCACGCCGATAGTGACCGGCATAATCGGCGGCGCCGAGGCCTCGGACAGCTTGGCTTTGGCCTCCTCGGAGACATAGGGGCAGGCGCTTAAGCTCGCCTTACCGGCGGCAAGCTTCATGGCAAAGGCAAGGCAGGTAGGGTCCCCGCACTCCTTACAGTTGGTCTTGGGCAGTAACTTAAATATCTCTATCCCGGTAAGTGGCATATCTCACACGCTCCTTTCCGGCCTGTTTATCTTATCCGCCCTAAAGCGGCATTATCTCTATCGCGGTTAACCCAGCAGCGGGTCCATCTTAAGCGCCGGGTGTCCCTTCTTCTCCAGGAAGGGCAGGATCTCCTCCTCGGTGGTGCCCACCGTCTCATCGGCAATCATATCGGGCAGGTCGGGGATGCCAATCTCCTCGGCTCTGGCTTTAAGCCGGTCGGCAATCTCTTCCTTCAACGACTTGGGCATCCAGACCATCCGTTCGATGCCGCCGTCGCCGACGATGAACTTCCTCTGGCAGACATTGTACTTACTGTGCCCAACAAAGCCGGGGGTGCTCAGGCCCCCGCCGATAGTCCCGGCCAGGGTGGTGAACTTCATCCCGCAGGGGGTCTCTCCGGTGTACTCCCTATTTACCGTCATTATCCCGTTGCACATGGGCAGGACGGCGGCGATGCACTCGCAGCAGCCGCAGGTGGTCATGGGGTCGTAGACGATGCTGTAGAAGTTATAGTGGTCTATCTTCTGC
>Ga0315545_1005036_pt1 | contig 10727 bp, 9 predicted proteins | sample SalMarSW160210MG_FD_203096 | JGI IMG/M metagenome (GOLD analysis project Ga0315545, IMG submission 203096) | Salt marsh sediment microbial communities from the Plum Island Ecosystem LTER, Massachusetts, United States - Salt Marsh Sediment SW1602-10 ...
GTCCCGAGAATCATCCGCCTGCTGTTCTACGACCGCCTGCCGCGGACCGAGGTCAAGTTCAACCGCAGAAACATATTCGCACGCGACAAAAGCCGCTGCCAGTATTGCGGCAGGAAACAGCCCACCAGTGAATTATCCCTCGACCACGTCATCCCGAGAAGTATGGGCGGCAAAAGCATCTGGACGAATATCGTCTGTGCCTGCACCGACTGCAACGTCAAAAAAGGAGGCCGGACTCCCCACCAGGCCGGAATGACTCTAATACAAAAACCCGCCAGGCCAAGACACAATCCACTCGTCCACGTTCACCTCGGTCACCAGCGTTATCAAAGCTGGAAACAATTCCTGGACAACGCCTACTGGTCCGTCGAGCTGAAGTAGAGCCGATTGCCGCAAAAACGCACAAAATTCACAAAATGTCATTCCCGCGAACCTGTCCTGAGCTTGTCGAAGGAAGCGGGAATCCACATTAGTAGCGCAGTGTAGAAGGGTCATTGCGAGTCCCGATGTCGTTTATCCCGATTTATCGGGAAGCAATCTCGCCATAGAAGGGCAACCACGCCATATTTGCTTAAGCGCCCCTCCTTTCCAGACGAAATAACCGTTGAATAATGAACATTATTTGTTGGCGATAAAAGCCCACCAGCACCCGTCAAGCATCTCTTCGCCGAAAGGAGTAAATTATGAATATTAAATCTTGGAACCGCGCCATATGGGCAATGATATACTTTCTTGTTAGTTTTGGGATAATTGCTATATTGCTAATTCTTCAATTTATGCGGCACCAAAAAGTATTTTGCATTGAATCTGAAATGACAGGATGGAGTTATTTTTATAGATTCCTTTGGTGTTTTTCTTTTACGAGCTTTGGGTTTGCTGCTATCGCCTATTACTGGTATTGGAAAAATAACACATCAGCTACGTGGCCTAAATACTGTACCTTATATCCATTGCAGCTTCTTATAGTAGCGAGTTTCATGTTGGGAGTGTTGCATGTTTGGGAGAGAATGAGCGGATATACGTTTTACTATCTATCCAGTTCTATTTGCTTTGTGTTGGGTTTTATGGCTGATTACATCTTAATTATGGTGCAAAATATCTTGAAAAAATTATTAGAAAGCCTAAATCAAAAATAATGGGAGGCGCGTGCCTTCCTGTCAGTCATACCTTCTTTGGGGTCTTCTGACCAGAAAGAGAGGTGTAATGTGGCGAAAATAATCGCCAATTACCTGATAGGGTGGCGCTTGCTTGTAGTTTTTTCTACCCTATAATTAAGTTGGAGTTGGTTACTCTGACTAAGGTTAGGAAGATTCGAGATCTCATCTACCCTATATCTATTATAGGAAGCTGAGACAACTCGGCTACTGCAGGCTGCATCTTCTAAAAGGAAGGTGTTACACGTTAGGCATCTAACCAATGCCTGTGTGTGGCGCCCCCCTCTTTAATTTATCAAAGCGATTGCTATTAAGGGCGAAATTCATTAAGGATAAACCGAGTTTAGCAATTCTTTTTAAGTCCGCAATCCGCCTCCGGCGGACAAGTCCAAAATAATAAATGAATTAAATCCGTGTAATCTGTGGTTACAATTCTCTATGGCCTTATAAGCATGCAAGGTCGAGGTTTTTCGCTGCGGCGGTGTCGTCGGGTCTGCAAACAGGCGTTGTTACAGGCGCCGCCTTTATCTTTTCCGGCTCTTTTACGGAAAGTTCCGCAATATCTTTCATCGCTGCAATAAAAGCATCCAGCGTATCCCTGCTCTCCGTTTCCGTCGGCTCTATCATCATCGCCTCTTTGACCGTCGTCGGGAAATAGACCGTCGGCGGATGAAAGCCCTTGTCAATAAGCGCCTTGGCAACGTCTATCGCGTGCACACCCGCCTCAAGCATTTTCTTTGACGGACTTAGCACGCACTCGTGCTTGCAAATTGCATTAACGGCCTGCTCAAAATAATCTTTCAACTTCACTCGTATGTAATTGGCGTTCAGCACCGCGTTTTCCGCCACGCGGATAAGCCCTTCTCTGCCTAACATCAAAATATAAACGTATGCCCTCAGTATCACCGCGAAGTTACCGTAGAAAGGCGCGATGTAGCCAATCGATTTCGGCCTGTCGTATTCCAGCGCGTATGTTCCGTCGTCGCGTTTGACCACGATTGAAACAGGCAGGTAGCAAAGCAGTTTTTCCGTAACGCCCACCGGCCCGGCGCCCGGCCCGCCGCCGCCGTGAGGCGTGGCGAAGGTCTTGTGAAGGTTGATATGGACTATATCGAACCCGAAATCCCCCGGCCGGGCCTTACCGACAATGGCATTCAGGTTAGCACCGTCGTAATACGTCAAACCGTCGACGCTGTGAACCAAATCGCAAATCTCCTTTATATGCGGATTGAAAAGCCCTAAGGTATTCGGGCAGGTCAGCATAAGGCCTGCCACTTCGTCATTGAGCGCACTTTTGAGTGCCTTAACATCCATCACGCCCTTGTTATTGCTCGGCACGGAAACCACCTTGTATCCCGCTATCGCCGCACTGGCTGGATTCGTCCCGTGCGCGCTGTCGGGGACGAGGACCGTTGTTTTCTTATTGCCTTTGTCTCGGTGATACGCTGCCATTATCATTATCCCGGCAAGCTCGCCGTGAGCGCCCGCCATCGGCTGCATCGTGAAACCCGCCATCCCCGTTATCTCGCGAAGAAGCATATCCATCTCGTAAATAACGGCAAGTGCCCCCTGCGTCAGCATCCCGCCTCCGCGAAGCTGCGGCAGCAGGGGGTGCAGGTGCGCAAATCCCGGATACGATGCGATGCGTTCGGCGACCTTCGGGTTGTATTTCATTGTGCACGAGCCGAGCGGATAAAAATTCGTATCGACTCCGAAATTGCGGCGACTAAGCTGCGTAAAATGCCTTATCACATCCAGCTCGCTCAATTCCGAAATCTCAGCCGGCGTGTCACGCAGAAACTCACGCCTTATATTTATAGTTGAAGCGACATCGCTTCGTGTTGGCCGAACGCCGCATCTTGCCGGCACGCTCTTGTCAAATATCAGCTTCATCTTTGTTCTTTCAATCAGTGAAATCTGTGTAATCTGCGGTTATAAAACGCTCTCCAGCGCCTCCGCGAACATCCCGATTTGCTGCTTCGTCCGCTTTTCCGTCACGCACACGAGGATGCAGTTTTTCATATCAGGATAATACCTGCTCAACGGAAACCCGGCGGCAAAACCCTTCTCTATCAGTTTCGCTATCACGTCCGCCGCCTCGCACGGCAAATCCAGCACGAACTCGTTGAAAAACCACTTCGCCCTGAAATGCGGTTTGACGCCCGGTATCGCGGTTAATCGTTTGTATGCGTAACTGGCCTTGTCCGCACAAAGCTGCGCCGTTTCACGCAAGCCCTGCTTGCCCAAAAGTGAAAGATACACCAGCGCAGTCAATGCACAAAGCGCCTCGTTCGAGCAGATATTCGACGTCGCCTTGTCTCTGCGTATGTGCTGTTCGCGCGCCTGCAGCGTCATCACGAAGCATCGTCTCCCCTGCCGGTCCAGAGTTTGCCCCACGATGCGCCCCGGCATCTTGCGAACGTATTTCATCCGCGTCGCCATAAACCCGAGGTAAGGCCCGCCGAAAGAAAGCGGCATACCCAAGCTCTGCCCTTCGCCCGTAACAATGTCGGCCCCCATAGCTCCTGGTGTCTTCAATATACCCAGCGATATCGGATAACACGACACCGCCAGTAACACTCCCTTGCTGTGTGCCTTCTCCGCTATGTCACCAAAATCGTCGATGCACCCGAAGAAATTCGGATTCTGCAAAATCACCGCCGCTGTTTTATCGTCCAGCTTGCTCAGTATCTGCTCGCGGTCCACAAGGCCGGTCGCGCAGTGCGTCTGAACAAGCTCAATCTTCAGATTTTTCGTGTATGATTCAATCATCACGCGGTATATGGGATTGACACTTGTATCGATGATGACCTTGTTCCTGCCCGTCACGCGAAGCGCCATCATCATCGCCTCGTACATCGCCGTCCCCCCGTCATAGAGCGACGCATTTGCCGCCTCCATATCCGTCAGCCGGCAAATCATCGACTGATATTCGTATATTGCCTGCAAAGTCCCCTGCGAAACCTCCGGCTGATAGGGAGTATACGCCGTGTAGAATTCACTGCGTGAAACAATCGAATAAACCGCCGCGGGTATGAAGTGGTCGTAAAAACCGCCGCCCAAAAACAGCGTAAGGTCAATCGAGTTTTTCCCCGCAAGCTCCGCTAAAATCCCGCGGACCTCCTGCTCCGGCAGACCATCGGGCATATTGAGCCGTCCGCAGAGAAGCTCTTTTGGTATATCCGAGAAAAGCTGCTCCCTCGTCAGCCCAATATCGGCCAGCATCCGCTTTCGCTGCTCGTCCGTGTTTGCTATAAACGGCATACCGCCATACCTCCGCTCAAAGGCCTTTCAAATACTCCCCGTATCGGGCCGCATCCATAAGGTTATTTATCGAGGCCTTGTCTGTTATCTGTATTTTGCAAATCCAGCCGGCCCCGTAGCAGTCCTGGTTTATCAGCTCCGGCTTATTCTCAAGCTCCTTGTTCACCTCTGTGATTTTCCCCGCCACCGGAGCGTAAACGTCGCTTGCCGCCTTGGAGCTTTCCACAACTCCAAGCTCTCCCTTCTGCCTGACCTCTTTGCCCGTCTCAGGCAGCTCCACAAAAGTAAGCTCACCCAACTGGTCCTGTGCGTGGTCGGTTATCCCGACGGTTGCGATATCTCCTTCGACCTTTGCCCACTCGTGGTCTTTTGTGTAGAGTAGTCCTTTAACAATCATAACTTCTCCTCCTCTGTCAAAATTTCTCAAATCGGCCGACTGTCTTTCCCTCGACATCCGGCTTAACTTTCTCGCCGCGCTCGACGGTTTGTTTTCTGCCCCTGCTCTTATGACTTTCACTTCGCGCCAGATAATAAAAGCCCACTGAATCACCTTCCGCGACTTTGTCTTTCTCAACATACACAAGCGCAATCTGTCGATTGCCTGCCTTAGCGCAGCTCAATACCCAGCCGATACAAGCCCCGTTGCTTATCACTGCATCTTTCTGCCGGACTGGTCTTACTCCCTTTTCGCCTGAAATTTCAATCCTCGCAACCTTCATAGTGAAACTCTGCGAAGCGGTTCCCATTGCCGCCTTACCGATGAAAAACTCTTTATCAAGCTTGACCGCCCAGCCATAGCCCGCCTCAAAAGGCGATATGTTATGTTGCCCCGCGAGCTCGTGCCCGTAAAGCGGCAGCCCCGCCTCTATTCGCAAGCTGTCCCGTGCACCCAGCCCGCAAGGAACAACGCCCGTATCCTTGCCCGCATCTAACAGCCGCCACCATAAATCAGCCGCAGAATCCGGATTCACAAATAGTTCGTATCCAACCTTTGCACCAGTGTACCCCGTCTGCGATATAATGCAGCGAATCCCCGCCAGTTTCTCCTCGAAAAACTGAAAACTTTTCAATGTCCCCACCCGTTTCTTTACTTCATCCGTCCCCAGTTTGCAGAGCACATCCGGTGACGCAGGCCCCTGCAGCGCGATATCAACTCTGCAGTCGGGTCCACCGACCGCGCCTCTCATATCTCTCACGCCGGCCTTGGCCAGGCATCTTTCGGGCCTGGATAAGTCTATCGCTGCTTTACCTGCCTGCACCGCCGCAAGATACGCCTTGACCTTCGGCTCATTCGCGGCGTTCACAACAACCATAAATTTATCCGCCATTTGTCCGGCGGACTTGTCTTCCGCCCGACGATAAACAATGATGTCGTCGAGGACGTTTCCCGCCGCGTCGAGTATGTAGCTGTATTGCGCCGCACCTTTTCGCAGCGCTGAAACATTATTGGTCGTCAGGGCATTGAGAAAATTCTCCGCTTCGCCCCCCATAACCTCAAGCACTCCCATATGCGTGCAGTCAAAAATCCCTGCCCGCTCGCGGACCGCCGCGTGTTCAGCCGCTATAGACGAATACCACAACGGCATCAAATAACCCGCGAACTCGGCAAAATGGGATTTCTCAGTGAGCTTGAGATGTTCCCTGTATAGAATGCTGCCCTCCGGCGTTCCGTCCGCCGGCTCAAAAACAAACGCTCCTTCTGTCTGCTTCTCTGCCAACTTTCGCCTCCTTGCTCAAACACACAAGGATACGAAAAGTTAACGCCAAGTCAAGCCCCGACAACTATAAAAACAAACCGCAATTCTAACTGTCCGCTGCCTCTATTCAGACCTCTTGCGCTTTGGAGCGTTTAAAGATACCAACCACGTAATGCTTTATCCACGTCCAGTGCAGAACCAGATGCACTAACATCAGCACAATAAAAACTATCCCAAGCCACAGGTGAACTTCTCCCCAGTCGTGCCTGCCCATACCTAACAGCTCTTTTATGTGTTCTCCGCCTTGGCCGCCGTGGAGCTCTCGTCCACTTCCTCCGCTGCCGGGCGGCAGCACCCACTTCATTATCACTCCCGCCGACGCCAACCCCAGCAGTGTCAAAAAGCCGACTAAATCCACGACAAAATTCAATGTGCTCCTCTTCATCTATGTTTCCTCGGATTCCCTGATATATTCGATTGCTAAACTCAAGGCATCGGCCAGCTTACCGTGTATTCTATGGTAGCGCTCTGGTCCGCACCGACCTCAACGGGAAATCGGGCCACAAAGGCCGCACGCTTTTCCCACTTGTGAGTCGATTTCTCAATCTTCCAGTCCTCATAACCCGGCAGCTTCTCGTCCACAAATACAGTCACCGGCTCATCCTTGCGGTTGCGAATCTCAACCTTGTGCGTCTCATACCGCCTGCCCCACTTCTCCTCGTAGTCCGTCATCGTATGTTCGGCGACGATATCGAACGCGTCCCCTATATAAAGCGACAGCTTCTCGTTCTTCGGCGTATGGTCAATCTGGTCCTCTCCGACAAACTCCAGACTGTCATCCGCGGGGTCGCGCTTGAATACCCGCACCTTGCCCTTCGGCAGCGCTATACCTAACTTGTTTTCCTTTTTGTTCTCGAATTCAATCTTGACGTTGACCTTGCCCTTCTCCGGCTGACTGCTTTTGCCGGAGCTCCACCTCCATCCCGTTCGCTCGTAAACGTATATCTTTTTCGCCTGCACACCCGTTGCCGGCTCGATAAACTCGATTTGCTTGACCTGATTGTTATTGATAGTGCTTTTACGGCCGAGCGTGTACATATGATATTCCATAAACGCCTTTTCCTCGAACGCCGGCGCTCCGGCCCCTACCATACGCATTTTATCGCTATAGCCTTCCATTACTATCGGCGGCTGAACCCGCCGAACGTCCCCGGCAATCAGCTTCAAGCTCGCGTCCTTGTATCCGGCCCCGCTTCTGTTATCAATCGTCACCCAGCCGCTGAAATCCAGCGCCGTATCGTCGGCGTTCAAAACCGCCGTGTAATCCGCGTTCCACCCAATCGCACCCGTCGTATACGTAACCTCGCAAAGCTGCTTGCCCGCTTTCAGCGCGTCGGCAAGCCACACAAGCGTAGGCCGGGTAACCAAATCCTCCGGAAGCTCCTTCAATGCTATCTCCTCGACTCCTGCCCTGCCGATTACTTCAATCCCGTTGTCGCCCTTTACAATCAGGTCATTACCCACCGCCGCTAACAGCACACCTTCGATATATTTCCTTGCCTCCGAGCCGCTGCCGCGGACTACTACCATCACCTCTTTGTCGATATACCTTTTCAGCAGGCTGTCCGCGTTGACAAGGTCGTATTCGTAATTCTGTTCCAGGACCGATACTGCCCCCGGCGCCGACAGGCAGATAAATTTAACGCTGGTCGGGTCTATCGCCGATGCCACGTCGGTAAATCGCACGGTATTTTGCCCCTTCTCGAAGCTCATATTCCGCGCCTCGCGCACCACTGCGAAATTTTCATTGTAAATCGTAAGCCCAACGCCGGCTCGACTGAGCTTGTCGAAGTCCGGCTGGCGCTTCTCAGCCCCGAAACAACTGCCGCCTACGAGAATCACTGACACCAAAATGTATAACGTCCCTCGCATCATTTTTTTCTCCTTAATTGAGTTGTCTCTGCTAATGAATATGCCTATGAAGCTAAAATTACTCGAACAAACTGTCAACATTCAGTATTAAAAGCAAGATGTTGTTTTCCTCCCGCCCCGCAGCCGAGCTTGCCTAACTCAGCCGCAACCGTGCTTTTCCCCGAGCATATTCCCCCGACTATCCCGATAATTGGCTTCTTGCTGCCCTTTACCATTATCGAGAGCTTATTCATAAGAACTTCCGCAGTCAATAACCAGTCGGGGGTGTAAACATAAGGCCCGCTTAAATTTAGCCCCTCAATTTATTGAGGAATTGCAGGCGTGAGACCCGCTTTGCTTTTTGAAATCTCAAACCTTAAATCCTTTCTCTCATCCCTACCCACCCATCTACGAACGCTTCCGCCGGGCAAAGAAAGACAAAAAAACTGCACCCCGAACTCGATTATCCCGAACAGTAGCATCGGGCATTTCTTCAGATATTTTATGATAATTTTGATGGCTCATTTAAGATTCTTTCTTCTCTTTAGACCAGTCATCTTTAGTATTTTTCATAAGTTCTTTATTGACAGCATGTTGTCGCTAGCTCCCCATTGTTATGCAAAACCATAAAAATCCGCTTTTGTGGCATCATTATTTTCTTCGATACTTTCGATTTCCTTCTTGACTCATTCTCGCCATTCGATAAAATACAAGCTAATGAAAACTTAATGCCGGAGCTTAAAATGAAAAGTACCGAATACAAACAGTTAAAAAAACAAATCGAAGAGCAATACCGACAAGCGATTGCACTTGCCGAAAAAAAGCGAATCGATGGCCTTGCAGCCATTGATACCGTGTGGAAAATGTTTCACGTTCCGCGAAGAAAACGTATCGAAGAAACTGCATCGCAACAAAAAGTCGAATCCACTATGGATAGTATGGGCGCAACCAGCGAACCGCTTCCTAATGTTTATGGTACTCTTAAGGCCGCAGTTGCGAAATCGCTTGCCTTTGTACCTCACGAAAAATTCACTTGCAAGAATGTTATGACAGTGATGGAACAAACGACAGGCAAGACATTTAACTACTCTTCTGTTTCTAACCGTTTAAAACGCTTATCCAAAGAAGGTGTAATTGAAATGGTCAAACAAGGACACGGAAAATCTCCAAGTGAATATCGCCTTAAAAATTCGCAAGTAGTAAATGACATAAAAAAGTAAGAAAGAATGCTTTATAATAACTGAGCCGGAGGTGTTAGCGCACCGTCCGGCTCTAAGGACAATCGTTATGTTTTGTAGGTTTTACGCAATGGACTGCCCTTTATATTATTCATTATATGCCCATCCGCCCCCCGGAGTCAAGCGGAAATCTCAAGCATTTTGTGTGGCATCTAAGGCCGATGCCTTAAACAACTTAACAATTAACGCGCCTCGATTTTATTTTGGGACCTTTGTCAAGACAGAATGAAAGGGCGCATATGGAGCAACGAACATGGTTTTTAATAACGAACTTTTGAAGCATATGTATGTTGAGTATGACATCACCTGCGATGAACTCGTTAGCAATCCTGACACTTTAAAAATATTTGTGCAGGATTATTCTGGTCGAATTGGTAAGGATGTTAAACCGTCCAAGCTTAGCCATCATTTGCTTAACCTCAGACGTCGAGGTGAAGATAATGGTGGTTTACCGAGATTGCGGCGTAGATTTTTCGGAAGAAATTAAAAAAGGAACATTTTTAAAAGGAGAAAATAAATGGCTAATAATAACTCAGTCACGTGGAAAGGCGCGAGCGGAAAAGGATATACTTATTGGATATATCAAATCCCTGCCTGCCTCAATCCAGGACAGGACGGCAATTACATTTATGCGAAGGTTGTGAACAATACCTGGGTACCTCTGTATATTGGGCAAGGAGACCTTGGTGAGCGAACTAACATCGACAATCATCACCAAAGTCTATGTCTCAAGTCTAAAGGTGCGACACATGTCCATGCCCACAAAAATGCTCACGAGACAGACAGAATTGCTGAAGAACAGGACCTTCTCGCAGGGAACTCCAGGGCATATCAACCGATTGGATGCAATGAAAAAACCGGTGGATGACTTTTACAATCATTGAAAAACCAAGAAAATTGAAGCATATAAGACGATAATCCGTGTGTTTTGCTCGGCTTATGGAAAGAAGCCCTTGTTTTTCGGGATTCGGTGGTTGATGACGAATTCTGCGATTAAGTTTGCTTAAAAAGCAGGGTTCGTCGAGAACACCAAGCCAAGCAAAAGCAGCCTGCCCCGGCGAAGCGCAGCGAAGAAGGGTGTAACTCCGCGTCAAAAAAATCCGTGAAAATCCGTGCTACCTGTCCTGAGCTTGTCGAAGGAATCTGTGGTTAAGAATTCTCTGAGTGTTTTCCGACGCTACACCCCTGCGCGGATATGCTGGAGTTGCTGCTTGTTTAGCACGTTTTCGATGTTCGGCAGAATGTATTTGCTTGCGACTATGTCCCAGCTCATATTCTTTGCTATTGCGTAGCCGTTCTCAATCATCGCCTCGATTTCCGATTCGGTCTTCGGCAATAGCGTAATTATTTCATCCGCCACGTCACTGCTCACCCTCGCCTCCACCTGGTCGCGGACGTTTCTGTCTATCCCAAGCAGTTGGCCGGCGTCGCTCTGCCTTCCATCGATTGCGGTGTAGTCGGCA
>Ga0315545_1005040_pt1 | contig 10720 bp, 7 predicted proteins | sample SalMarSW160210MG_FD_203096 | JGI IMG/M metagenome (GOLD analysis project Ga0315545, IMG submission 203096) | Salt marsh sediment microbial communities from the Plum Island Ecosystem LTER, Massachusetts, United States - Salt Marsh Sediment SW1602-10 ...
CGAAATCCGTTCGCCGCTGGGTTGACGTTTTATCGCGCGAGGAGGGCATCATCTCAGGCGAGGCCGCCTGGACCGGTTGGTTCCTGTCCGACGTCCCATGGAGGCTAAGGGATCATCCTCATGCCGGTCCGATCTCCAAGGAGATACGCATCTTTATCGCCAAGTTTATCAAGAGGCTGAAGGCGTTTACTCGCCCTGCCTCTGTAGATGGGTTTACTGGAAGGCTCAGATCGGTACTTTCCTGGCTCGGCTGGAAGGTAGATGAAGGGCTTCGGCAGGGGTTTGAAGAAATTTTGGAGAAGCTTGTCCGAATGACCGAGTTGGCTGGTGAGGCAAAGGTCAGCCCGCGCTTTGCCCGCGAGACCCTGGAGATCCTTCTGCACATGGAGATTTCTCCACCGGGGAATGAGTCTGAGGCGGATGTGATTCGTGTCATGCCGTTGGTGGAGAGTCGCTGGCTTGACGCTTCCTACCTCTTTGTCGGCGGACTGGTGGACGGCGAGTTCCCAAAGCACCCCTATAGGGATCTCCTCTTGCCCGAGCGTATGCACCAGGCTTTGGGTTTGCCAACGGTTGAGGACGAGTTTGCCAACGCCGAGTTCGAGTTCCGTCGGCTTCTGGCTATGCCGCGCGAGCATGTGTTTTTATCCGCACCCTCGATACAGGCCGATCGGCCGCTTCTGCCCAGCGTCTTGCTGGCCGAATGGGAAGAAAGTCCAGAGATCAATGACCCGATACTCTACTGCGAAGATGAGCTTCAGATACTTACCACGTTGAATCGTGGCGGGCCGCAGAAAGGCGTTACCTTCACCGATTCAGGCTCCCTTGAACTCATAAACGCCCACTTCGGTCCCAAGCATCCCTTTAAGGTCACCCGGCTTGAGGTCTATCGCAACTGTCCCTATCGCTACTACCTTCGTGCGGTGCTCGGGCTCGAACCCGTAGAGGAACCTACCGCCGAACCCGAGGGCAGGCTTCTGGGAACCGTCTTGCATTCCTTACTCGAGCGTTTGTTCAAGGAGCAGCCCGATTCTGAACGTATAGACGAAAAGTTGTTGGACCTCTTGGTTGCTGATCTTGAGAGGCGCAGATTCAACCCTTTCCTCAGGCTTTGGATCGAGGACTGGGTTAAGGCACGCAAGGACTGGTTCCGCGATCAGGAGCTGGCGCGTGCCGAGGGAAGCTGGCGTGTTGATCCGGGCTGGCTTGAGCGCGACCTTGAACTCTCATTCGAGAAAGAAGGATTCAGGTTGCGCGGACGGGTAGACAGGGTGGACTGGCGGGGTAATTGCGCAAGGGTACTTGACTATAAAACAGGCAAGGAGCAGTATTTCAAGCGTAAGATAGCCAAAGGCGAAAGCATTCAGCTTCCGCTTTATTCTGAGATGATTCGTCGGTTAGAGAAAGCCGAGGTCGATTCCTTCGGCATTTACTCCTTCCTTGACTCCAAGCTGGTGCAGATAACTCAACCTCGCGAAGCGATGCGCGCCGCCGTTGGTTTTGCATCCGATGCGGTCAGCGGGATCCGTGAAGGGCTCTTCGAGGCCGCAAAATCCCAAACCTGCAGGTACTGTGAGTACAATGAGTTCTGCCAGAGGTAATCCTAAAGGGTCTGCCGGACGCCGTCTCAAGGCCTCCCACCTTGATGTGAAACGGAGTCTGGTGGTCTCCTCGCCTGCCGGTTCGGGCAAGACCCAGAAGCTGGCCGAGCGCTACGTGGCTTTACTGGAATCAGGTGTCGCGCCCGAACGAATCCTTGCGATTACATTCACCGAGAAGGCGGCCGCGGAGATGAAGGAACGCGTACTTAGTATCCTGCGAGAGCGTCTGCCAGATCTTCATAAAAAGATTCAACCCAGGCTCTCCCGCTTCCGCATCTCCACCGTTCACGCATTTGCACGATCTGTGCTGGAACGTTTCGCGTTCGAGCTTGATCTTGCGCCCGATTTTTCCGTGCTTGACGCTATCGAAGCCGAGCTTATGCGCGAGGAGGTGATTCGCGAGGGGCTGGTCGAGTTGGGCTCACTCGACAACGAAGCCGCACTCTGGGTGCGTCACCTCACCCTTACCGAGGGCTGGAGCAGGCTGCAGCGCAAGATCCGTCTGCTCTTGCGGCATATCCCTCAGTCCTATCTTTCACTTGATGCTGCACCCGACGATCTCAGAGAGGAATACGAGCAGGCATGGGAGAGTCTGAGGAGGGTCTGGGGCGATGGGTTCTGGCAGGCGATGGGCTTTGTTGACGTACCACAACCTTCAGACGAACGAGGGCATCTGATGGCCATGCGGTTTCTGCTCGATCGGGTTTCTCCCTACTTCCTTACCACCAGCGGGACGCTCCGTAAGCGTCTCCCCAAAAGCGAGCCTGAGCGTGAGGCGTTCCATGAGAGAGCCAAGGCCTTCATCGGTTATCACGAAACCTTCTGGCGCTGGCACGCGGCTGTTCAGACCAGGGGTTTTTTGTACGTCTTTCGCCACCTTGCCGAACGCTATGAGGAAAGAAAACGCACCGAACGCGTTCTGGATTTCGGGGATCTGGAGTACAAACTCTACCAGGTTCTTTATAAATCCCCAAACTGGTCGAACGTCCTGGAGAGTTTTGACGAGCAGACCGATCATATCCTGGTTGACGAGTTCCAGGATACCAACGGGCTGCAGTGGGCAATCGTTGCCAAGCTCATCGAGGAGTGGCGTTCAGGTTTCGGCGCCAAACATGAACTAGGTAAGCTCCCCACCATCTTCCTCGTAGGTGACGTGCGCCAGTCCATCTACCTCTTCCGGGGCGCTAACGTTGAGGTGTTCAACCGCGCGGCAAGAGAGCTCCAGACCTGGATCGAGGCCGGGTTCGAGGAGGTGGTGGTGCGAGAAAACTACCGCAGCCTGCCTCTGATCGTTGATTTCGTCAACTTCCTCTTCTCAAAATTGATGCAGGGCGGGGATCAAGACTGGCAGACCTCATACGAGGAGTTCCGTGCAATGCGTAATCCAGGCAAAAAGGGGCACGTGGAGATACTGCTTGCCAGGGTCGAGGAGAAGGCAAACATGGCCGAGAAGAAGCAGGCGGAGGCCGAGGTCGTTGCGGCGCGCATCAAGGAAATCGCAGGCAGCCTGCCGGTTTTCGAGCGCGAAGACGATAAAGAAATCGAACGTCCATGTAGATATGAAGACATAACTATCCTCTTGCGGCGCCGCACACACCTTGCCCGCTATGAGGAGGCGCTGCGCTGTCGCCGCGTTCCATTTGTGGTGGTACGAGGGACAGGCTTCCACGCATCGCCTGAGGTGGTACTTCTGCGTCAGCTGATTCGTTTCCTTGCCAATCCCAATGAAGATACGGCACTCTACGGTATCCTTCGTTCCCCGCTTTGCGCGCTTTCTGAGGCCGAGATACTCGAAATTGCCTTCTCTTCGAAAGGAACAAGCCTATGGGAGAAGCTTATCTCGATGAAGAAGAGGTCCCTTGCCTGGTTGAGAAAAGCCATGAAGGACGTTGATGCCCTAGCTTCTTCCGTTCTGCTGGAGCGCATAATTCGCGCGCGCAGACTGTGGTCCTGGTTCGCCGACCGCCAGGAGGCGGAAAACATCCGCAAGTTCTTGAGGCTCCTTGAGGAGTTCGACTCGGAGGGACTTTCAATGTTCAAGATTGCCGAGAGGCTTGAGCGCATGAGCACCCGTGAGGAGGAGCCAAAAGCCAACGTCTCAACCGAGGGTATGGATGCTGTAAAAATTATGACCGTCCACGCGGCCAAGGGGCTTGATTCGAACGTGGTCTTCCTTGCAGGAATGGACGAGGACACGCGCAGGGCCGATCCTCTGGCAGTGAGAGAAGAAGCCGAGAGGGTTATCCTGACCTTTACCGACTCGGCCTATAGCCAACATCCGGAACGGTTGTTGTGGCAGCAAAAACAGGCAGCCGAGCAGAAGCGGCTCTTCTACGTTGCCTGCACGCGCGCACGCGATGCACTCTTCTGCTCAGGTGCATGGGGCGGCAAGGCCTCAGGATGGCTTGGCTATCTTGAGCAGGGTTTGGGTATGCGTGAGGTGATGGGTAATCTCGAGCTGCCTGATGCCCCCAAAGGAGTGATTATGGAGGTCAGGGAACCGGTAGCAGAAGAGGAGGTGATTGAAGCTGCCGAAGAATCCAAAGTGAAGCTTGCAACTATCCTTGGGCGAGGCTGGTCTGTGAGAAAACGAAGGTTCAAAAGGGTGAGCGACGAACTGGAGCTTAGCTATCACCAGAGCAAGGGCCTGCGGCACTTCGGTGAGATTGTCCATGCCGTGCTTGATAGACTTTCTAAAGGCTTAATTACCGACGAGGCTGGCTCTATCGAACAGACGGTGCGTTCGCTTGTGCTTTGCTTTGATCTTGCACCTTCAAGGGTCGACGGTTATCAAAGAGGGGTCGCAGAACACATCGCCGCGCTTCGTGAGTCGGGTCTTCTGAAGCGAATCGTTTTGCCCCGGAAGGATGCCGCAAGCGAGGTCGGCTTTGTGCTCCGCGAGGGCGATGAAACGATTACCGGACGCATAGACAGGGTGTTAATTAAACCCGAAGGCCTTGATATAATAGACTACAAGTCGTTCCCGTCCGAGGTGGAGGGTATCGAAAAGTTCAAAGATCAGCTCAAGCTCTATGCCAGGGCGGCGGAGGCTATATATAAGAAACCGGTGGATCGCTGTTCGCTCTTGTTCACCGCAGATGCCCGTCTTGTGGAGGTAGATATTGACTAAGTCAGGATTCGTGGCCATCGTCGGCCCGCCCAACGTAGGCAAATCAACCCTTCTCAACGCCTATATGGGTACGCACCTTTCTGCGGTATCACGCAGACCGCAGACCACCTCACGGAACGTTTTAGGCATCCTTACAGCACCCCAAGGTCAGCTTGTTTTTCTCGATACACCCGGACTCCTCCAGCGCAAGGGTGCGGTCTACGAGTTCATGCAGACCCAGATCTCCTCGGCCCTTGGCGATGCCGATCTGGTGCTTTTGATGGTTGAGCCGCGCTATAAGCCGGATGACGAGCTTGTATCCTTCATAAAATCGATAGACAAGCCGGTACTGCTGGCCATAAACAAGGTTGACCTCATCAAAGATAAACTAACCCTGCTTCCACTCATCGACCGCTACCTGAGCCTGGAATTGGACGAGGTCTACCCAATCTCAGCACTTAAAGGCGATGGTTTGAGCGAGCTTCTCAAAGGACTCTTTAAGGCAGCGCCTCGTGGTGAACCGTACTATCCAGAAGCTGAGATCACCATCTATCCCATGCGGTTCTTTGCCGCCGAGGCTTTACGCGAGTCCTTATTCGAGCTTTACGGCGAGGAGATACCTTACTCGGTCTTTGTGGAAATCACCGAGTACAAGGAGCAGGAAGGACGCAAGGATTTGATACAGGCTATACTTTACGTCGAGCGCGAATCCCAAAAGCCGATTATCCTGGGTCATGGGGGATCCTCGGTCAAGCGCCTGGGAACGAGGGCACGCAAAAAGATCGAGGCGCTCTCCGATCGCTCTGTCTTCCTTGAGCTTCGGGTAAAGCTAGCAAAGAATTGGCGCAAGGACCCCTCGTTCGTACGCCGCGCCACCAAACCGCCGCAGGAGTATCTGCCGGGTACGTAAGATACTTTTATCTTTCACTTGACAAATGGACCATTCTTTATTAAAATATGGGTAAGGAGAATCTGTTATGGTTTTTAAGAAAAACCCACAGAAGTTAATTGAATCTTTGCAAAGATTCTGTTTTTTTACAGGAGAGGGGTACCCTACTCCTGACGAAATGTTAAAAGTGATCTCAAAGGCAAGAAAAGATTGCCTTGATAGCGATTCTTATGAATTAGAATACTGGCTGGGAACAGCTCTGGTTTATTATAATACTTGGTTTGTTCGTGGAGATGAGCGCAAACCGTATTTAGAAGAAGCTGTTTATCATCTTGAGCGAGCATTTGCTTTATCCGAAGGGAAAATTCCTAAGGAATACCCACCGCACGAGGTGAAAGAGTTCGGTTCACTATTCCGTAACGACATTGCTTGTGAAGTTGGACAATTATTGATTGATGAAGCGATAATAAGAGATATTGAGAAGGGAATTTCCTACCTTAGGCCCGTTTTTGAAAGTAGTTCATACTATCATCCGCTCTTATGCTCCTATGCAGAGGCATATTATAAGTTGGGAGATTATTTGAAAGCGGCTGAAGTTGCTTTAGAACTACATAAGCGCGCAGAAAAGGAATGGAAGGATAAAGCGCCCCCGGCCCCATTGGGTATAGTTGCTAAGTCGTATCGTGCACAGGCTAAGCAACACAAAAAGAATGGTGAAATAGATCAGGCAATTTATTACTTCCAGAAACTTGTGGATATGGATTTAGCGACAGATAACGATCAAAAACTCCTCAAGAAACTTCAAGAGTCCCTGGGCAAGACGTAAATGCCAACATGGAAAGAGACGCTTTCCTCAAGGCTGGTCTTCCTTGAGCTTCGGGTGAAGGTTGCAAAGAACTGGCGCAAGGCCCCCTCGTTCGTACACCGCGTCACCAAACCGCCGCAGTCCTATCTGCCCGATCAGTAGTTATCATTTTCGCTTGACACAATCGTAGAGCTGGGTATAGTGAATGATGCTGGAAACCAAAACCTTTTGTTCATGTAAGTACATCAAGGAGAGTGTAATGAAAACCTTAGTGAAACCTAAAGGGGGCGGAGTGAAGAGCTGGTTGATTCCTATCGCCTTACTGATTTGCCTTTCAGGTGTCTATGCCCGGCAATCCCAGGATAGCCCGGATAATCTGCGGATACCCGATACCGATAACGTTCAGATCATACAGACCTCTACCGGGGCGACTGTGATTGGCAGAATCGTTGAGATCGACTCGTTGGAGGTTGATTTCGAAACCTACATGGGAACGCTTAGGATACCCATCTCGGATATCAGTTCGATTGAAGAAATCCCCAAGGATGCCTTGAAAGACGGCAAGTACTGGTTCCCCAACCCCAACGCCACCCGTCTGTTCTTCTCGCCTACCGGCCGTATGCAAAAGCGAGGCAGTGGCTATTTTGCCGACTACTACGTGCTGGCTCCAATGGCTGCGTACGGAGTGACCGATTGGTTCGGGATCGGAGGGGGATTTAGCCTTGTTCCTTTCATCGAGTTTTACAAGCAAGCTTTGTACATCATGCCCAGGGTGGGAATCATCCAGAGAGAGAAGTTCGCCTGGTGCGCCGGGGTATTACTTGGCAAACTTCCTTCGTTCGAGGAGGATCAAATAATTGGAGCAGGCATAGCCTACACCACCGCCACGTATGGAACCCTGGACGCAAACGTTACCGCTGGCACCGGGTACGGATTTACCACTGATTCTTACAAGGATTCTACCACGAATCAATGGAATTTTGAGTATTCAGGGATGGATCTACCCATGTTCATGGTAGGCGGTGAGTGGAGATTCGCACGGCGCGTCTCATTGGTTAGCGAGAACTGGATTATCCCCGAGATAGAGGAGGGGATACCGGTTCTTTTCTCCTACGGAGCGCGGCTGTTTGGAGAACAGATAAGTGTGGATATTGGTTTCATAGTCCCCTTGCCTGCGATTGAGGAGGATATACCCATTTTCCCTGGTATACCCTACGTGGATTTTGTGTACAACTTCTGAGCGGGTTTAGCTTTACACTCAAGATGAAACAGGAGCCGACCTCGAGGTCGGCCAATCTTCTTGAACTTCACATCAAGGTTGCTAAAAACTGGCGCAAAGCCCCCTCGTTCATCCGCCGCGCCAACAAATCGTCTGAGAAGTACCTGCCGGAGTGATAATCCCTGGACAGCCTTCTTTCTTGTTTTAGAATATATGGGCACGGCATGCCGTGCCCATACCACTCAATTGGGGTTTAAATAACTTGACAAGCCCTGATTTCTGTGTATAGTTCGCGGCAATGAGGTCTCTTTTTTTACCCCTAGCCTCAATTCCTGCGTTCTATACCCGGTTGGCAGAATACGGCGAAACCTACTACCCACGCGTGCTTGAACGTCACGCTACATATGAGGTCTGGCGCGATGAGGAGATTCCAGCAGAGGAACTTTACCAAGCACTCAAGATGATTCGGCCTGTAGAACCTTTGAAGGAGTTTTTCTTAGGCTCACGCGAGCGGGTGGCAAGCTTCCCGCAGCTTTTCTCCAAGCAGATCAAGCCAAAGGTGATAGTGGGCGCGAAGGACTGCGACATCCGCTCGCTCATTGAGATTCAGGATAACGTCTACCTTAAGGGCGTGCTCGAGGACCCGTTCTACAAGGAGCGCCGGGAGAAGTATCTCGTGGTTACAGTGGATTGCCCTGAACCTGCAGATACCTGCTTCTGCCTGCGGATCGGCGGCAAACCTTACTCTGCCTGGGGCGGAGACCTCAACCTATCCTTCGGCGAAGAAGGGATAATAGTTGATGTGCTTTCCGCAAAGGGTGATGAGATTGTGGAGAAGATGGGGGATGTTCTCACTGAGGTAGATAAAAAAGAGATCAAGAAACGCGACAAGCATCGTGCCGACGCCGAGCGCAAGCTTGCCAAGATCAACCCCGAGGAGTTTGCCCCGGACCTTCCGGATCGGATTGAGCATCAGCTTGATACCGGATTCTGGGCCAAGGCCATGGCCAACTGTGTTGACTGTCAGGCCTGCGAGCGGATCTGTCCGACGTGCTACTGTTTCCTGCTTTATGACATTCCTGTTGGTAAGGGGGTTGAACGTATCAAGGTGCTTGACTGGTGCTACCACGCCGCCTATGGCAGGGTGGGCGGTGGTGCGAATCCCCTTGCGCATTTTTCTCACCGGCTGCGTAACCGTTTCGAGTGCAAATTCATGGCGTTCCCTCGCAACTTCAAGGTTTATGCCTGTACCGGCTGCGGGCGTTGCATTGCCGGCTGCACCGGGAAGATCGACATCAGAAAGGTCCTCAGGGCGCTATGAATCCTTACGAATCACGTCAGGCTAACATCAAGGAAGTTATCGTCGAGACCCCGACCATCCGGACGTTCGTATTGGAACCAAAGCCTCCTCTTTCGTTTCACGCAGGTCAGTTTATCGAGCTGACGGTTCCTGGGATTGGGGAGGCACCCTTTACACCCTCGTCCTCTCCTTACGAGGAGGAGAGTCTGGAGGTTACGATAATGAAGGTCGGGCGTGTGACGTCGAAGCTCTTTGACCTGCGCCCTGGCGACACCCTGGCTATCAGAGGTCCATATGGCGTGCCTTATGATATAGACCGCTATGATGGCCGTCACGTGCTTATAGTGGGTGGCGGCGTTGGGCTCGCGCCGCTGAGATCGCTCTTCCTGGCGCTCCTTCACAACGTCTCCGCATACAAGAAGATTCATCTTTACTACGGGGCCCGAACCTCCAGGGATGTGGTCTACGACCGTATGTTCAAGGAGTGGGATAAGATCAAGAATGTGGAGATACGCCGTAGCGTGGACGTGGGGGACAAGAACTGGAAGGAGAAGGTGGGTGTTGTGACCGTGCTTTTGGACGGGCTTCCCTTCAAACCCAAGGACGGCCTTGCCGTTGCCTGCGGACCGCCTGTCATGATGAAGTTTACCACCAAAAGGCTCCTGGAGCTTGGGTTCGCGGATGAGGACATCTATCTCTCGATGGAAAAGAACATGTCGTGCGGGTTCGGCAAGTGCGGTCACTGTCGGCTGGGAGAGCTTTTTTGCTGCAAGGACGGTCCTGTTATTACCTGGGATCGTATCAAGCATCTGGAGGATGCGTTCGTATGAGCAAAATCCCTCGCACCGTATGTCCATTCTGTAACCTGGGCTGCGAGTTGGGGTTCGAGGTCAATGGAAGGGATATCCGGGGAGTGGATTACGTTTCCGATTCACGCAACGAGGGCAGGCTTTGTGCTAAAGGAAACGCGGCTGCCGAGATAGCGAATCACCGCAAGCGACTCTATCATCCTGTTATAAAGGGTAAGCAGACCTCGTTGGCCGAGGCGATAGAGTATCTTCGTCAAAGGCTTACTGACTTCAAGCCTGAAGAGGTGCTTGTGGTTTACGACGCCTCGCTTACCTGTGAGGAGGTTGACCTCCTTGCGGCATGGACCCACGGAGCTGGTTACGAGAATCTGGCTCACGTAACGTTCGGTCCGGAGTCGGCGTTCCTGTACGGCAAGTTGCCGGTAACTTCTGTAGAGAAGATCACCACCGGTGAGTATGCCTTTATTGTGGGTGATGCCTTTGGTCAGGACTCGGTTATCTCGGGCTATATCGCCAAGGCAAAGGGTGATAACCGTGAGTTTCGCTACATAGTGGTAGATGCGTTCGAGACCAACACCTCGCACTTTGCCCACAGGTTCGTGCAGGTAAGACCCGGTTACGAGGGGCTGTTTTTATATGGGCTCTACAAGCATGTTGCGAGCGATAAGGTTAATCTTGACTCTATTGCCGAGGTGTGTGGGGTTGAGGCCTCGAGTTTTGAGGCGGTTGCTGCGATGATCCGCAACAAGGATGGAATTCTTGTGAATGCGCCGGCGCGTGGGCGCAGCTTTGATCCATTCCTTACCCACGCGGCCTCTCTTAAACTTTCCCAGACGCTTGAGCGGATGAGGTATCTTCCTCTTGGGCACCGGGTGCCCGGTAGGGTTAGGAGTTCCTTCTACTCCTATCTTCCCATGCTCATGGGAGGACGCATCAAGGCGGTGGTGAGTTTTGGCGCTTACTTCCCGTGGAATCATCCCCAACTTAA
>Ga0315545_1005043_pt1 | contig 10714 bp, 7 predicted proteins | sample SalMarSW160210MG_FD_203096 | JGI IMG/M metagenome (GOLD analysis project Ga0315545, IMG submission 203096) | Salt marsh sediment microbial communities from the Plum Island Ecosystem LTER, Massachusetts, United States - Salt Marsh Sediment SW1602-10 ...
TTCTCACTCACGTTCTGGTCGCAGACGACGATTGCTGAGGTCTATGCTCTGACGCTTCTTTTTATCCTCCTGATGCTCTATCTCGTATTGCGATGGGAACGAGAGCCCGAGGGGCAAAGGGATCACAGGTTCCTTCTTCTGGCAGCGTTCATCGGGGGCCTGGGACTGTCGAGCCATCACACTGTGGCGCTCCTTCTCGCTGCGCTGACTGCCTACGTTATATATAGATCGCCGCGACTGCTGCTGAATGGCCGTGTTGTCTTCCCGGCGATTGCGCTCGGCATTCTTGGGACGTTTGTTCACCTCTACCTGATGTTTCGCGCCTCGACCAACCCGGCGCTCAACTGGGGCGCGCCCGACACATTTACGAGCTTCGTGACCCACATACTGCGCCGCGAATACGGCACTTCGAGTCATACGGCCAGGTCCCTCGCTCTTTTCTCTAGGCAGCTTTGGTTCTATATCTCCGCGCTCGTCAGACAATTCACACCGCTCGGCTTCCTCCTCTCTGCGATAGGCGTTGTGGTCGGTATTCGCCGGCGCAACAGGGCGCTGCTCCTGCTTTTCGTGACGTTTCTCCTTTGCAGCCTTTTCTTCATTCTATATACGAATTTCAGGCTCATTCCGCGCGACACGTTCCTCGTCGAGGTCTTCTTCATCCCCTCGTTCGCCGTCGCCGCTATCCTCATGTCCCTTGGCGCCTCGTCTGTCCTTCGGAACGTTTACCGGCTGGTCAGCAAGCCGAGAACACTTGCCGTCCTGGCCAGCGCCTTTGGCCTTCTGGTCTGCGCCATGCCGCTTCTTGCCAACTATTTCTACAGCGATAAGAGCCGTCATTTCCTCACTTACGACTATGGGGTCAACATCCTCAAGTCAATGCCGAGCGACGACTCCGTCGTCTTTGTCGATCGTGATATGGAGGTCTTCACGCTGCTTTTCCTAAAGGATGTCGAGGGGATTTGCCCCGACGTCGAGATAATCGATCGCTCCGGCATCTTGAGGCGCGATTTCTACGTCAAGGACATGCGGCTGATGTCCGAAGAGCAGCGCCAGGTCGCTCAGTTGCAGGCGGAGCATCGGCTGTTCGAGAAGGAGACGAGGCCTATATGCTATGTGCCGGGCGTCGATCTGGCCGGCGTCAAGGAGTTCAGGCTGAAGCCGGTCGGCGTTGCGACGGTGCTCGTTCCGGCAGCACAAGCGGGCGAATTCTCCGACAGCGAGCGAGAAGTCGGCACAGTGCTCGTCAACAGGAGCCTCGAGGACCCCCGCCTATTCAAGGACTACACGAGCCGCTGTGTGGCAATGGTTTGGGAGCTCCAGCTTGGCGATTCCTACTATTGGCAGGGCGATCACGAGGAGGGCAAGAGGCTCTGGCGGGCGTCAAGTAGAACGGCTGGAGACATTATGATCCTGCACAACATGCTGGCTGAGAAGGCGGCCACGATTGGGCAGACTGCGCTTGCGATTGAGGAGTATGCGAAGATCGCACAGCTCAAACCCGACGATCACCTCGTCCAAATGAACTTGGGCACGCTGCTGGAGCGCGAGGGGAAGCCTGCTGATGCGCTTCAGGCGTACGAGAGAGCGCATCTGATCAAACCGAACTTCCTGCCCGCGCTCAAGGCAGCTGTCAATATCCAGGTCAAGCTGCATCACTTCGAACGGGCAATTGGTCCGGCCGCAAAGATATGCAGCCTCGTTCCTCGTGACCCGGACGCGCAGCGCAACCTCGGCTTGGTCTATGAGGGGGCTGGACGACTTCAGGAGGCTCTCGGCGCGTATGAGCGAGCAGCGGCGCTGAAGCCCACATACGCGCTTGCCTACGCGGACATCGGGCTTCTTGAGGAGAAGATGGGCAACCGGGGCGCGGCCAGGCAGGCGATGCAGCGTGCGCTTGCGCTCGACCCCAACCTCGCCATTTCCGATGGACGGTTGCAAGAAAGCAGTCTGGCCGCCGCTCTAATTGATGAGATCAAGGCCTCGCAGGCGGAGGCTTTTGCTCGTCTGTCTGGCGAAGAACTTAGGAACAGAATCCAGGCGCTTGTTGCTGCCAAGCAGTTCCCGCTTGCTGTCGAGGCTTACAAACGGCTTGTCCAGCTTGAGCCGAACAACTCGAAGGCGCTGGTGGATATGGGTATTCTGCTCGATCAGACGGGCAAGTTGGAGCAGGCGGAGGCGGCGTTCAAGAAGGCCCTATCGATCGATCCCAGCTCGGCTGAGGCGCACAATGCGCTCGGCGTGGTCTATGCCAAGCGCAAGGACTACGTGAACGCTCGCGCACAGTGGGAGGCGGCGCTTGCGCTCAAGCCCGACTCCGCAGGCACTTTGAGCAACCTCAAGCAGCTCGAGCAGCTTGGGTATTGACCCCATTCCACCAGATCCGTCGCACATATTCCCGTGTGCTTTCACGGGAGCGCCCCGGTCCGGCAGGAGAATCACTCAATAGAGAGGTTGACGCGGGTTTTGCCCTTCTCGTCGTCAACCTCGATTATGTTCTCTTCGTCGAGCTCGTCGAGGTGAGAAAGCACCGCGTCAAGGTCGAGGTCGAGTCCCTCGATTCTGGCTTTGCCTGTCTTCGACAAGAACTTGCCGCCGAGCTTGGCCAACGAAAGCGGAAGCTTGATGTTGACCTTGGGCTTTTCTTGGTCGCCCTCAAAGACCTGTATCCGCAGCTTCTTGCCCTTGAGCGATTTCTTGTCCTTGACCTTGACCGGCCCGGCGGAACTTGTGCTCGTCGTGAAGTGAACCGCACCGCCGCCAACTGATTTCAGCAGCCCCATCGCGTCATCGGCGGAAACCTTGCCGTCCTCGACCATTTTCAGGATGCGCATGCGCTCCTCGTGGATGGAATCTTGATTCTCGATGGCCATCTTTCTCTCCTTTTCTTGCGTTGCTATTGACTCGTGATTTGACGGGCGGGTCAGAGACCGCGCCCCTACAAGGCATCTAATTCGCGTCAGGACCGCCTCTACTCCTCCAGTAAGATCTTCTTGACGATACGATTGACGATTTGTGGATCGGCTTGCCCCTTGGTGCGCTTCATCACTTGCCCGACGAAGAAGCCCAGCACGTTGAGCTTGCCCTGCTTGAGCTTCTCGATGAGATCGGGCCTTGAATCAGCGACCTCGCGGATGATGTCAGCGATCACATTCTCGTCGGAAACGGTTGAAAGATTCTGCTCGGAAACGATTGCCTCGGGGGCTTTCCCGGTCTCGACGACCTGCTCGAAGACATCCTTCGCGATCTTGCCGCTTATCTTGCGGTCCTTTACAAGGGCGAGGAGCTCTGCCAGATGCTCGGGCGTTACTGGGCACTCGTCAATGTTGATGTTGCGCTCTTTGACGACCCGCAGCACCGACCCCATGACCCAATTGCTGACCGCTTTCCCGTCGGCGTGAAGCGAGGCGCATTTCTCGAAGTAGTCCGCGACCTCCTGCGTGGCTGTGAGGACCGACGCGTCGTAGTCCGGGATGCCGTATTGCTCGACAAGCCGCTTGCGCCTCGCGTCCGGAAGCTCTGGCAGCGTCTCTCTGATCTCTGCGGTCCAGTCGTCGGTCGCATCCACGAAGACCAGGTCCGGCTCAGGGAAATACCTGTAGTCGTGCGAGTGCTCCTTGCTTCGCATCAGAAAGGTCTTGCCCGAGGCCGGATTGAACCCGTAGGTCGCCTGCTCGACCACTCCACCAGCTTCGATGACCGCGTGCTGGCGCTTCATCTCGTATTCGAGCGCGCGCTTGGCGAACCGGAACGAGTTGAGGTTCTTGACCTCGCACTTGGTGCCGATGTTGCCGTCCTCGTTGCAAAGAGAGATGTTCGCATCGCAGCGAAGGCTGCCCTCCTCCATGTTGCAGTCGCTCACGCCACAGTATTGCATGATCGTTTTCAGTTTCAGCAGGTATTGCCGGGCCTCTTCCGGGCTCTCGAGGTCAGGCTCAGTTACGATCTCGACGAGCGGGACGCCGCAGCGGTTGAAGTCGATGAGGCTCGTGCCCTCAAGGTTCTGCTCCTCGTCGTGGAGCGATTTGCCCGAATCCTCCTCAAGGTGGAGGCGGTTTATTCGGATGCGCTTGGGCCTCGTTTGCCCGGAGTCATCCTCTACGTCGATGTTGATGTGGCCGTTTGTCGCGAGTGGCAGCGAAAACTGCGTGATCTGAAACCCCTTCGTGAGGTCGGGATAGAAGTAGTTCTTGCGTGCGAACTGGCTTCTCGACCTTATGTCGCAGTTGATGGCGAGCGCGGCCTTGACGGCGAGCTCAACGGCCCGCTTGTTCAAGACTGGGAGCACGCCCGGCAGACCGAGGCACACTGGGCAGGTGTTGGAGTTTGGCTTCGCGCCGAACTGGGTGCTGCACGAGCAGAATATCTTGCTCTTGGTGAGCAGCTGAACGTGGACCTCGATACCAATGACAGGCCTTGGTTTCATGACATTGGATTCTAAGGTTCCAAGCGCATAGTTCAAGGCCTATGGCAGAACGGCTGGCCCGAGCTTCGTCGAAATACGAATCTGCGGTTCGATGGGGCGACATTGATTAGCATTTGACAGGTGATGGGGCTGGCAATACGCTTCCGTTCGGCTGCAATTGGCCGCCTCTACGTGAACTGACCCCGCTTGGGAGGCAATATGGTTCTGAATTTCGCGGTGCTTAGAAAGAAGCTGATGGGCCTGAGCGTGATCGTCGTCGCTTTCTGCCTGCTGTGGCTTACGGGCATTGCGTCGGGTCTTTGGCATCTGAAGGATGCTGTTGATCCTGTCCCGCTCTTCTTTGGCGTCATCGGCGGCTTGGGTCTCTTCATATTCGGCATTCAGATCATGTCGGATTCGCTGCAAAAGGCCGCTGGGAGTCGCCTTCGCCGGATTCTCGACCTTTTGACAGGGGGACCGATAAGGGGAGTCATGGTCGGGGCCGGCGTAACGGCGCTCATCCAGAGCAGCAGCGCGACCACGGTGATGGTAGTTGGCTTCGTGAACGCTGGCCTGCTGACGCTGGTTCAGGCCATTGGAGTCGTATTGGGCGCCCACATCGGGACTACAATAACGGCTCAGCTCGTCGCTTTCAAGATCAGCCAGTATGCGCTGCCAGCGATCGCGGTCGGGATGGCGATTACGATGGGCTCGAAGCAGCGCGAGCGCATGAGGCTTTGGGGTCAAGTTATTCTCGGGTTTGGGATGCTTTTCTATGGCCTGGTGACCATGGTCACGGCGCTGAAGCCGCTTGAGGGCAGTGATCAGTTCAAGGAGTTCTTCCTTCAGTTTGGCGCCAACCCGCTGCTGGGGATTCTGGCGGGGGTTATGCTGACGGCGGTGGTTCAGTCAAGCAGCGCAACGGTGGGGCTGGTGATTGCCCTTGGAACCAGCGGGCTCATCGATTTCAAGACAGCCTTGCCGCTCATGCTGGGGGATAACATCGGCACCACGGTCACCGCGCTGTTGTCGTCAATCGGCACGAGTCGAGAGGCCAGAAGGGCAGCCCTTGCGCACTGCTTCTCCAATATCATAGGTGTTGCGTGGGTTTTCGTTATTCTGTCCCATTTTGGGAAGCTTGTGGACATCATAACGCCGGGGAACGCCAACTCGCCGATCGCTATTGCCCGGCACATCGCCAACGCGCACACGATGTTCAACGTCTTCAATACGATAGTGCAGCTCCCGTTCATCAAGTGCCTCGCTCGGCTCGTCACCTGGGCGATACCCGATAGGGCGCCAGCCCCTAGCAGGACCAAGGTGGGGGCTTTTCTGCAGGAGCAGTTCCTCAATTCGCCGCCGGTGGCAATAGAGCAGGTCAAGAGGGCCATATTGCACATGTTCGACCGGGCGTATGGGATGCTGACTCTTGCCAGAGAAATGGTGGCTGAGGAGAACACCGGCCCGAGTTCCGAGATCTACAAGCTGGAAGATGAACTGGACCTCCATCAGGCCGAGATCACGGAATACATCAGCCTGGTAATGCACAAAGGAGTCTCTAGGGCGGATAGCGAGGCGCTGACGCACCTATTGCACGCGGTCAACGACGTTGAGAACATCGGGGACTCGCTGGAGAGCACCTCGAAGCTACTTGAGCGGCTCGAGAAGCTTGGCCAGAGCTTCTCTGCCCCAGCAAAGCAGGATATCCTGGAGATGTCGGATATGGTGCTAAGGATGGCCGACCAGTCCTTGCGCGCATTGAAGCAAGAGAACAGGCGTCTGGCCGAGGCGGCACTTGAGGAAGAGGCCAAGATCGACGAGTTGAAGCGGACGCTGCGCAAGCGAAACAGGGACAGATATGTCGCTTTCAAGCGCGGCGAAAGCCAAACTGAGGAGAGACTTTGGGGGCAGGTCATATCGAATGATATAATCTCCAACATGGAGAAGATCGCGGATAATGCTGTGAACGTATTGGAGGCGTTCGAGCTGGCGACAGAATATCCTGGGTCGGCTCTTGGGCAGGGAGGAGCATGAGATTATCACAATTCATGAGGATTGCGGCTTGCTGCCTGGTCGTCGCCGCTTTCGGCTGCGGTGGGGAGCATGGGATGTATGAGGGCTCGCAGATCAGCGCAACGATCATGCTTTCTGCCTTCTATGTCTTCTCGTTTGTTTGCATTCTTGGGTCATTGCTGAAGCGTTGGGGCATGGCGCCGCTCCTGGCCGGCGTGTTCGTCCTAGTCTGTTGCACGATAATGCTCTGGATGACGCCATACTTGTGGCTTGGGGTCGTTCTTTTGATAGTGGGCCTGATCGCGGGCTATCTAGCGTTTCGACGATTGCGGCGGGAGGGCGGCTCGTGAGCCGTCACTACAAAGCCAAGCGCCGACTTGCGGGACAGCCTCAATAAGCAAGGGTCTGTCCACAGCGGACGCGAAGGGCCACATTTCCCTGACCTATTCACCTGCTGGTTGACATATAGACGTTGGGAGTGGTTTTCTCTTGCGATTGATTGATTCGGGGACTTGCTCCGCCGCTTTTAACATGGCAGTTGACGAGTCGCTGTTCTCGAGTTTCGATCCGTCCAGAGACTGTCCCGTGCTCAGGCTTTACTGTTGGGAGAGGCCGTGCGTCTCTTTGGGCTATTTCCAAAGAGCCAATGACGCGGTAAAGAAGGCCTCCTGTGAAGAACACGGCGTCGATATTGTTCGGCGGATAACTGGCGGCCGGGCGGTTCTGCATGACCAGGAGGTTACGTATTGTGTGGTTGCCCCCACAAAGACGGGTCCTTTTGGGGGGCGGTTGCTCGAATGTTATCGGGCGATTGCGGCGTGCCTTTCGGCGGGTTGCGAGTTGCTGGGCGTTCCCGGCGATGAGATCGAGGTTGTGACCGGTCAGGACGTTCGAGCCGGAAGCGCGTCGTCGGCTTGCTTCATGACGGCCTCGGCGTATGAGTTACTCGTCGGGGGCCGGAAGCTAATAGGCAGCGCTCAGAAACGGCGAGATGAGGCTCTCGTGCAGCACGGTTCCATCCCGCTGCGTGTTGACATCCCGTTGACGTTGAGTGTAATGCGCGTGGATGAGGGGTCGGGTTCAGCCGACGTAGCCTCCGCCGCCGCTAATGCTTTGGCGGACAAGCGGGCTACTATGGCGAAGTCAGCCACGACCAGCGGTGAGGCCCTGCGGCCAGCCTGCCTCGAGGAGGTAGTGGGCAGGGACCTGACGTTCGACGAGGTCAAGAGCGCAATAGGAGAGGGGTTCGCCAAGTGCCTCGGAACGACCCTTGAACGGTCGAATCTGACTAAAGGCGAGCGTGCGCTTGCCGATACGCTTTCGCGAGAGAAGTATGGAAATGATTCTTGGAATTTCAAAAGATAGGCGATGTCAAGGATGAAGGCGGAATGACGAATGAATGACTCATCCTTCATAATTCATCCTTCAGCCTTCGAGTTGGAGGTTTTATTCAGTTGAGGGCAAACGGTAGGAAGAATGACGAGATTCGCCCAGTCGTAATTGAGCGGGGCTACGCGAAGTTCGCCGAAGGCTCGGCGCTCATCACGCTGGGCGACACAAAGGTATTGTGCACGGCTACTGTCAAGGACGACGTGCCGCAGTGGCTGCGAGGTTCGGGGCAGGGATGGATAACCGGCGAGTATGGCATGCTGCCTCGTTCGTCGCCCAATAGGATACCCAGGGAGGCAAATCGGGGGAGGGTTTCTGGCCGGACGCACGAGATACAGCGGCTGATCGGTCGGTCTTTGCGAGCGCTCGTCGATCTGTCGTTGATCAAGGATCGGACGGTCTGGATGGATTGCGACGTTATCCAGGCGGACGGTGGGACCAGAACAGCGTCTGTAACGGGCTGTTTTGTGGCGTTGTGCGACGCGCTAACTTGGCTCGCTGGCAGTGAGCAGGGCTTGCCGTGCTTGAGCGGCTTCGTGGCAGCGACGAGCGTCGGGGTCGTCTCGGATAAGTTCCTTTTGGACCTAGACTACTCTGAAGATTCGAAAGCGGCGGTCGATATGAACGTAGTCATGACCGATACGGGTCAGTTTGTCGAGATTCAAGGCACCGCCGAGTCGCAACCTTTTGAAAAGGAGTCCCTTGATAAGCTGCTGTCACTCGCAAGGGACGGGATATCCCACCTTGTGGAGATTCAGCGAGAGGTACTTGGCGACGTAGGCCACCTTATGGCTGGCGGTGCAGGGCGGGCTTTCTAGCCTGCCGGCATTCTCTGGGTAATGCGCGTCAATGGATCAATGCGTCAAACGGGCGAAGAGGCGAAAAGGCGAAGGGGCGAAGAGGCGAAGAGGCGAAGAGGCGAAGGGGCGAAGAGGCGAAGGGGCGAAGAGGCTAATAGGTCAATAGGTCAAGGAGTTTCATCATGGCAAGAGTATGTGATATATGCGGCAAAAGGCCGATGTTCGGGCACAAGATAAGCCACGCTCACAACGTGAGCAATCGCCGCTGGATGCCCAACTTGCAGACCGTTCGCGCGAACGTCAATGGGAAGGTCAAACGAGTAACGGTCTGCGCTAGTTGTCTTAAGGCCGGCAAGGTGGACAAGTATCAAAAGGCGCAGGTCGCAAGAAAGTTAAGTCCCGCTGTTGCGGAGACGAAGAGCTAGACGCCTTATTGGCTCTAATTCGTGGTGACCCATTGAATGGTGAAGTCGTGGAGCAGAGGGCTTCTATTCTTGTTGTGGAGGATTCGACCGACCTGAGGGAGCTTCTGGTTCAGGCGCTTTCGATGGGGGGGTATCACGTTGAGGCTGCGGACAACGGTCAGTCCGCGCTGGAGGCTCTCGCCCAGGATTCTTTCGACGTGGTCGTAACCGACATTAGGATGCCGGGCATGGACGGTTTAGCTCTTCTGGACCGTATCTTGGCAATGAATAAGGAGCCTGAGACCGCGGTCATCCTTATGACGGCCTACATGACCATCGAATCGGCGGTTTCCTCGCTCAAGAAAGGCGCCTACGATTATCTCGCCAAGCCGGTCAAGATCGAGCAGCTGCTGCATACTGTCCAGACGGTTGTGGATAAGCGGCGATTGAAGCTCGAGAATATCCGGCTGACCAGAGAGCTCACGAGGCTCAATCGGGAGCTCGAAAAGAAGGTCCGGCTGAGAACCAAACAGCTCCAGGATTCTCAGGACAAGCTGCAAAGGAGTTACCTGGAAGTAATCAAGTCCTTCGCGGTGGTTCTCGAGGAGCGGGACGCTTACACCCAGGGCCATTCCTCGCGTGTAACCGAGTACTCGGTCAGGACTGCGACCCAGATGGGTCTAGCCGAAGAACAGATCGTTGCCCTTCAGATAGGTGGCAGTCTTCACGATATTGGCAAGATAGGTATCCCCGAAGAGGTGCTATGTAAGACAGAAGAACTCACTCCCGAAGAGTGGCGCGTGATGCGCGAGCACCCGGACAAAGGGGCGCGGATGATTGAGCCGTTGAGTTTTCTGTCCAAGGAGAAGGTTCTTATTCGGCATCACCATGAGCGCTGGGACGGCAAAGGCTACCCCGGGCGCCTGGCCGGCGAGGAGATACCGCTTCTTTCGCGGATATTGTGCGTGGCGGACGCGTTTGACGCGATGACCTCCACCAGAAGTTACAGGAAGCGGATGACGCTTGAGACCGCTGTCGAACAGCTTAAGATGAACAAAGGGACGCAGCTTGACCCCACGGTAGTTGATGTTTTTCTCGATTGCCTGGACAAGTACGGGATCATTACTTCGATGGACTGCGTAATCCTTGCCGCCGGGAAGGGTAAGCGGATGGTCGGCGACGACCCGAAGGTACTGATTGAGGCGCACGGCAAGCCGCTGCTCGGTTACGTTCTTGACCTTGTCGCTAAGCTTGGCGTGCGCAAGATGTATATCGTGGTTGGTCACGGGGCGGGCGAAGTTAAGGAATATGCCGGGAAGACGTATTGGCAGACGAAGCCGACCGGCTGGCATGATGCTGTGGGCAGAACCGGGCAGGATGAGCTGATTGAATTCGTGCTTCAAGATGAGCAGCTCGGAACCGCGCACGCTGTTGCGCAGGTTCTGCCGTATCTAGCTCACTCAAAGAACGGTCTGTTGATTCTCAGCGGCGACGTCCCACTTCTGAGTTTCAACACCGTGAACAGGATGATAGATGAGCAGATGAGAACCGAGGCCGGACTGGTTCTCGCCACCGCGGACGTTGAGGAGCCCGGTTCTCTGGGGCGGATAACGCGTGCGCCAAACGGGCAGTTTGAGGCGATAGTCGAGGCGGCCGACGCCAGCAAGAAGGAGTTGAGGATCAATGAGATCAACGTCGGCGCGTAT
>Ga0315545_1005044_pt1 | contig 10712 bp, 13 predicted proteins | sample SalMarSW160210MG_FD_203096 | JGI IMG/M metagenome (GOLD analysis project Ga0315545, IMG submission 203096) | Salt marsh sediment microbial communities from the Plum Island Ecosystem LTER, Massachusetts, United States - Salt Marsh Sediment SW1602-10 ...
TTGCACTTTTGGAGGCAGTGGATTATATCGAATCTTTTCGGTTACCAAGGTCATTTTGCATACAATAGGGTCGGATAATACTTTTTCAGGAAGCCCTAAGTAACTTCCTAGCAATGAGGGCGTTACTCGAACTCGTCCGGCCCGCGGGTTTCGCAGATCGTGAGCCGAAAAATTTTCTTGATATGGGTTACAATGTGGATTATTATATCTAGTATAATCCACACTGTAGAGATGAAAAATGAAAACCATTCAGATGACTCTCGACGAGGATCTTGTCAAAGCGGTTGACCGTGTTTCAAAACAGTTAAAGACGAGTCGCTCCGCCTTCACGCGACAAGCGCTTCGTGAAGCTCTTGCCCGTTACAGAACCGAACAACTGGAGCGAACGCACAGAAAAGGCTACGAAAGACACCCGGTAGCTACGGATGAATTTTCAGTCTGGGAAGAGGAGCAAGCCTGGGGTGATGAATGAAACACGGTGAAGTACGCTGGTACACGTTTACTCGGCCGGATAAAAAGAGGCCGGTTCTTATTCTAACACGAGATTCTGTGCTGGAATATCTCGGCGAAGTCACTGTTGCTCCTATTACAAGTACAATCCGTGAAATACCATCCGAAGTCTTCCTCTCCAAAGCTGATGGAATGCCCCGTGAATGTGCAGTAAATTGTGACCACCTGCAAACAGTTCCCAAGAGAAAAATCGGTCTGCTGATTACTTCCCTGTCCAGGACAAAAATGGCTGATGTCGGGCGAGCCATATGCTTTGCCCTCAATATTTGTGACAAATAAATGAGTATCAAGTCGCTGCACCTGACTGCTGTTTCGCTGTGCTTCACAGCCGCAGGTGATGCCTGACGTTATGTGGACCTGCTATGGATATAAGATCTATTCCCAGTCAGTTTGATTAATAGAAGTTTAGAGAAGCAAACTTAAAAAATGCCCTTTATCCCTTATTACCTGTAATTCCACAACAACTGAAAAGAAGGCGGCCGGAGGCAGTCTGACAAATTTTGAAGTGTACCCGAACAGCCTCTGGGAAAAAGGGGAGCGCCGCAGGGGTAAGGGCTTTGGTGATCACACAACCTGGATTCAGCATTCGCCCCATTGCCCTGCAGCGCTTTGCTGGGGAGTGGTCTGGCGCTTACCGCGTCCTCCCCCTGCTGATGGAGGACTACTCCAAAAAAACTGCAGCACCGGTTACTTTCTTATCAACCCGACGAGAACCTCTGAATCCTGGCGAAATATCCGGAACATCAGCTCATCGGATTCGCTTTCGTTTATGGTACGGTAAAACTCCATCATGCTTCGAACAGGCTCGCCGTTGATTTGCCTGATGATGTCTCCGGGCCGGAATCCAGCAAGTCCTGCAGGACTATTCTGGGAGACGTCTCCAATGATGAGTTCTCCCATCCGCTTTGAAAGATTCAGCTGTTTCTGGATGTCTTCAGTGATCTTTACAATTGACATACCCGGCCATAATTCCTTTCTCTGCTCCTGTATCTTTTCCTCGTCTTCTCTCGCGGATATTTTCACCTGAACCTCGAGAGGCTTTCCGTATCGGAAGAGCCTGAAATCAGCGGGCTTACCGATGGGAAGGTTTGAAACCGTAAAGAGGAGTGAAGCGGAGTCCTCGATCTTCTCGCCGTTGATATGAGTGATGAAGTCTCCGGGGAGGATACCGGCTCTATCCGCGGGCGATTTCCTGAACACATCGGATACGAATGCACCGTTGATCTCGTCGATCTTCAGATCCTCTCTCATCTCTGGTGAAGGATCTCCGATGTTGATCCCGAGCCATCCGTAGTCTACAGACCCCTTGGATATAAAGTCGCCGATTGCCTGTTTCGCGTTGTTGATCGGGATTGTAAATCCGAGGCCGATGTTCCCTCCATCGGGTGAGGATATCCAGGTGTTGATACCGATGACTTCACCCCTGATGTTGAAAAGCGGACCCCCGGAGTTTCCGCGGTTGATTGCGGCATCGGTCTGAATATAATCGGTAAAACCCGCAATTGCGGTACCGGCAACCGGTTTTCTGCCTACTGCGCTCACGATCCCAGATGTGATTGAGGACTGGAAACCGAGCGGATTTCCAACCGCAAACACCAGGTCGCCGACCTGGACCATGTCTGAGTCTCCGAGCTCGGCAACCGGAATATCCTCATCGGTCTCAAACTCCACGAGCGCAAGGTCCTTCCGCGGATCTTTGCCCACCATTTTCGCCGTGAACTGCCTCTTGTCATGGAGTGTAACCACGATCTCTTCAGCTTCGCCGACCACATGATTGTTGGTGAGCACATACACCGTTGATCCGGACCTCTGTACGATTACCCCTGATCCGAGGCCTCGTCTCCTGAACTCCCTCTCCTCTTGCGGGCCCTGTCTAGGTCCAAAAAAGAAATCAAAGGGGGACTGATAATGCGGATACGGCTGCTTCACCACATCGACGATGTCGATCTCCACCGCCACCGGAAGAACTTTCTGGGCGATTTCTCTGAAGGATTCCTGGATCATCTCGAGTGTACTCATTCCCGCAAGCGTGGGCACCTGGCTCGGCGTCTCCGCGGGATTTTCTTCCGACACTCTCAGGTTTCCCGCGCCGAACAACACTGTTGCAGCCAGAATCGAAATGATGCCAAGGGAGAGCAGCAATATAAAAATCCTTTTTTTGTGTGATCCTGCTTTTCTCATTCGAAAACCTCCTGTGTGTTTTTTACATTCAACAATATACACACAGGAGCTTACCGTATCATTACACAGACATTACAGTTTTGTAAGGTTTCAGGCGTGAATTTGGATGTTTTTATGCGGAAGGATAATGGTAAACGAGGACCCTTTTCCCGGTTCGCTTTCCACCTGAATCTCCCCTCCGTGCGCACGAACGATGGCGTGCACAAAACTCAGCCCGAGTCCGAGACCGCGTGTGGAACGTGTGTGGGGACTTCTATAAAGACGGTTGAATATCTGGGGCAGTTCGTCTTCTGCGATTCCGATTCCCGTGTCGGACACGCGAATCTTTACTTTCTGTTGATCCTCCTGTGCGGAGATGTCGACCCTTCCTCCACGGGGAGTGTACTTGATCGCGTTGTCCACGAGATTCAGAACAGCCTGACGGATTCTGCTTGCATCGGCGTACACCGTAACGTCCGGACGGCTGAAAACTTCCAGAGAGATTTCCTTTTCTTCGGAAACGAACCGGTATACATCCATGCATTCGGTGATGAGGGATTTGAGGTTGACCTCGTTTTTGTTCAGCTTCATCGCGCCTGATTCCGCTTCTGTGATATCCATGAGCGTGTTGAGCATTTTGAGGATGAGCTCTGATTCCTCCAGGCAGTCCTGAAGCGCCTCCCTGTAATCCCCTGCTTTCTTTGATGAACGGAGTGCAAGCTCTGCGCTCCCACGGAGCCTGGTCATGGGGGTTCTGAGATCGTGGGCGACGCTGTCGAGCGCGCCTCGCATCCCTCTGACCAGAACCTCTATTCTCTCGAGCATCCGGTTGAAGAGGATCACCAGATCATCGAGTTCGTCTCCTCGTCCGCGCGCGGAGATGCGTGAGGATATGTCACCAGTGGCGATAATCGACCGGGCCGTTGAGTTAAGTCCGGCTATGGGCTTGAGGGACCGTGCTGCGATGAGAGAACCGGTGACGAAGCTCAGAAGCACCAGCGGTATCATGCCGAATGCAAAGGTGATCCGCAGCCGGCTGAGCAGGTGCACTCTCGAGCTCACATTGATGCCGATCTGCAGTATGTTTCCGTCAAAGAGGAGCACCGATGCCGTCTCTAGAAATACTCTTTCACCATTCAGCCTCAGCCGGAGAGGCTTCCCGCTTTTTCCCGTAAAAGCCCTTTCGAGCTGCTCAGGGCCGAGCTCCTGCCACTGCTCAAGAAGGTACAGAAACCGGGTTGTGTAGGTGCGATCCGCGATGCGGATAAAAAAAAGTTTGTCAAATGCTGCACCGCTCCCGGAAAGGACCGCGCGGCGCATATTGAGTATGCCTCCGAGCTGGTAATGGGTCCAGAGCTCGAGAAGCTTCATCCTGATGATCTCACGGTCGTCTCTTCTGAGTGAACTGGAGAGCATAACATAGGTGATACCGAACAGTATGAGAAAGCTGAACATAAAGAGGGATGAAAAGACGAAAGACAGCCGCATGTTGAGCCGTTTTTTTATGCTAGTCAGTATCTTTGAGAACATACCCAACCCCGCGAATCGTGTGGATCAGTTTCCTGTTGAACCCTCGGTCAACCTTGCTTCTGAGTCTGCTCACGAGTACGTCAACCATGTTCGTCTGGGGATCAAAGTGGTAATCCCACATGTGTTCCATGATGACGGTCTTTGAAAGCACCGCTCCCTTGTTTCTCAAAAAAAACTCCAGGAGGGAAAACTCGCGCGGCTGAAGCTCAATGACCGTGTCCCCGCGTCGCACTTCTCTGGTGACAAGATCCATATTGAGGTCTCCAGCGGAGAGTTTTACAGCTGATGGGCTCATGCTTGTGCGCCGAAAAAGTGCCTGTATGCGCACGAGAAGCTCGGAGAAAGAAAAGGGCTTTGTCAGATAGTCATCACCTCCTGCTTTCAGCCCGCGGATCCTGTCGTCGACCGTGCGCTTCGCGCTGAGGATGATCACGGGTGTGGAGATGTTTTGGCGTCTGAGTTTTTCGATAAAACTGAGCCGGTCCATCCGCGGGAGCATGATGTCGACAACGGCCGCATCATACGGGCTTGTTTGCGCCATTTCAAGCGCCTCCTCTCCGTCAATCACGTGGTCAACCGCATAGCCGGACTGCTCCAGGCCTTTGCGGATGAAAGATGCGATCTTTTTGTCGTCCTCAACAACGAGAATCCTCATATGGTTTTTCTCTCAGAAAGTTATGACATGCATGCCCTGTTTCAGGTAATCTGTGAGCGGAACACCCATGTATTTCACATCAACGGACATTTTCTCGAGATCTTCCGAGACTCCGTAGTCATCAGAACAGCTTTTGCACGCTTCGATCGTGATACCCAGATCCTTCATTTTCTTCAGTAAATGCTGAAGCTGAGTGTCTTCCGCGAGGAGTTTTGCAGAAGGCCCCCAGATGATGAAGATGACGTTCTCCCACCAGCCTTTCTTCTTTGCATTGTAGGTGTACATGAAAGCCATATTCTTCGCAACTTCCTTGTCCGCGCTCGACCACACCACGATAAGCGTATCATCTGTTTTCCCCATACCGGTTTTCTCCTTTGAGCAAGATATTCAGAAAATAATACCGAGTTTTCCTCCTTCACCGAGAGACCCTGTATTATACTATTACAAATGACAGAACAAGGAAAGCGTTTAATAAACGGCCCGCACATGTCCTCTCTTAAGATCGTGCTCGCTCACGGCGCGGGCGCTGCAATGGATTCTTTTTTCATGGAGCACATCGCCCAAGGGCTTGCGGACAACGGTTTTTACGTGATCAGGTTCGAGTTTCCCTACATGCAGAGGATACGTCAAACCGGGAAACGGAGGCCTCCCGACCGGACGCAGGTCCTCATTGAATCCTGGATGGATGTCCTCAACGAGGTTGGGGAATTCCGGAAGCTTGTGATCGGGGGAAAATCCCTTGGCGGGAGAATCGCAAGCATGATTGCCGACTCTCTCGGGGTTCATGCCCTGATATGTCTCGGATACCCATTTCATCCTCCCGGAAGGCCCGAGCTTCTCAGAACGTCTCACCTCAAAAACCTCAAGACTCCCACGCTCATCTGCCAGGGGGAGCGGGACTCTTTCGGTAACGCGGAGGAGGTCTCTCATTATCCGCTTTCCCCGTCGATACTGGTCCGGTTCATCGAAGACGGTGACCACTCCTTCAGACCGCGTGCCGGCACAGGAGCAACTCATGAGCAAAACCTCGACCGCGCGATCTGTTTTGTTGTGGAGTTTTTAACGCGCACTCATCATTCCCCGTAGAAGAAGAGAAGCGGAAACCATTAACCTTCGCTGCCTGGTGGGCCTGTTTCCGTGTGCACCGTGTACAAACAGTGGGTGATGAAATTGGGAAATATGCGCGTGATTCGTTTCACAGCTCATCTTTTCCTGTCAGCAAACAATACGCGTGTGAAACCGGATCAGGAATCATTACCTTCGTGATGTATCCGCGTTTTCCGTATTGCACGATTCGCTCAACTTCCCCCGTCAGGCACTGAACGTAGTCGAGGCCTTTTCGGTCAAAGAGGGCTTTCTCGTTCTCATACGTCGTTTCCGGCGGCGAATTGATGAACTCCACGCCGGGAAAAATATGCGCACAGGTAAGATACACTCTTCTCTGCCTGTACGCATTCGCAACGATGAGTACGCGGTTCAGGTTTTTTCCGAACACGAGTGGTACTGGGAGGTCGTGCAGGGCTCTCTCGCTGAACAGCAGGTTTTCCGCGGTGTTGGTGGATTTTTCCTCGAGGATCACCGCGTCCTGACGAACACCCGGATATTTATTTTTTACAACTTCCAGAAAAAACGATGCTTCCGATGCGGGGAGGTCTGCGGTTCCGCTCCCCCGGCCGCCGGTAAAAAGAATTCTGCCAGACTTTCCCGCAAGGAACAACTGTGCGCACCGGATCGGAATTTTCTCATCGAAATGGCCGAAACCGATGATGATGTCCGCCTCGTCGATGGAGGGGTCGCGCACCCAGAGGTAGTGAAAAATTGTTTCTGCGTTTCGCTGTCTGGAGAAAATCCTCATGGTGATCCGTTTTCAATATATGGAGAAAGTCCTCATGGTGATCCGTTTTCAATATCTGTTATCGAGAATCGCTGAGATCTGGTTTCAACAACTGTTGTTTCGCGTTTTCCTTCCTGAGGCTTATGTATCCGTACGGAGTATAATGAATATACCCTGTGGAAAACCGACCGACAAGAACAAGATTGGATCACGGTCAAACAGGTTTGTTCGTTTTGCCGACCGGCACCTATTCTACGAGTGATACAACCCTGATACGGGAAGGGAGCTGGGGGAAAAAGATGTTTCGTGAACCGCGGCACTGGTCATTCATCTTACTCAGGAGCGTCTGAGTCAGGAGTGAGGGTAATTATTTCCACCCCGCTTTTTGTTTCTTCGACTTCTTTCTTCTGCAGTTCATTCAAAAGGTTTTCGATCACATAGGTGATCTCAGTGTCTGTGTCCACGTTGACGTTCTGCGCTTTTTCCAACCGCTCCAGAGCTTTTTGTGTGTCCTTCTCCTTTGAATAGATGTAGTAGTATGCGAGGTTCAGATAGTAGGCTTCTTTGGCTGTTCTCAGGTCTTCCGTATAGCCCATATTCATCCATTTTTCTCCGACCCGCACGTGTGTGCCGCCGGGCACGTCCGGTCTATAGGTCAGAAACTCCGCGTTCACCCATCCATCCATTTCCCTTATGAAAAAACCGAAATCGCCGGGCTGGAGCAGAATCGTATCAGCATAGTCCGTATCCGGCTGTGAGTAGCAGAGCACATCGTTCGAGGTGATGACAATGAACTTTTCCACGAGTGTGTCATTTCTCGCCCAGTATTCACTCGTATCGGGAAGCTGCACCCTGACGTAGGTTCTGTCATTTATTTTCTTTTCCTCAAGTATGTACAACTTGCTTCCGAACTCGAGATAGAGCTTCTCATTGATTTCTTTCAAGGGTTTTCCAATGTCCTCTTCGCGCGCGATAACCCATGCGCCCCAGTTTTTCACATATCTTGTTTCAGGTTCCTCTGTTTTCTCCTCCTGTGTATCAGAGCCCTGCTTTTGGGAGAAAAACTTCATTCCCTTCCCCGACGCTCCTTCATGCTGGAAGAGGATGAAAATGCACACAGCGCATAGAATAAAAGTGATAGAATGCTTCATCGTTCTCTCCACCTGTAGATGATATGAGTACATGGTAATACGCAGAGATGAAAAATCAACATCTTTTCTGTTTAAATAAAGATCCGCAAAAAACTCGATGTACATGAACACGCACCGGCCATGGTGAAGATAGAGTGGTTTTACACAGGTCCTGTACTCAACGCTTGCCTCTGAACACCTTTTCGTGTAATTTTATGAAAAAAGTGCGGGAATGCGATGGAAATACCAAAGTTCTGGCGCTTTGTGCGGGACAGTATCATCGGCCTGCATGAGGAAATTACCACTCCTTTCGGAAAGAGGCGGCTCACCTACGCCGATTATACCGCGTCCGGAAGGGGTGTGGCTTTCATCGAAAACTACCTCCAAACTCTTCTCGGCCTGTATGCAAATACGCACACCGAGGACGACACTACGGGAAAGGCCACCTCCGTGCGCCTCCACCGGGCCGAAGAAGTGATCAAACAGCATACAGGTGCGGGAAAACATTACAAGATCATTGAAACAGGAACAGGCGCCTCAGGTGCGATCCACCATCTTCAGAAGATCCTCGGTATCTACATCCCGCCCGCTGCAAAGGTCTTATTCGAAGAAAACATCGGCTCGTTTTTCGAAAGTGCACAGAAAAAGGCATTGAAAGCCCATCTCGTTAAAAAAAGACCCGTGGTGTTTATCGGTCCCTTTGAGCACCACTCGAACGTGGTCTCATGGCGAGAGTGCTACGCCGAGGTTGTGGAAATCGATCTCGATGATGAAGGGCTTTTTGACCTGCGCGATCTCGAAAATAAAGTCTCGAAAGACGAATACAGAACCAGGATGAAAATCGGTTCCTTTTCTGCTGCATCCAATTTGACCGGAATTCTGGCACCGGTGGAGGAGATTGCACAGATATTGCACAGGCACGGCGCATACGCCTTTTTCGATTACGCAGCGTATGCTCCGTACGGGCGAATAAACATCTCGCGCGACGATGAGTCGTTTTTTGACGGTATTTTCTTCTCCCCGCACAAATTTATCGGCGGACCCGGGAGCTCCGGAATACTCATCATCCACGACCGGGTGTACCGGAAAGATCTCCCTCCCACGAGCGGCGCTGGCGGAACCGTTGATTATGTAAACTTTTCCACACAGGAGTACAATCCCGATATCGAAATAAGAGAAAAACCGGGGACCCCCGGTATACTTCAGATTTTCAAGGCTGCACTTGCTGTGGAATTGAAGGAGAGAATGGGTCCTGATGAGATCGAGAAAAGAGAAAAAGCACTGGTAGTGGAAGCGTTTGAGCGGTTTAAAGAATATCCGCAGATCGAAATAGTCGGAAACAGAGACCCGGAAAAGAGACTTCCAATAATCTCCTTCAACATCCGCTGCGGGGATGCGTATCTTCATCCGCGTTTCGTGACACGGCTGCTCAACGACCTCTTCGGCATTCAGTCACGCGCTGGATGCCTGTGTGCGGGTCCCTACGGGCACAGGCTCCTCGGGATTGACTGCGACACTTCGGACAGGTTGAGAAATCTCATTCATCAGGGAATTCAGGGGCTCAAACCAGGATGGACGCGTATCAATTTTCACTTTCTCATAACAGAAGAGGAGTATGATTTTCTCTGCAGGTCGGTCATTTTTCTCGCAGAATACGGAAAGTTTTTTTTGCCGCTCTATTTATTCGATATGAAGACCGGTACTTGGAAATGGGCGGAAGGGGAGAGCCATTATCACGCTTTCGGGCTTGATGAGGCGCTGAACTGCACAGGAAGAAAAGCATTTCCATCACGTTCACCGCTTCCTCCCTTCCGGCTCTACCTTGAGGAGGCGCGCAGAACCGCGGAAGAGCTGAAAAAGACATTTTCCGAGTCACTCATACGTTCAACAGATAGACAGCTTGTCCCCTTCCTCTATTATGACCGCTGACGTGGAATCTTACGGCTGCCGTTCTGCCGCACTGTCGGAAAATATTCTCATTGTAATTCTCGCAGGTCTCCTATATATTTAGAATTACTGCGCACAAATCAGAATCGGCGTATGTGAACGCATGTATCCATTCTCCGAGGCCAGACATGTTGGAAACAGTCGACGGAATCGCTGCATTTTTTCTCAAGCCCTTTTTTATCGGACTCTATGTGGGGCTTGGAGTGTGTCTTCTGATCTATATACGCTCAAAAATAAAAAACAGAAAGATGAAAATGGAAGTAAAGCAGCTCAAACAGCACATTCAGACCAAGCTTGAGATTGAAGCGGAAGATACAGAGAGAAAGAAAAAAGAGATCGAGCGGCTCAAGTCAGAGTGTGAAAACCTCAGAATAACTCTTCAGTCTTATTATCAGAAACCTGGACGCGCCGAGCTTCGCTTCCTGCATATTTACCAGAAGGCCGTGGAAATACTTACTGAAAAGGCGCCTGGATTTGCCCAGTCATGGCAGAGCGCGATGAGAGAGGGTGAGGAGGAGGTGAAAAAGACGGAAAAAGGGCTCGTCCCATTTATCAAGAGGCTTATACCGGGGCGCACCGGCTTTTCGACAGAAATCGAAAAAGCTTCAGACAGCGAAAACTGATGGTCTGTAAATGATTATTATCTGTTGACAAAAAATATGAGATTTGGTAAATTTTTCTAACTTGTTTTTTTATTTTTGGAGGATCTATTCAGCATGCCAGAAGGAAGAGTGAAGTGGTTCAATGAGAAGAAAGGTTTCGGGTTCATCAGCATGGAAGATGGTGACGACGTGTTTGTTCACTACTCCGAAATCGAGTCGGAAGGATTCAAAACACTTGTTCAGGACCAGAAGGTTTCTTTCGAGGTCAAGGAAGGCCCCAAAGGCCTCCAGGCAATACATGTAAAGCCGATTTAAGACAGCAATTCCCTGAACCTTATTGAACA
>Ga0315545_1005047_pt1 | contig 10702 bp, 5 predicted proteins | sample SalMarSW160210MG_FD_203096 | JGI IMG/M metagenome (GOLD analysis project Ga0315545, IMG submission 203096) | Salt marsh sediment microbial communities from the Plum Island Ecosystem LTER, Massachusetts, United States - Salt Marsh Sediment SW1602-10 ...
CAGCTTCACTGGGCCATTTTTCTGGGGGCGGTAGAGGAGATATTTCACATTGAGCAGGTTCAAAAACGGATTGCCAGCTACATCGTTTTTCTGTAATTGATAAGTTAAATTGGACAAATAGTTCCCCCCAATGAATTCATCATACCATCTCAGTTCATTCCCATGATGGCCAGCAACCTCTTCAATTCCGAAGAATCCCAAATGATTGTAAGGATATGTCCCTGGCAGGGGAAAACAGCGGAAAGGCTCCCTCTCTTTCTGCAGAAGTTCGATAACTGAATCCTTTCTGAAATAGTCATGAAAGCTAACAACTTTGATGAACTTGGTATCAATCCTCCAGAGGTCTATAATCACTATGGGAACAAGGGCAAAAAGGTAGACCTGATTGGAGATCTTGCCTTTCAACCTGGAGATAGCTAACCAGATCGCCGCGCCCAAAAAAAGTGCTGAGATGAAGAAACCCAACTTAAAGTTGGGCAGATTCGCCCTCATTATTTGGGCTTTATCAAGGGGAATTTTAGAATAGAAGAGGGCCTTCCACACAGACAAAAGGGGACCTCCGGCAACCAGCACTAACAACATCAATCCCAGGAAGCCACCGAGAGCAATCCCTAAACCCTTGATAAGTTTATCCCGCTTTGCCTTATCCAATTTAAGGTGGATAACCTTATCTAATCCTATCCCACTTACCACCACCATCAAAAAGGAGAGGACACACATACTCATCCCGCAGGCCCTAAATTTCTTCACTCCTGGGATAAGATAGTAAAAAAGCCTGTAAAAGGGGGTTGTAGCCCCCAGGGCATTGATCAACATCAAAAGGCCCAACGAGGAAAATACTATGGCTCTCCTGTCCCTGAAGTAGAATATGGCCAAGAGGGAGAAAAAGAGAGGAAGTATACCCAGGTAACTACAGTTGAGGCGAAAGTAGTTTCTTCCCCAATAGTTATCCAGGAAATTGACAAATTCTGGAACCACCAAGGAGGCCACCTCTTCGGGATGGATAGACCAGGAAGTAGCCCAGGCATAGGTGCTCCTCTCCGGCCCGGCCCTCTTGGAGAAGTTCCCCAGGTAGAGATATGGTGAGATAAGCTGGATGGCTCCCAAGCAAAGGCCAATGAAGACTGCCAGCGCAAAGAAGGCAACCAACTTAATGACAAATTCTCTTCTTTTGCCTTCCCTGATATAGTGAACAACACTATAGAGGAAATATAATCCTACTGCCCACAATAAATAGTAAGAAAGCTGCATATGGGAAGTCAATATTAGCAGTCCTATCGAACCACCTAATATCGAAAAATAGAAAAATTTACCGGTGATGATCGACTTCTCCAGCAACGTAAATACTATGGGAGCAAGTGACATTATATAGATCTTGCTATCGTGTCCTCCATAGACGAGCGAAACCAGGTCTGCTGTCAATAAGTATGCTGAACCAACCACAAAAGCTACCCTTTTATCGATCCCCAGGGATCTAATGTAGTAATACATACCAACGCCAGCAAGAAAGATGCTCAGAATCAATTTGTATCCCAGTGCCCGATAAATGGGAGTAAAAAACTTCAAAAAGGCCAGAGGATAGAAGGTATCCCCATGCATACCATCAACAAAAGGCATACCACCAAAGAGATATGGTTCCCATAAAGGCAAGCTGTGAAAGTGTCGCACAAAATTGGCATAAAAACTCCTAAACATCACCCCAGCAGCAATGGTATCGGTGCCAAATAGCATCTTACCAGTAAAGATAAACCTTCTAAATAATAGAACAACGAACACCAAGAAGAGGAATAAGAAGATCAAATCCAGTGTCCATTTCTTCTTCCCAAGGTTTAAAGATAATTTATTCTTCTTGGTTTTCCGACGATCAACTCTTACATTTTGCCTTTTCTTAGTCATTTAATTCCTTGAATTTACAGTTTTAATCCTATTCCTAAACAGATTAACTCCGCCAGAGTAAACCACACTCTGGATAAAATCGAGATAATCGTTGCCATAGGTAAAGGCATAAAAGTGCTTAAGAGTGAAGCAAGTATGCCCTCCCTTACGCCTAACCCCCCGGGGGTTATAAAACTTAAGTAGCCAAGGGCGTAAGCTGTGGCAAAAATACAAGAGATAACAGGGATAAGTTTATGAGAGAGTCCATACACTGAATTGGCAAAAAAATAGAAAGCTGACCCATAGATTATCCATCCCCCAAAGTATAGTGCAAGAGCAAATAAAATATCGCTATATTTTATGCTCACTGTCACCTTTCCCTTTTTTAATATCTCCAAACCAAAATTTATCAGTCTCTCTAAATTTGAGGGGTAGACGGCAAATAAACCAATAGGAATCAACAAAAACAAGAGGTAAATTAAGTGGGGAACCTTCTTGTTTCCTATGAAGGTAAGATAAACTATCATCAAAAAAAGAGCAGACATTATGGACAAAGCTTGAGCTAAAAAGATGCTGGTGGTCGTTTTTATCTTGGAAATATTCTCCTTTTGACACAAATAAACCATTCCCACTATCTGCCACACCTTTCCCGGAATGTATCTTCCCATATTTGAGTAAAACCATATCTTCCATGCTTTCTTAAAACCTAATTCCGCTCCCAACCTTCCTAATATTAACCTCCAGATTATTACCATTAATGTGAGAGCAAAAAGGAGAATTGCCGTGGAAACAATTAACTGAAAATAGTCTAAATGCCATTCATACTTGGAAACTTGCGTCCAATTTTTGTAAACCCCCTTGCCTAAAAAATAGAATACCACCCCAATTATCAAAACTTGAATTGTTACCTTTAGCCCATTACGGTTTCTCCCTTCAAAAAGCATCAGTCAATTAGGATTTTATACTCATTAAAAATGTTTCCGCTGATTTTCCCAGATCAAATTCACTCGCCATTTCATTCATCTTTTGCCTATAATTTCCTTTATTCCCGCTGGTCATTCCTTTCATCGCTTCTTTCAATTGTATAATGCTTTCGGGCTCAACTGCTTCACCGACATTATATTTCCGGGTTAGTCGTCCCATATCCCCACCATTAGTAACTATGACAGGGACCTTTAACTGCATGGCCTCATGGAAGACAACTGGCATCCCCTCACTTCTGGAAGGAATGACTAAATAATCACAATTGGCCAGATAGGAACTGACGGTTTCTGCATTTACCATCCCATGAAAAATGACATTTTTTTCAATCTTATATGAAATCACTCGCCCCTCAAGTTCTTCCCTCATACTCCCATCGCCTAAGATATGAAGATTTGCCTTTATACCTTCTCCAAGGAGATCTTTCATAGCCTCTATTAAAATATCAATACCCTTAACCTTCTCCAATCTCCCTACATACAAGAAGTTGGTAACATCCTTCTTAAGATCGACCTTTTTAGGTTTAGGTAACTTCCTATTTGTAGCCATAAAACTACAGTTTTTACCGGAAATGGCTTCAACACTTCGAATTAGCCCTCGGCTATTTGCAAACAAATAATCTGCATCCTTCAAAACCTTCCCAAGCATTGATCTCAAAAACAATTTTTTACCATAGACATTTACATCTGAACCCAAAACCCAAACTGCATAAGGTGTTTTCAGCTTTTTCTTAACGATATGGCAAAAATAGCCGCTGGGAATTGCCCAAATTGCTAAACACACTCCGATTTCTTTTTTTCTTACAAATTTTTTTAATTCCCTATAACCGTTTACAAATAGACTTAATAAAAATAAGGTATCTTTGGGATTTTGCAATTTCAAGTCACCTAATAATTTTCCCTTACCTAACCAACCAAAATAATTTGTCTCTATCCTCCCGTTTCCTTTCGATAATATGCCCCCCTTAATACTCCAGAATTTAGGAGCAAAGATAGATACTTGATGACCTCTTCCTTGTAATTCCAAAGCGAAATCTGGAATCCAATTCCCATAGGCACGGCTCACTTGTATAGGGTAGTGGGTCACAATACAAATGTTCATTTTTTCTCTTTTAAGCCCAATTTCATAAGAACTTTTTGCATGGGCACAAGATGCTTAACATGAACTATCACTTCTTCCTGTCCCCAAATTATCTCATATTTTGCTCCAACCAAACAAATATCTTTCTTCCCTCTATCGAAAGGGAAAATCAGAAAAGAGAGATTATCAATATGGTTAAATGATTCATACTCCCAAAGGGACGAATCCCCTAGATGGCTACTCTTAATTAACTTTACTCTGCCTCTAGAAATCCACCATAGCGCGATATCTCTTCCTGAAGTTACAAAGGCGTTATCTAAGCTGATCCGCTCCAAAATTTGATTATAAATTTCTTTATAGCCTATAAAGCCAAATTCTTCCCCAGTGTGATTATGCCAAAGAAAGGTAAATAACCCATTAAACTTCTTTAGATTTGAAAGAAAATTATCTGTTATTTTTTTAATCTGAGAGATGTCTACTCGTTGATACTTGCTAAAAGACCTATCCATAACTGTTAAAGGAAGCTCTAAAATCGAATATCTTTTCTTCTTCTTCTCGTCAAACGAATAGAAGGGGAATGCAAAAGCTGACCTATACCCGCTTACATCGGCATAACCTAATGTAGTATCATATAAAAAACCAATCTTTGTTTGTATATCCCATGTCTTTTGAGGGTCAAATCTCAGGAAATGTTGCCGTACTCCATAATTTGTCTGGCCTAAGATTTTATCTAAAGAGTTCTTTTCTGCTTTCAACTTTGAATAATCAGCAAAAGAATTATAACTTCCATGTAAACCAACTTCAAACCCTTTTTTTTGAATAAGACGGACAATGTTTGAAATACTTCTTTTGTGAACATTATATGTTATATCAGATTTTAATAGTGAAGAAACGGAAGGTTTCCCCACTATAAAATAGAAAGAAGATTTAAAACCAAATTTCTTTTCGCTATTTATCAAGTCAATGAAGGAATTAGTTGGATTCTTGCCTTTCAAAAGAGTTATAATACCTGCCAACATCATCCTCCATATGGCATTAAAATTCTTTTGCTTCAGTATCTGAAAAAATCTAAATATGAAATAGAGAAACCAAAAACTAATAATATCAACATCATGAGTTAAACAAACTGCATAGTCTCTATTGTTTGGCCAAAAGCATTTACGAATTATAGAAATATTACCTTTCTTTGCGACTAATCTTATTAACTCATAAAGAATACCAAAGTATTCATTCACAATAGGGCGATTCAAGATTTTCATTCGGTTTTTTGAAGAAAAATGAGCCAAAAACCTATTGTGCTTATCCCGTTGGGGGATAACTAACTCTTCTCGGAGGGATAAAAAATAATAGGCGGAGCCAAATAAATCGGTATGAACATAAAAGTTATTCTTTAATTCCGAATAAGTAATACCAGGATATTCTTTATTAAATGTGTCTTTCAAATAATAAATTTTTTCCTCTCCACTGAAGGCACTTGTGGGATTACATCCAAACGGCACTGGCAAAGAAGAATTACCATCTTTTGGGTAAAGTGTATTATACCCCTGTTGAATAATCTTTTTTAAAAAATTGGGATCAAAATTGTTATCAAAATTATTTACAATATAAATGAAATTCTTTGTACCCCTTATTTTGCTTAGCTCATTTAATTCTTCAACTGGAGAATAAACAAAAAGTATGTCTTTTTCTGAAAATTTTCCTCCTATCAATTCGTCAATAGAATTAGCCAAAATATAATTAATCCCATAAGTTGAAAAGAATAAATCTACAGTATATTCAATTTCCTTAAAAAACTCTGTTTTGGCAATATAAACATAGATGCTCATAGCTAATCCATCACAAATGAGAATTATGATCCTTTTACCTTTTTTATAATTTGACTTGCAATTTCATAACATAATATCTGAGACTTTCCCGATAATTCCCTTGGCTCTTTTAATAACATTATTTTTAGGTCTTTACTAACGAATCCGTTTGTATTAAATTGGGTTATAGCTCTACCAATTTCGAAAGAAAAATGGGCATCGCTACCAGCAATTATGGGAAGGTTTCTATCCCTTGCTAACTCTTGCGCTTTTAAATTTGAGGAATTACTAACTCTTCCGTTGAATCCTTCTATAAGATCAACATCTCTTAGAATTTCTTCGGTTAGCAAATGTTTCTTAAAAGGATGTGGCAGCACCACTATCCCATTTTGTCCTCTTATTTCCTCAATTACTTTTATACTTTTCCTTGATTTAATTTCCCTTTTTAAAAAAAGCCCAATTATATCCCCAATTTCGGTTTTTATTTCAGCGCCTGTGATTATTTTCAAATCAGTCCGATTCAATTCAGAGGCTATCTTTCCTCCTTCAATTGTATCATGATCAACAATTGCAATACCCGTTAGTCCCTTTTTAAGGCTGGTACTTATTATTTTGATGGGCGTTAAAATTGAATCAAATGAGTATTTGGAATGAATATGAAAATCGAATTTCTCACTATGACTGTTCACTTTCGGAGACTTTCTGTATGAGGTTTTCCCTGGGGGTATCGTAGTCTCCCCTTGAATACTGAGGGGTAACCCAAGATCATCCCAATCTCAAATAAATTTGGGAGAGGGTCATCCAGAGAAAATTCATGATGAACATTTTTATCAAAAAAATCTTTAAAAAATTGTGTGAAAGACATTGGATTGGCTATTAAATGCATAAAATCTTCGGGGAAAATCCATCTAAATTTTAGGCCAGTTTTATAACTAAACACTGGAGTTATATCCCCTTCTGTTGCCAATTTACAAGTAAGATAAGGGAAATCTACCCCAGAAGCAATGGATAGATTTAACGATCCCCAAAATTTGGGATTGATCTCCATTAATTTAAACTTGTTATCTCGAGAATCCAACTTGAACTCAACCATAGCCACCCCATGCCAGTTCAAGGCTCGCAATATTTTCAAACCCAATTCTCTTAAATCGGAGTTGTAAATACTCTCTGCAACAGCACTTGGGCCTCCAGTTATTGGATATTCTCGTATCCTTTTATGCATAAAAATCGCCCTTGGCTCACCGTTATTAAATAAGGCAAAAAATCCGTATCCTTGACCTGGGATATACTCCTGAATGATAGGAAGGTTTTCTTCGCTAAAATTAATCCCCTTTTTGCTCACTCTATATTTTGAAATCAACTCAATTTTTGAATTGATATACCTTATGCCACGAGAACCACTCCCTATAGGAGGTTTTATAACCAAAGGATATTCTACCTTAGCAGCAATATCTTCGATTTGGCTTGACTCAGTAGGGAAAAATGTTTTGGGTATCGGAATCCTCATCTTCTCAGCGAACTCAAAAGTCAATTTTTTATTACTCGCCAGTTTCATTGATTCATAATTAACGACCGCAAGATTCACATAAGGTTTAAACTCAGATTGTCGTTGGGAAATTAATGGAAAAGTAAAACCACGGACAGGAAGCAAAACATCATAATGCTCTTTTTTTACAGACTCTAATAAAAAATTGATAAACTCTTCTGGTTTATTAGGTGAGGGATAAACCAAACGGTATGAACAATATTTTGAATAAAAGGTAAGAGATGTAATCTTCCGAGCAGATGCCATGGTTACAGACATGCCTCTTTTACCTAATGACCTGACTATAGCCAAAGCATGCCGTGTGTCACCATCAGTAACCAGAACCTTCATGGTATCTCCCTTTAAGTCTGTTTATATATTTACCCTTAGAAAAGCCAAGATAGAAAAGATCCTTAAACCTAATCTTGTGGGAAACCCGAAACCATCATCTCTAATTAATGGCAAAATGACAGTTTTATTCCTCTTTTTGATATACCGCTAATACACTGTTCTTTCTTCTGATATGCTCTACAGCACTTTGAATTCCTGATTTTCCATCTAACTTCAGTAACATAAGCAAATTATTGGAAGCGCCCCAGAAATTTGGGGAAGGAGTTGCCTTTACCTGAGCAAAATCATCTTTCTAATGGCTCTATAACTTCCTGCTTTCAAACTATAAAAATAGATACCCGTGGCCACATCTCTGTCATTTCTATCCTTTCCATTCCATAAAACCCTGTGGAACCCGGCCTTTTCCTTTTCATCCACGAGGGTGACAACCTTTTGCCCCAGCACATTGTAAATGGCCAGTTTGACCTCACAATCCTTGGGCAATGAATAACCTATCTTGGTGGAAGGGTTAAAGGGGTTGGGATAGTTCTGGGAGAGAGAAAAGACTTTAGGTTGGGTTATCTGCCTGTTCTCCCTAACACCTGTCAGAGTACTCCCTTCAATGGCAGTATAAAAAGCACCTGCATTAACTGAATAGAAGGTATCCACAATCCCGCTTGTGGGCCAAATGACCTCAACATCAAAACTTCCTCCTAATTCAACACCAAAATGGGATATTAAAGAGCTCATAGAACAATAACCAGAACCCCCACTTACCTCTCTAAATCCCTTTAAAAATTCAGGTTCACCAAAGTGACCACTGTCGTAAATTTTTACCTTAGCCCCTATAGCCGCCTTATTTGTAAACCTCCCTTTCAAGCGAATCTTGAGATAACCATTGTAATCTATCCTATTGGAAAAAAGAAGATTTTCTTGCCCCTCATCAACTCCAAAGTTGGCCACATAAATATCCAGGTCTCCATCGTTATCTACATCACCAAAGACTGTCCCAATACCCAATCCAGGGCAATTCACGCCGGCAATATCTGTAAGATCAGAGAACGTCTTATCGCCGTTGTTTACATACAAGGTATTGCGGCCAAAGTTAGAGATGTATAGATCCAGATCCCTATCATTGTCTACATCTCCAAACTGGGCACTCATACCATATCCGGGATCACCAACTCCGGCAAGGTTTGTTATATCGGTAAAGTGTCCAAATCCGTCGTTTTCGTACAAAATGTCTGGAGAATCATATCCCTGAACGACAAAGAGATCGAGATCACCATCATTGTCTATATCACCAAAAACGGCTCCCAGCCCTCCATATCCACCCTGAACTCCAGCTTGATCTGTAATCTCGGTGAATACCCCGGCCCCATCGTTCTCAAACAGGGCGTTACTTATATCATTTGCGTGCACAACATATAGATCCAAATCCCCATCATTGTCCACATCTCCAAATGCCACTCCATAACACCTCCCATGCCCCTCCACCCCGGCTGAAGATGTGACATTCGTAAATGTATTGTCACCATTGTTGTGATATAATATGTTAGGCCCATGATAGGTGATGACATAGAAATCCAAGAATCCATCATTATCTACATCGCCAAATGCGGCAGACCACCCTTTTCCTGAACCAACTCCAGCCGTAGCCGTAATATCAGTAAAGTGGCTGTTGCCATCGTTCCTAAAAAGCAGATCAGATGTATCACCCATAGCTATAAACATATCTAAATCCCCGTCATTATCTATGTCCCCAAAGATAACTGCCCTTCCTGCTCTAACATCACTGACCCCTGCGGCGGAGGCGATATCGGTAAATGTATTACCACCATCGTTACGATATAAGTTATTGAGCCCATTTATATTGTTCACATAGATGTCTAAATCCCCATCCATATCTATATCAGCCAAGGCAACACCATAGCTTACCTCGTCGCCCTCTATCCCAGCCTGATCGGTAATATCAGAAAAAATAGGAATAATAGGGGAGATAACCACCTCAAAGGTATCTTTTCCAAAATACCCTCCAGCAGCTATAAACCTAAAGTCAAACAAAACAGGATGCCCTCTGGGACAGCCACTGCAAACGGAGAAAACGAAGGGAGAGAGACCGTTATCGCCTTTAGACTTACTCTCAATAGTTCCAAAGTAAGAGCTATCAGATATGATAGTTATATGAGGATCACCAGTGCTTAAGAGACCTGCGACACTGTCTGCATTTGCTCCCCCCCTGTTCTGTAAGGTAACAATAAGGTTTACCTCCTCACCAGGCTCGGGGATGTTATCATTATCACCACCCAAGCTGTCATCAACTAAATAGGAAAAATATGAAAGAACTGGTGCATAGACAACTATGCTGGGATGAAATGTCCAGAGGTTCAGGCTATCATCGCTGATCTCCAAATCAAAGCTAACGGGATAGTCATCCGGGCAGTTTGGAGACACCCCGAAGATATAAGGTGGCTCTCCCAGAGCTAAAGAGTCCGGGGGTATATCCCCATAGGAGGAGGCGGAAGAGATGACAGTAACTATAGTGTCTTCGCAGGAGAGGGTAGCAGAAACCCCATAGGAAGTTTCAATACCATAATTCTTCAAAACCATAGGCATCCTTATCTCCTCTCCAGGGTTGACTGATCCATCCCCATTTCCTCCCAAACTATCATCGATGGTATGGCTGTAATAGGCAACATAAGGTCCACTGGGAGGAATAATTGTGACCTCTCCCTGGTGAGGTAAGCCATTATGAGCTGTAACCACAACCTTCATTGTCCCTGGAGTCAAGGGACAGATGTTAAGGGTAACCCGCCCATCAGGACCTGTAAGACCATGCTCATATACCTCATCCTCTTTGGTAACACACACCAACGCCCGCTCAACTGGTTGTTCCGCCATCTTTACCAATACCTCAAAAGGTCTCAAACCAACCTGAACTACTCCTTCATAATTGACCGTTAGTTCCCGAGGGACATCCGTCCAGATGTCCATCGCCGGATCCCCCAAGAGACAGAGCTGATAATAACACCATCTCATACATTCCCCGTCTATATACCCAATGTTCTCCTCCTTGGAGTCCTGAAAGGCCTGCCCTATGGGACAC
>Ga0315545_1005050_pt1 | contig 10700 bp, 3 predicted proteins | sample SalMarSW160210MG_FD_203096 | JGI IMG/M metagenome (GOLD analysis project Ga0315545, IMG submission 203096) | Salt marsh sediment microbial communities from the Plum Island Ecosystem LTER, Massachusetts, United States - Salt Marsh Sediment SW1602-10 ...
AGGGTACGTCCCTCAGGCGGTAGTTGGGACCCTTGGATGGAACCCCGCCAAGAGATACTGCCGGTGCCCTATGCCCTGAGCCTCAGACCCGGGGCGATAATAGATGGAGACAACGCCTATGGCCTGTCCTCCATCACCACTGATAGCTACGGCCTATATGGCGAAAGCAGCCATGCCTCCTATGGCGCCGGCGTTTTCGGGGCGAACACAGGGGGAATTGGCGACGGCATTCAAGCCGCGAGCGACGGCAGGGCAGGCATTTTTGCCAGTGGTGAAGGAGCAAACAGCTACGGTGGTTATTTCACCAGCGAGTACAACAGCGGCGTCTACGGCACCACCAGCTCCGCTGATACCGAAACAGCCGCCATTAGTGGTGAGAACGCCGGGCCAGGCTATGGTGTGTTCGGTCAAAGTGGTTTCGGCAGCGGTGTGCGCGGCGAGGGCTATACAGGGGTATCAGGCGAGAGCAGCACTGGTGTTGGCGTGCGCGGCGAAGGGCCCACCGGGGTGAAGGGCACGAGCGATACCGGCAGTGGCGTCTACGGCGAGAGCAGCGCTTCTACCGGCCGCGGCGTTTACGGCACGGCACCCATGTACGGCGTCTACGGCAGGGCTACTGCCACAAGCGCATTTGCACCAGGAGTCTACGGCACCAGCACTTCTGATTCAGGCACGGGGATATATGGACAGGCCAGCGCCGATAGCGGCTACACCTACGGCGTTTATGGCGTCAGCTACTCGCCCCAGGGCTATGGTGTGTCCGGCTATGCCACTGCCACCAGCGGTTACAACTACGGCGTCACTGGCCGGAGCGACTCGCCTGATGGCTACGGTGTGTATGGTGTTGCACCCACCTACGGTGTTTACGGATGGGCCAGCGGCACCGGCAGCAGTTGCCACGGAGTATACGGAAAGACCTCTGGCGACTGGGGATGGGCTTCTGGCGTTTACGGCACAGCTTACAAGGACCACGCGGATGGCGTTACCGGCTGGAACACTGCCGGAGGCGCTGGCGTATACGGCTACAGCGTCAGCGGTGTCGGAGTGGTTGCCAAGAGCGAAAGCGGCAATATCGTCGAAGCTTGGGATGTCACCCCCTCCGACATCAGATTCTACGTGCGGAATGACGGAGAGGTCTACGCCGACGGCAATTTCCATTCTGGCGGTGCAGATTTCGCTGACATGCTGCCCGCAGTTCAAGGGCTCGAGCCAAGGGATGTGCTGGTCATCGGCCCCGATGGGAAACTAGCTCGCAGCAGCGAGCCATACGCCATCAATGTGGTCGGCGTCTACTCCACCAGTCCCGGATTCGTCGGCGGTGATAGCGATGATGACCAGACAGGTAAGGTGCCTTTGGCCCTGGCAGGCGTCGTTCCCGTAAAGGCTACTGCTGAGAACGGCTCCATCAACCCGGGTGACCTGTTGACCAGCGCTTTCACCCCGGGCCACGCCATGAAGGCCACCGACCCGGAGGTTGGCACTATCATCGGGAAGGCACTTGAGGCCCTGGACGAGGGCACAGGCATCGTCAACATGTTAGTGATGCTGCAGTAGTAGAATGAAATGAGCAAGCCAGAAATGATGGCGCTGGGCATAGCTTTGCTTTGCAGCTTGCTAATGGTGGGAGGCGGAGTATGGGCCGTGCCCTCAGATGACTACGCCACTAACTGGAATGTCATTGGAGTCGGCGGCGAGCCCGCAAGCTCAGTAGAATTAACAATTAACCCATCCACTGACGAAGATAATCCCCCTGTGGCTACGGGATTGGACTCCATTTCGGACTGGTTGGTTGTAGTGTATGGCTTTGACAATGCCACCAAGACCTGGACATGGTATAACCCCTCCTGGCCGCCTGGGGCAAATACGCTTGACGCACTGTATATGGGCAGTGGCTACTGGACTAATGTCGGTGACAGTTGTACCTTGACCTACGAGACTAGCACCTATGAGCTTTATACAGGTTGGAATCTCATTGGCTGGCTTGGCTAGTGAGGGAGAAAGTTGATATAGCGGCACCAGAGCTTGCGGTGGAATTGGCTATTCAGTTTACGGCAAAAATGAATAAAACCTTAGAGACGGGGCAGTGGTAGCATCTCCTTACACCCCCTGCCTTCACAGATAGAGGCTGTGACCGCAATGCTATTGGCGACTTGACGATGGTGAGATTTTTGATACACAATCGGATAAGGTATTAAAGGGACTTAGTCACTGTGATATCCAAAGGAGAAGGACAATGAAACTCAAATTTGTAGTTTTTGTGGCTTTATCGATACTCTTGGTCTTGGCTATCGCCCTGAGCGGTTTCTCGTCAGCCACATTTTCTGGGAGTACTGAGTCGGCGGGTCAAGAAACAAATGGTATAGGAAACAATGAGCTTGAGTCGCTTGTCTCAGCACCGCCTGTCTGCTGCGCTAATGCTTACCCTTCCCGGCCGATGCCTATAGTGGGTGCACCCAAGTGGAACACCCACCTACGTGTGCCTGCTAACGATTTAGTCATTGAGCAGCTCTTACGGGATTCCAAATTCATTCTCAAAGATGCCTCTCCCGACGACGTGAAAGCAGCCGTGGAGGAGTTTAAGCGCTTGTGGGCTAAGCGCCAGCCGACTACCCCCAACCCCGAGAAGTTCCGTCAGTTACTAGAGAACGAGCGAAGGGCTGCCCAGTTAGGCAAAAGCCCCAAGGCAATGGGCTTGACGATGACAGATCCTCCCATCAAGACCTTGGTGGCGTTGGTGGAGTTTACTGGCTCCGATACGTTCACCTACAGTGCCGTGGATCCTATAATGGGGAAATGCGTTGACGTGGAGGTGACCACTAGTGGGCCGCTTCATAACGAGATCCCAAGCCCGGGCCCCCGGGACAACTTCACCGTCTGGTATGAGAACGCCACGCCGGAGCTTTATGATGAGCTCTACTTTGGCACCGGTCCTGATGCTGGCATGATTATTAATCACCCCAACCTCGGTGCGGTAGACTGCAGGGGCCTGACGGTAGCCAACTACTACCTGGAACAATCGGAAGGTGCCTTTGCGCCTGAGGGCTATGTCTACCCCAAGTGGCTCCAGTCAGCACACTCCGAGGGATGGTACGGAGCCGATAGCTGCGAGGCAGATACCGTGGATCGCAACCCAGAGGAGCTAACACGGGAGGTGGTAGACCTGATAAATGCCGATGATCCAGACTTCCCCTGGCAAGAGTTTGATGCCGACGGCGATGGCATCGTGGACAACTTCACAGCTATACATGGCGGCATGGGGCAGGAGGCTGGCGGTGGGCTGCAAGGAGAATTCGCCATCTGGAGCCATGCTGGACTCCTGGACTGGCCAACCGGCTATCTGGCTTGCGCCGCGGGCTCAGAAGGTTGCCCTGACCGTGACATCTATGTCCTGTATTACAGCATGGACCCGGAGAACTATGACGTGGGTGTCGGCGCTGAGGAGTACGGCCATGCCGCCTTTGGCTTACCCGACCTCTATACCTCGGATGCCCAGACCTCCATTGCTAACTGGTCTATTATGGAGGCCGGCGGATGGAACGGGCCCTTGGGAGGGATGCAGCCAGCCCCCTTCCCTAGCTGGTTCCGCTATGTAGTAGGCTGGTGGGACCCAGTGGAGGTGGACTATGATACGGAGCAAATGGAGGTGGTGGTAGGCCAACACTCGCTGCGGCCGCTAGGCACCGAGCAAGGCGTCAAGATCAACCTTCCCGATAAGGACGTTTACATCCCGAATCCCTTGGATACTGGTCAGGCCTGGTGGTCTGATGTGGGTGATCTTCTGTTGAACACACTCACTCGTCAGTTCGACCTGAGAGGGGCTACGGCACCAGTCACTTTCTCCTTCAACAGCTACTGGAGCATTGAAGAGGACTGGGATTACGGCTACATGGAAGTCTCTGACGACGGTGGCGTGACTTGGACCATTCTGGATGATATGGATGACTTCTTCACCGACACTAACCCCAACGGAAACAACGAGGGCTGGGGCCTAACTGGCGAGGGGGCAGGCACCCTGCGCTTCGACCTCTCGACTTACGCAGGAATGGAGATCCTGCTTCGCCTCCGCTATTCTACGGATTTGGCCGTTCAGGGGGAAGGCTGGTGGGGGGACGATTTCTCCCTCGACGATGCCACAGGAAACCTCTTCCTCGGCGATGTTGAAGCTGGCCCCGGCGAATGGATCGCTGACGGCTGGCGAATTGTCCCCGACATAGAGATCTGCTCCCACTACTACCTGGTGGAATGGCGCAACCTGACCGGCTTTGACGAGGGGTTGCAGTATGCCTACGAGGCGGTGTGGTTTAGCCCAACGGAGTTCGAGGTGGACCGGGCGCCATACACTGTGCCCGGCGCACTGGTCTGGCTCCGCGACTCTTCCTACGCCTTCGACTACACACTCAGCGACTCACTGACCGATCCACCGAGTTTGGGTCCCAAGCACGGGCTAATCGTGGTGGATAGCCACCCGCTTCCCTACATGTGGGATTACTACTACGAGCCCACCGGCCAGAATGCGCTGGTACACGGCCGCGTGCAGCCGGCTGACGCCACCTTCACCCTGCAGGAGACAACCCCGTTCACCGTGCGCCTGGGATATGACCCCGAGACCGGGGGATGGTTGGAAGAGTCGCTCGAGACCAAGACCTTCGGGCCGAGGCCGCCGGTGAGCCAGTACCACGACTCCATGGGCTATTACCCCGGACTGTGGTTCTGTGACCCCGAAGGTTATCTTCTCTTCTGGGACATTGATGCCAGCGCCGTAGTTCCAGCGTCAGACGACTATACCACCAAGGTCACCTGGCCGGACTATAGCCCGGCCTATGAGCTCTATGGTACTGACCTTGACACGACCGTTCTGGGCTCCGGCCATCCTGGCGATGACAGAGCCCAATATGGCCTGCATATGCGGGTCATGGACCAAGCCGAAGATGGTTCCTGGGGCAAACTCGCGTTCTGGAACAGCATGGACGAGCTTTACGGCTCCTTTGATATGGTTGTGCCTGCTGAGGACCTGAGCCTAGGCGACACGTTGAATTGCACCGTTGACATCGAAGAGAACATCGGTGGCGGGCGCGATCCCTTTATGGTCTTGATCCTGCTCCCCCCTGAGGTGGAATATGTCCCGGACAGCGCCTTTGGCGGGGCCATCCCGGTAGGCTCCAGCATTGCACCCGGCGAAGTGGCTAAGGTTTACGCTAATGGTAGTATAGATGCTGTGTGGAGCCCAAGCGAGAGCAATGAGGAAGTCAGGGCCATTGTCTGGTTTGGGGACATTCCCACGGCAGAGGGAGTGAATCCCTTCGGCTTCTCTGCGGAGCTGAAAATCGAAGATGGTGACATTAGCATGGAAGCTGTTCTCTTCAAGGTGTCACAAGAGAAGCCCTTCCAGAGAATGGCGGCAGCAGTGAGGGTGAGGCCACCGAATAGCCCACCGAATATGCCATCCAGTCCCTCGCCAGCAAAAGGCGGCACCGATATCTCTGTAGACGCTGACTTGACGTGGGCTGGTGGTGACCCTGATCCTGGAGATACCGTGACCTACGATGTCTACTTTGGTACCAACGAGACTCCACCTCTAGTTTCCAGCGGTCAAACAGCAACAACTTATGACCCAGGAATATTAAGCTACAGCACCAAGCACTACTGGAAGATAGTGGCCACTGATAACTATGATGCTGTAATAGAGGGACCTCTCTGGGATTTCACCACTGAGGCACCAGGAGACAATCCCCCTGTGGCTATAGGATTGGACTCTATTCGGGACTGGTTAGAGGTTGTATACGGCTTCGATGATGGGGAATGGACATGGTACAACCCCTCTTGGCCGCCTGAGGCAAATACACTTACTACGCTGTACATGGGCAGTGGCTACTGGATTAACGTCAGTGAGGATTGTGTCTTGACCTATGGAGCTAACACGTATGAGCTTGATGCAGGCTGGAATTTGGTTGGCTGGCTGGGATATCAGGAGCATGTGGGTGATAATCCCGATGTGGCTACGGGGCTAGAGTCCATTATGGACTGCCTGGTCGTAGTGTATGGCTTTGACAATGCCACCAAGACCTGGACATGGTATAACCCTTCCTGGCCGGCTGAGGCAAATACCCTCACTGTGCTGTATATGGGCGGCGGCTACTGGATTAATGTCAGTGAGCTTTGTGACTTGATTTATGAAGCTAACACCTATGAGCTTCATGGAGGCTGGAATCTCATTGGCTGGCTTGGCTGGTAGGGCAAATGCGGGTAGTGGGAATACTTTATCCCGGCCTTTGGCGGCGGTCTCTGGTGCTTGTAATTGGCAGATATCACAGGAGTAAGTCCGCCGTTGTCTCGTTGCCCGGAAATAGACAATCCGAGGTAAGGAGGTAAAGACGGTTAAAGCGTGGAAATCGTTTACAACAGTAATGGTCTGGGCACTGGTACTGTGTTTGGTAATGGCGGCGGTGCTGCATGGGTCGGCTGAGCAAGTAAATGCCGCCGATTTCCATGTGACCACAGCAGTGGACTTTGAGATTGCGCTTGATACGGCTGAGAACAATGGTGAGGACGACGTCATTTATCTGGCTGCGGGAACCTATGAGGGTAACTTCGGGTATAATCCACAGGATGGTATGTCCCTTACCATCAAGGGCGAGCTGGGAACGACTGCCGAAGATGTCATCCTCGATGGTGGGGGCACAGGAACGGTGCTTAATCCCAGCGGCTCAAGCGAAGGCGGTAGCGTAAGCATAGAAGGTCTCACCATCCAAAATGGGAGTGACAGTGGCTTGCGTGTTTATTTCGAAAATGGGAACTTGGATATAACTCTGAGCCATGTCGTGATACAGAACAACTCCGATGAGTATAGAGGTGGTGGAATTTCCGTTAGGCCGTGTGGAAACGCAGACGTAAATATGGAGATTTGGAATTCTGTCATAAGGTATAATCAATCTCCAGGTTATGCCACTGGTGGACAGGGAAGAGGGGGAGGGATATACGCACATTCCTATGGGGGTAACAACACCATAGACCTTCTCATTGTTAACAGTCTCATCTATAAAAACGAGGCTAACTGGACAGGAGGAGGAATTAATATATCGGCTTCTGAAGTTGGTGATAACAATGTAACCCGAGCCGTGGTGGTCAACAGCACGATAGCCAGCAATGTGTCAGATATGCATGACATTGGCTGGAACCCAGGTGGTGGCATTAGGGTTAGTGCATCTGGGGGAAACGGAACCAGTGCCTCACTGGACCTTTACAACACCATTATATATGGCAATATGTCGCTCGGTGGCGAAGCAGGTCAGGACGTTCATGTCGAGGAAAGTGAGCCTGGGGATGCCACAGTGAATGCTTACCATTGCGATATCGACGATGTTGACGCCGACGCAGGCACTTATAGTCCTGTCAGTGTGATCAATGCCGATCCTACCTTTGTGAACCCTACCAATGACGATTACCATCTCACCGCCGGTTCACCCTGCATTGATGCTGGCACAATTGCTGTCCCTGACCCGCCGGGGCTACCAGCCACGGACTTTGAAGGCAACCCCAGAGTCTCAGGCGCAGCGCCTGACATGGGAGCCTATGAGTGGACGGGAGCGCCAGCACTGCCGACCATTGCTTTTGATCCCTCAAGCTTCAGCTTCTCAGCCACCGAGGACGGGGCAAATCCAGCAGACCAGACGTTGGACATCTGGAACTCAGGCGCTGACACGCTTGATTGCTCCATCACCGATGATGCCGACTGGCTCAGCTTATCACCTGAAACCGGCAGCTCCACAGGTCCCGCCGATGTAACTGAGGTCACCGTCTCGGTGGACATATCAGGGATCACCGCTGACAGCTATAGCGGCACCATCACTATCTCCGACCCCGCTGCTGCCAATAGTCCCCAAACGGTGCCAGTAAACTTAACTATCAACCCAGCAGGAGACCAGGATAATCCCGATGTGGTTACAGGATTGGACTCCATTTCGGACTGCTTGGTTGTAGTGTATGGCTTTGACAATGCCACCAAGACCTGGGCATGGCACAACCCCTCTTGGCCGCCTGAGGCAAATACGCTTACTACGCTGTACATGGGCAGCGGCTACTGGATTAACGTCAGTGAGGGTTGCGACTTCTTGACCTACGGAGCTAACACCTATGAGCTTTATGAAGACTGGAATCTCGTTGGCTGGCTTGGATATCAGGAGCATGTGGGTGATAATCCCGATGTGGCTACAGGATTAGACACTATTGGAGACTGGTTGGTTGTAGTATACGGCTTTGACAACGCCACCAAGACCTGGACATGGTACAACCCCTCTTGGCCGCCTGGGGCAAATACGCTTGACACGCTGTATATGGGCAGCGGCTACTGGATTAACGTCAGTGAGGTTTCTGACTTGATTTATGAAGCCAACACCTACGAGCTTGATGAGGGCTGGAACCTCATCGGCTGGTGTGGGGCTACAGCAGGTCAGGACAACTCTGTAAGCCAATTCATCGAAGCCTCCCAGGGCGGAACTATCACCCTCCAGAACTCCCGAGGCGATGAGATGACGCTAGACATCCCCCCGGATGCATTGCCGAACTCTACCACCATGACTCTGACTGCTCTTGATGCTCCGCCTGTTAACCCCATATCCTCCAATATCTTTCCCGGTGTAGTCATCCAGCCGCAAGGATTAATGCTGCTTGAACCGGCCGAACTCAAGGTTTCTTTTGCAACCGCCATCCCCAACCCTGAACTGTCCTTGCTTTTCTACCTCAAGCAATCTGACTTCGTTTTGCCTCTGGGTAACCAGACGGTCACCAGCACTGAGAGCCAAGGCGATATCTACCATTTCAGCACCTATTCTGGTGGCCAACCTTCAGAATCGGAGGCCATTGTTCAGGGAGGTAAGGCTGGCGATTCTTCTCCTTCCGATCCATATGGCTGGCAGGATACTTACGACGCTGTTCAAGCTTTGCTGAAATGGGCAGAAATGTTAGATCAAATGGGCAATGAGGGAGAAGCTCAAGAAATGCGCGATAAGGCAGAGCAAGTGGCAGGACAGGATGCAGCCAGCTTCTTGGATCAACCAATACCCTCAGACCCGTGCGGCGACTATCTTCATACTCTACTGAAGTTTGAGCAACTTGCTATTATGCTCGGACTTCAAGATATAGAACAGCAGTTGCACGAACGCGGCACCCAAATTCTTGACCAGTGTACCAACCGATTCGAGCTTGAAGTTGATTATCATCAACTTGTAGATTGGAGCGAGTCGCATTGGCATTTTCAAGATCAATTGGCGTATTCGGGTCGAGTCCCCTTCTGGGTTCCCATGTACGATGTACAGGAATTTGGTCCCATCGAAGGTGAGGGCACCCTCACAATTGCGGGAAATGGCCTAGACGATATGGAAGATGAATACTGCGTATGGACTACAAGTGGCACCGTAGACCTTACAGCTAGCGGAGAAATGAGGCTTAACGAGCTTCTTGAACTCGAAATAGTCATCACTTTGGATGGCACTGCAAGCATGTCCCAGACATTTACCTGTTGCTGGGATGGGGGCGAATGCGAGACCTGGACACAGGGCAACGCAGTGCCGGTAACGTTTGGGCCTTATACACTGCCTGTCGAAGATGGCTACACGATAGAGGAGTCCATAACTGCAACGACTCTACCGCCAGGTCTACCGCCATATGTATCAGTGCAAGGTACTCTGAGTCTCACTCTACATATTCTCCATCTGCCTACATGATGGACAGCACGCGCTATTGACAGAGGTTAATTAGGTATCTATACTGCGAATTGTTGGTTGTAGCAGTGTTGATATCGAATCAGACAGAGGAGATGCAAACGTATCATTTCCAATCGAAGCAAAAAGCTTAAGATAATTTGTTCCCTGGTTATTCCTGTTGCTATCGCCGTAATGCCTCCCGGGGGTATTAGTAATCCATCAGTTCAGGCTGCGGAACCACCACAATTACTAGTGACTCCCCTCAATCCCGATTTCCTTGAATTCCTGGAGAATTCACGACCGGAAAGCTTCTATGGCAAGCTTCCCCCTCCTGTGGACTTGAGTTATCTGAAAGAAATCCCTGTTGAGAGGGTGAAGGCGCTACCGCAGTCCTTGCCCAGCACCTTCGACTGGAGAACACAGGGCAAGGTGACCCCGGTGAAAGACCAGAATCCCTGTGGGACCTGCTGGGCTCACGGCACCATGGCTGCCGTAGAATCAGAGGTGCTTATCCAGGAGAGCGTGGCGTATGATTTCTCTGAGCAGAATCTGGTTTGCTGCACCGACCCAGCCTGGGTCTACTTGCTAAGCCCGCCTGACTATCGCTGCAACGCAGGTGGGTGGTCCTGGCTTGCTGCGGATACATTGACCAAGAAAGGAACCAGGCTGGAACAATGCCAGCCATATGATACAAATACCATAAATACTGAACCGTGCTATGATAGCTGTACCCCCATCAAGAGACTAACAGGCTATCGCCTCATAGCTAATTCTCCTCACATGACTGCTGAGATAAAGAATGCCATTTACAATGAGGGGCCGGTATCCATGTCATATCGCATGCATGCAGCGGCTCACATGTACCCCGGAAGTGTTTACTACTGGGCAGATTGCCTTTTGCAAACCAACCATCTTGTTTCCATTGTGGGCTGGGACGATACCATAGCGCATCCCGAAGGTGGTGGATACGGTGCCTGGATTGTCAAGAATAGCTGGGGCACT
>Ga0315545_1005052_pt1 | contig 10699 bp, 10 predicted proteins | sample SalMarSW160210MG_FD_203096 | JGI IMG/M metagenome (GOLD analysis project Ga0315545, IMG submission 203096) | Salt marsh sediment microbial communities from the Plum Island Ecosystem LTER, Massachusetts, United States - Salt Marsh Sediment SW1602-10 ...
ATCTCTCCTATGTTTTCACCCTCGACTCTCCAGGTAACTCTTTCGTTGCCTTTTGTCTCGAACTGTACTGTTTCTCCTACTTTAATTCTCTTGAACCGCGGAGTAATTTGAATATCGCTAACTTTCCCGCTTACTCTAACAAATGCCGTTTTTATTTCTCCGTTTGTAAGCAAAGCGATAACTCTGCCCCTACCGCTGTTTTCAGCCGTAAAAATACCGTTTCTGATATTTCCAATACCTGCAGGTATACACTTCCATTCTTTAACTGTTCCTCCGTCGATTTTAAATTTGATTTGCTCTCCTTTTTTAAGAATCGCAATAGGTGGAACTATTTTTGCGCTTTCCCTGCTGCTTATCTTGATATAAGCAAAACCGGTTAGATGTTTACCATTTTTTGTGCTTATACATCTAAGAACACCCTTACCCTCTTTGTTTGCTATGAAAAAGTTTTCCTGGACTCGTCCAAGAGAACCAGGTAAAACACTAAATGACAAATCCCTTTCGAGTATTTTGCCCTCTTTATCTAATACCCTTACGGTAAAGGGGATTTTTTCTCCTACTTTACCCTCAATGGGATTTGGCGATATATGCAGTTCTAAGGATAATAATAAAAAGACTAACATCATCCCTCCTTATAAAAAGTGATACTTTTTTCTTCTTTTGTTGAGAGAGAAAGGTAATGCAATCCCTCTTCTAAGGGAGGTATGGAATCACTTCCTATAAATATAACATTTGAGTCCTTTTCTCTTGTATAGTTGACTATTTTCTCTCCGTCAAGGGTGATTTCAATTTTCTCTTCAGGATTTTCTAATATGAGAACAATTTCGAAATCTTTTCCTACAACCGATCCCTCTTCAGGAAATACAAAACGTGTTTCTTTGAAATTCTCTTCGGAGATGACCATAAATGCTGGAATACCTCCGGGAATAGCAGGAGGGATTTCTCCTATTTCTATACCTGTCTCGGGTTCAAAAGTCAGACTTTCCCCGGAGCGGTCACTTTTAATTGCGGCGGATGGTAAAGTTTTGGGCGCTTTAGAAAGCATCGGTATTTTCTCATAGGCTTCTTCGGATGCAGTAAACTCTCGTATATCTTCCGATGAAGTGATATCGCTGGATTTTTCTGATACGGCAAAGTCTTTCTTCTTTTCCGGTGAAGAGATTTTTTGGGCATCAGGCTCTTTCGAGATGGATCTCATAGTAAGTTTCTTTTCTTCTTCCTTTTCGACTTTCTTCTTGTCCGAAGAAATATCCGTACTCTCTAAAATTTCTACTTCGTCAAAAGCTTCTTTTTTTTGTATTTCTTCGGACCCTTTTGTTGTAAATATCTGTTTGCTATCTTCTATGTTTAACAAAACTGTAGAAATAACTATTAAAACAGCCGCAGCACTTACTGCCAGATATTTCCATCTGATTTTGTATGACCTTATAAGAGAAGGAACCTCTTTTTGAGTGGTGCTTTTTAATATATTGTCGATTACATAATCCGGACATTGGATTTCTTCCTTTGTTGAGCGCAGTTTCTGTAAAAGTTTTTCTTTAGCTTTTAGTTTTTCTTCGCACATTTTGCAGGATTTTAGATGATTTTCCAAATCCAGGCGTTCTTTATTGCTAAGGGCATTGTCCACGTAGCCCTGAATTAATTTTTCAAATCTTTTATGATTTTTCATATTTTTTCCTTTACCAGTTTTCCAAGTTCATTGAGAGTTCTATGTAGGCGTGAACGTACGGTACCAATAGGTATTCCCAATATTTGAGATATAGTCGAATAGTTGCAATCCTCGTAGTACCTGAGCACTAAAACTTCCTGGTATTTTCTGGGTAGTAAATAGAGCATTCTTTTGATGAGTTGCCGGTCGGATTTCTTGATTAAGACTTTCTCAGGATTGCCTTCTGTTGCAAGATGTGTAATACCATCTATCGAGATTATCTTTCCTTCACGGGCTTGTTCTCTTCTGTATTTAAAAACAGTATTAAGAGCGATCCTGTAAAGCCATGTGTAAACGGCTGAATCTCCCCTGAAGGACTTAAATCCCCTCCAGGCATTTATAAAAACTTCCTGGGTTAACTCCCTTGTAATTTCAGTATTATTTGTCATATTGTAAATCATTTTATAGATCCTCGGAGTGTTAGTTTTAACAACTTTCTCAAATATTTCTTTCCTCTGTTCATCATTTTTACTCCTCCGTTTCTTCATTTGTCTATTTAGATACCAAATCTAAGAGTTAGTTCCCTAAAAATCATATTCATATATAATTCTAAGCAGGTGTTGATCATATCCGTTTTCTAAGTATGGGTAGTAGTTTATGTTTATATTACCAAAGCTTCCCAAACTTAAGGTTCCGTCTACATTGAAATCGAAGCTTGTGTTAGTACCATTTATGTAAGCATAGATGCCAACAGATAAAATATGCTTTTCGTGATACCATGAAACATTAGATAAAATTCTAAAAGAACGTGTTTGCTCTATATAAGTCGTTTTTTCTATTCCTATAGTGTTTTCCGTTTGCAGAGAACCTGAGATAGCTTCAAAGCCCAGACCAATATAACTGTATTTCTCCTCATAATATTCGGGGTATTTAGCCCACTGATATTCCAGAATGGGCGAGAAGTTATCTGATATTTTTAATTTAAACGATTGGTTAAGGGATAAACCTACCATTTCGTATTCCTGGTAGGCGAGGTAATCGACATAGGTAAAAAAACAGCCTTTTTCATATACTCCGTTTACAAAACCGGAGGTCCTTCCCTGGTAAAGATAAACATTGCCCAGTGTCAAATACCCGTCACTCACCGTTCTTATACCGGCTTCAATGTTATTCAGATCCGATTCAAATATTAGTTTACCTTCAAAAGCTGCTCCTTTTATAGTTGAATCCGCGTATAGATTGTCGTTACCTATCGAGAAAGCCCCTTTAATTTTTAAGCATATTAGCTTATTTAGACCCAATTCTGTTTCTCCTGATAAGACAGCAGATTTCGCCGGATCGTCGAAAGTGAAACCTACTATATTTGAAGTATCATCTTCTCCGTAAAAAGCCGTGACACCCATATAGAACCGATTTTTTTTAAAAGCTGTTTTTCCTCCCAGTAACCATCTGGGGTACTCAGCAAATAAGGTATCATAATTGTTTGAGTGTAAGATGACGGGATTTATAAAAAAGTTCCCGGCGCCTATTTCCCCGCTTAGCCCGAAACCTCCCGGAGAACAAATTGTCAATTCGTGCAGATATGGAGAAATATAACCGGCTTCCAGATATGATTTTCCTTTTAAATAGCTAAAATATGGGTGCCATTCTATCTGGTACTGCGGGTCATGATATAGGGAAAATCTTAAGTAATTTTCATTTTTAAAAACAGAGAAATCTAATCCCAAAAGAGCTTCGTTCTCTCCTGTATAAGAGATATCCGCGAAGTAAGAGTTTTGATTTCCTATTGAAAGATTTCCCGTAAAAGTATAAGGGGTCTCTTCTTTCTTTTCTGTTACTATAAATGACCATTCTTCGGTTTCGTTTTCGGTTTCTACTTTTATTTTGTGTTTGCCTCCGGAAAGACTGCTTGTTTCCGAAAAAAAATAACCTGATTTTATTTCCCCGGGTAGATTAGTCCCGTCCAAGTAAACATTTATTGATTTTTCTGCTACCGGCGGGTCGAACAGGATAGTTATATCGAAAGGGGTAGAAATTGAATCCCCGGGAGAAATAAGAAATATGGTCGAAATAATTATTTCTAACATAATTTAGGTTTATTTTATTATTTTCTGCACGGTTGGTCAAGGGTTTTTTGTTTTTCAATGCTCACTGCTCTCCACTCATCATTTCTCACCATCCAACTTATATTCGAAGAATATATTAAATTTAGTTCTTGACACGACATTTTAATTGAATAAATTGAAAAGTAAAAGAAAATAACATGAAAAACAATAAGGAGGTAAAATAATGGCAAAAGAAAAAAAGAAAGATGCAAATACGTGGGCTATGCTCTGTCATTTGACGGCTCTTTCGTTATATATCGGTGTGCCTTTTGGGCATATAATAGTTCCTCTCATCATATGGCTGATTAAAAAGGATGAGTTTGCTTTCGTAGATGAACAGGGGAAGGAATCATTGAATTTTCAAATTTCAATAACTATTTATGGGATTATTGCCGGGCTGCTATGCCTCGTCGCGATTGGGTTTGTTTTGCTTCCCGCCATCGCGGTTGCCCATATCGTATTAATTATAATGGCAGCGGTGAAAGCAAACCAGGGCGAAAGCTATCGCTATCCCTTTACATTAAGATTTATTAAGTAAAAGCAAATCAAAATTTCACATTGTATAAAAGTTCGTCATAACAAACTTCCTTGTTTTGACAGAATTTTCTTTATTTAGCCAAAAAACAAAATTCTTTGGGAACTAAATAATAGTTTTTTTATCTAATAAAAAAACAGGAGGAAATTATGAAATATAAAAAAGTATTATTTGTATTTATCCTAGCCTTACTTTCGTTTTTTGGTTGTGATTTAGTCGACCCTACCGAACCGCTGCGAGAGTTAAGTTCTGCCGAGACAAAAATTGTTGAATCGGATAATTCTTTTGGCCTTAAACTCTTCAAGGAAATTAACGCGGGGGAGGAGACAAATTCAAATGTTTTTATATCTCCTCTTTCCATTTCTATGGCTCTTGGTATGACCTATAACGGTGCTCGCACGAGTACCGAGGAAGCAATGAGAACCACACTTGAATTTGGGGATTTATCTATGGATGAGATAAACGAATCCTATAAAAGTCTGGTAGAATTATTAACGGGAATCGATACAGATGTTGACTTCAATATCGCGAATTCTATCTGGTACAGGGATGATTTCACTTTTGAACAGGATTTTTTTGAGCGGTGCAGAGATTATTTCGATGCCAGAGTAAGCGGCCTTGATTTCAGCCAAAGTGAAGCGGTAAAGGATACTATAAATAACTGGGTAGAAGACAACACGAACGGAAGGATAAAGGATATTTTGAATTTTGTTTCCCCTGATGCTGTTATGTTTCTCGTAAATGCAATATATTTTAACGGGATATGGACTTACCAGTTCGACGAGGAGGATACAAAAGACGAGTCGTTCCATCTCTTGGGGGGCGGAACTAAAGATTGCAAGATGATGGAAATAAGGAGTTATTTTAAATATTTTGAAGATACTCTATTACAGGCAATCGATATTCCTTACGGGAATGGCAATTATTCGATGACTGTAATACTTCCGGGTTATGGAGAAGACATAGATGAGTTAATTGCAGGATTGACGAAAGGCCAGTGGAATGAGTGGATGAATGGTTTTTCTGAGGATTCGGTTAATTTGTTTTTACCTAAACTCAAACTTGAATATAAAACGGATAGTATTTTGAGAAAGGTTTTGACAGATATGGGGATGGGTGTTGCTTTTACTGGTTCGGCTGACTTCACCGGGATGTATAGCCCGGGTGGTATATTTATCGGCAAAATTATACATAAGACTTTTTTGGAAGTGGATGAGGAGGGAACAGAAGCTGCGGCAGCTACTGTTGTTGCGATGGAGAGTGGTCCTGGACCCGGAACATATTATCCTACTATATTTGTTAATAGACCTTATATATTCGCAATCAGGGAAAATCATTCCGGTACCATACTTTTTATAGGAAAGATCGTTGACCCTGTCTGGGAATGAAGAAAACGGAACCTAATAGGGACTTTTTTATCTAAAGTAATATAAGGGAGGCTGATATAAAAAGAAGAAAATTGGTGGGGTTAGTAGTTGTATTTGTTGCGTTCCTTGGTTTCGGGTGCAAGAACAACCCGACAGGCAACGATATCACTCTGGATGAAGAGGCGGATGAAGAAGCAATTCAGGATTATATAGCAAACGATCTTGATTTTGCCGAATATTTTGCGTTTGACGAATATTACGGAGAAGAAGATACTGTGACTAGACTCAGGACCATTACAGGTCCGAGTATCTGGTATAGAGAGCCGCAGGATATAAATAGAGATATATCTATAAATATAGTCGATGACTCGGCCTTTGTTAGCTTTTGGGGTAGCGTTGATGGCGTATTTCATATACTGGAAAGAGATACATCGGCTTCTCCGGATACCGTAATAGACCATCAAAAGAATCTTAACGATAACTCTTCTAACTTTGCCATATTTAAACATTGTATCGGAGATTTTTCTTACAGGGGATGGAGACTTGAAAGCCTAACCGGAGTAGATGTAATTGGATTAGATCGCCAGAAGGGTGATTGCGTAGTTGTTTGGATTGATTCCCTCAGAATTAATTGTGAATCCTACGAGGACACATTATTTACTACTCCCTTAGTATTTTTCCAAAGAGGAGAGCTTTTTACTTTTGGAAGACAGGAAGTAGTCACTCTCACCCTTTATTCAGGATATAATATATATTCCTATCTGCATGCCAATACTCTGGGAGACTGGAGAGGATGTAGATTGGAAGAAATTGAGACGGGAGTATGGCAAGGTGATTGGGTAACTCCGCTTACTCCCGGGATTAGGGCTATCGCGTTAGATGCTCTGAGAAAGCCAACTATTGACGAAGAAGATTCTCCGTATGAGTCTAACATCTGGCTGTTCCCTTACAGGATAGAGTAAACTCTGACCTTTTTCCGTTTCTTCAACAAAGGGGCAGTTAAGGCTGCTCCTTTGTTGTTTTTTCTCTGATTTGCAAAAAATTTTTCCGACCCTTGACACTTTGACACAATTATGATAGGTTGTAGATATGAAATTTGAAGAATCCTTGAGTCGTCTCGAGGAAATCGTTAGGAATTTAGAGGAAGGAGAGATTTCTCTTGAAGAATCCCTGCCTATGTTTGAAGAAGGGATAAAACTTCTTACCGAGCTAAAAGATTATCTTTCGGCAGCTGAAACCAAGATAGAAAAATTGATAAAAGATAGTGAAGGTAAATTCAAGTTAAATGGATATAGAGAATTATCTGAAGGATTGGAAGAAGAAAGTCGACAATAAGTTAAACGAACATCTCCCATCTGAGGAAGAGTATCCGCCCTTGTTACACAAAGCTATGAGGTACTCGGTTCTTGCAGGGGGCAAGAGGATTCGAGCCATTCTTATGATTACTACTTACTCGCTCTCGGGAGGGAAAAATTTTGATGAAATCATGCCTGTCTCTTCAGCTATTGAGTTTATTCATTCTTATTCTCTGATACATGACGATCTGCCTGCGATGGATAATGATGATTACAGAAGAGGGATCTTAAGTTCTCACAAAAAATTCGGAGAAGATATTGCGATATTAGCAGGTGACGCTCTTTTCTCACATGCTTTTTATATAATATCACACAGTAATATTAGAGCGGATTTAAAAGAAGAAACGCTACGGGTGCTTACACAAGCCATTGGCAATAAAGGGATTATAGGTGGGCAAATCGAGGATGTGGTATCTGATTCCAGTGAAAAGAACCCAAAGCTTCTCCGGTATATACATTCTCATAAAACGGCTTCTTTCTTTTCTGCAGCCTGTGAAATTGGGGCGATTCTTGCTGAAGCAAATAAGAAAAAGATTTTAGCTTCCAGAAGAGGAGGGCTTTTAATCGGTATGGCTTTTCAAATACAGGATGATATTCTGGATGTTGAAGGTAAAAAAGAGGAAATGGGTAAAGAAGTAAAGAAAGATAAAAATAAACTGACTTACCCCTCGGTTTACGGCATTGATTTTTCAAGAAAGATAGCCAAAAAATACAGTATGCTAGCGTTAAACCAATTAAGTGTTCTAAGCGGCAAAGATAAAATATTTGAAGATTTATTAAACTTCTTACTGGGACGGAGAAATTAAAATGACCTCGAATTTATGGCATCTTTTTTTACTGCCTTACCTGAGCGGTCTGGCGTGCCAATTAATAAAAATCTTTAATCACCGGATAATGAGGAAGCGTTTTAAACTTACATTGAAGAATCTTTTAGAATTAGGAGGTTTACCAAGCGCACATTCATCTGCAACAATAACTTTGACCACTTTAATAGCAATATATTACGGAGTAGAATCGCCTCTGTTTATAATTTCCTTATTTCTTTCGATATTCATAATGGGGGAAGCATTTGTGGTGCGAGGAGTAATAAGTAGACATTCGGAGTTGATAAAAGAATTGGCAGAAATAAGCAAAAAAAAAGAATTAGATCAGTCTAAGCTTACAGGGAAAATTGGACATACTCCTCTGGAAGTAATAATGGGCGTGATATTTGGAGTTTTCTTTGCTCTGGCATTTTTATAGGTGAATGAATGTTTCTTGAGAGGATTAATTCTCCCGAAGATTTGAAAGGTTTGACCCTAAAAGAACTTATTACTCTGGCAGATGAGATGAGGGAGAAAATAATTGATGTTGTTTCAAAGAACGGAGGGCATCTTGCACCGAATCTTGGAGTGGTGGAGCTGACAATAGCTCTGCTGAGGGTATTTAATCCTCCGAGTGATAAAATAATCTGGGATGTTTCACATCAAACTTACGGATATAAATTATTGACAGGTAGAAGGGAAGGATTTGAAACTCTCCGTAAATTCGGAGGATTAAGCGGTTTTTTAAAAAGAGATGAGTCGATTTATGATGCTTTCGGAACAGGACATGCGAGCACCTCTCTTTCAGCTGCCCTTGGTTTTGCAATTGCCAGGGATAAAAAAGGTGAAGAGAATGAAGTCGTGGCTGTTATAGGAGACGGGGCTCTAACAGGGGGTGTAGCTTTAGAAGGGTTAAATCAGATAGGTTATCTTAAAAAAGATATGTTAATCATTCTGAATGATAATGAAATGTCCATTGCGAAGAATGTGGGTGGATTTAGGGAGTATCTCACGCGACTCCAATCGGCTGAGATTTACAATCTTATTATGGAAGATGCCTGGAGCCTTCTTGAGAAGCTGCCTGTAGGATTGAATAAAAAAGCAAGACGAGCTGCGGAAAAACTGCATATCGGGCTGAAGAACCTTATTGTTCCCAATATCATTTTTGAAGAGTTGGGGCTTTCTTATTATGGTCCAATTGACGGACATAATATAAATGAGTTACTTATGATCCTGTCAAAAGTAAAGAAAATCAAGAAAGCCAAACTCCTGCATATTATTACGGAGAAAGGTAAGGGATATGAGCCTGCGCGCAAAAATCCGGCTCTTTTCCATGGAGTGGGACCCTTTGAATGCAAGACGGGAAAAACTATAAAAAAGAAAGGTCCGAAAAAATACTCGGAAGTCTTCGGAGAAGCGATTGTAAATGAAGCAGAAAAGAATAAGAATATAATCGCAATAACTGCAGCTATGACTGAAGGTACCGGGTTAGCAGCTTTCAAAGAGAGATTTCCCGAAAGATTTTTTGATGTCGGTATAGCAGAACAGCACGCGGTTACTTTTGCCGGTGCGCTTGCCGCAGAAGGTTTACGTCCGGTATGCGCAATATACTCGACTTTTCTCCAGAGATCATATGACCAGATTATACACGATATAGCACTGCAGAAATTGCCTGTCATTTTTTGTTTGGATAGGGCAGGATTCACACCGGGAGACGGATCTACACATCACGGAGTTTTCGATCTGTCATATCTAAGAATAATCCCGAATATGTTGATAATGGCTCCGAGAGATGAAGTAGAACTAAAGAAAATGTTTAAAACAGCTCTTCTTAACACCGATGGACCGACGGCTATACGCTACCCGAGAGGTCAGTCTATTGGAATAAAAAAGCCCACAAAGATAGAAGCTATTCCTATAGGGAAGGCAGAAATCTTGAAAAAAGGGAAAGATCTTCTTATACTAACTGTGGGACCAATAGCCTATGAAATTCTTGAAGTCGTTCAAGAATTAGGGATTATTAATCCGACAGTAATTGATGCAAGGTTTGTGAAACCTTTAGATGAAGAAACAATTCTGCGTTTTTCGGCAAAGAGTAATAAAATAGTAACTGTTGAAATAAACACTGTTAGCGGAGGTTTTGGTAGCGCGGTTTTGGAACTTCTTAACAGAGAATCTATCAAAAGAGATGTTCTTCGAATAGGTATTCCTGACCGTTTTATCGAACACGGTGAAAAGGATAAGCTCTTTGAATCAATCGGTATGGATAAAAAGAGTCTAAAGGATAGAATCAAGAAGTTTGTAAAATGAAAGAGAGAACTATAAAAAAGAATGTAGAGTTTGCCGGTATTGGAGTCCACACAGGGAAAAAATCAAGAATAATACTTTGGCCTGAGGAAAACGACGGAATAAGATTTGTAAAGAATGGAGAAGTAATACCGGCTGTACTGGATAATGTAAAATATTGCGATCGTGAAATTACTCTTTCAGAAAAAGGTGAAGATATAAGAACCGTGGAGCATCTCATGGGCGCTCTTTATGCCTGTAAGATAGATCACCTTAGAGTGGTAGTCGAGGGTGATGAAATACCAGCCCTCGACGGCAGCGCCTACCCTTTTATCTCCAAAATCGAAGAAACCGGCACGAAAGAATTAAAGAGCAAAAAAAGGGAAAGATATATAAAAAGGAATATAATTGTCGAAGACAAAGGATGTTTTGCTTCCTGCTCGCCGGCTAAAAAACTCGAAATACATTATATTATTTCTTATGACCACCCGTTACTTCACTATCAGGAATATATTTTTAACGGGAAGTGTGATTTTAAAGAGATTGCGAAGTGTAGAACCTATGGTTTGCTTTCATGGAAAGAAGAACTGAATAAAAGAG
>Ga0315545_1005054_pt1 | contig 10697 bp, 9 predicted proteins | sample SalMarSW160210MG_FD_203096 | JGI IMG/M metagenome (GOLD analysis project Ga0315545, IMG submission 203096) | Salt marsh sediment microbial communities from the Plum Island Ecosystem LTER, Massachusetts, United States - Salt Marsh Sediment SW1602-10 ...
TGGATAACGTATTCATTGGTGATGGCTACGAGCAGGTCGCGTTTACCGGGATAGTAGTTATAGATGGTGCCCACGGCCACGCCGGCTTCCCGCGCCACGTCCGGGACGGTCGCCCTGTCGTAGCCGAGACGGGTAAAGACGGCGAGGGCGGCCGCTAAAATCTGTTCATGGCGAAACCTGGTTATCTTATTCTTTCTTTCTTCTCTGCTTGCCATGATAGTCCGCTGGGTATATGAATGAATGTTCATTCATTATATATTAATTATTATGAGATATCAAGATGTTGTTAAAAAATGTTTTCCGGAAGGATGTTCCCGGGGTTATTGTATCTGAACTGTTAACGTCTATTTCTTTCTAAAAGACCTTAGAGCGGTTATAAAGGCCGTGCCGCCGAGCAAACCGGCTACCAGCAGAATCATCCACCACGAACCTTCCAGGAATCCTTCATCGGTTAAGGAACCGGTTACCGGCGTGGGAGTCCGTTTGGCGGGTGCGGCCGGCTCTTCAATAGTGAGTGACCGTGTAATCACATTGTTGGTTTCGTTGCTTTCGGGCAATACCCCGTCAATATCGGCGTATACGGCAATCTCATGCAGGCCTGCCTCGGCACTCCAGGAGAACTCGCTGGTTACCAGGCCGCCCGGCTCTATCGCGGCCATATCCACGTAAGCTGCGGAAGAGCCGTCAACATGTAGAGTCAGACGCGGGCTGGCAGCTTCGTCCCTACCTCGATTTTCCACCGTGGCGGTAATGGTGATAGTATCCCCCGGTACGGCGGTCAACGGCGTCCAGTTGATTGATTTTACAGCGAGGTCGGGAACGCTGGTAGAGAAAGACAGATTTTTTCCATTATTGTTTTCTTCAACCTCGGTAATTTCATCATCAGGATCGATAGCTACATCAATCGAGTGGGTTCCCGATTCGAGGATTGAAGTGATGGATACCGTAACAGACTCTCCCGCCGGTATCGACTCTATATCTTTATGAAGGGCGGTTGACTCATCGATATAATATGTCAGGGAAGATCTGCCGGCGGTATCGCTGCCCTGGTTTTTAATGGTAATGGCAAAGGTTACATCATCGTTGGTAAGCGGATATTCCATGAGCCAGCCGATATTCTCTATAACTAAATCGGGAGTCATTGTAGAAAAGGATATCTCTTTATCGTTATTGGTCTCATCAGACTCGGTAACCAGATTACCAGTATCGGCGGTTATCCTGATGTTATGAACGCCGGCCCCGGCAGCCCACTCGAACGACCTGGTAATTGAAGCGGCGGATTCTATTTCCGCTAAATCCAGCGAACCCGCCGGCAGGCCATCGATATAATAAGTCGCCTCTGCATTTTGTACTTTATTGCTGCCCTGGTTTAGGAAGGTTGCGGTGAAGGTTACGGTATCGCCTATCGAAGCATTGGCAGGCGACCACGTAATATCCTGTACTAAAAGGTCGGGTGGGGGTAAAGAGACCACCTTTGAATTATTGGCTTCGTCAATCTCGTCTATCTGGTCGGTTGAATCGGCGACTATTTCGATGGTATGCGAGCCGCCGGCAGCGACCCAGACGAGGTGTTCCGTCAGCACGGCATCGGCGCTTATCTGACCGATGTCAGCATAACCGGTGAAGGCACCGTCGATATAGTAGGCAATACGAGAAGAGGCGGCGTTAAGGCTGCCCCGGTTCTTAATGTTGATATTAAAGGTGATTTCCTGCCCGGCAGGAATATCTGCCGGCGACCAGGTGACGGTATCAACGGCTAAATCCGGCATATTGGGGAGAATAACAACCGAGCTTTCATTATTATTTTCATTATATTCGGTAACACGCTCATTGTAGTCGGCGTATGCCTTGAATGTATGACGGCCGTTTTGAGATTGCCACGTGCAGGTTTCATTGGCGGAAGCGCCGGATTCTATAACAGGGATGAAGTCTGAAGTCAGGTAATTATCATCTATGTAGTAGGCAAGATGAAAGCCGCTGGCCCCGCCGCCTCCCTGGTTTTCCACCGTTACCGTAAAGGTTACGGTGTCACCTATGTCCGGATTTTCCGGAGACCACGAGATGTCTGAAATAATAACGTCCGGAGGTATGATAGGGATAGTCCTGGTAAGTTTGTTATTATCTTCACGAATCTCAACTAATGAATTATCACAATCGGCGACGATACTGATTGTATTTGAGCCTGCTATAGCCTGCCAATCAATATGCAGAGTAGTTTCTGCATCGGCATTTAGTGCCCCGATATTCAGATAGCCCTGGTAGCCTCCGCTAATATAATATGCGATACGTGATGCCGCGGCTCTGCCGCTGCCCTGATTCTTAATAGTGCCAGTGAAAGTCACGGTGTCACCGGCGCCGGCGTCTGCCGGCAACCAGGTTATATCTTTGACGGTGAGGTCAGGGGCTAAGGTCAGGAAATTTACCGTTTTGTCGTTGTTGGACTCGTCGCTTTCCTTGACGGCCTGATAGTAGTCAACGATTAGTCTTACTTTATGCTCTTCGGAGAGCGCCGTCCAGGTGAAAGTGACATTGGTCGAAGCCCCTGCTTCCAGCTGGCTGACCAGCACCGAGGACCTGTATTCGTCGTCGATATAATAAGCCAGGTGGCAGGAATCAGACCGGCCACTCCCCAGGTTTTCAACCGTGGCAACAACTGACACATCATCGTGCTTGGATGGATTTTCTGGCTCCCAGTCTATGCCCTGTATTATAAGGTCGGGGGGAGATGTCAGGAAAGGTGACGAATATTTATTATTGTTCTCATCGCTTTCACTAACGTTATTTGTTTCGTCGATAACCGCTTCGATAGTATGCGAGCCGGATAGCGCGTTCCAGTTATAAGTCTTGGTAGTGGTGGCGCCGGGTTCGATGGCGGCAACGTCCTGGTAGCCCTTGGAATTACCATCGATATATAAATTAACCTTCGTGTTATGCGATTTACTGTTACCCTGATTTTTAACGGTGATACTGAAAACGACGCTGTCGCCTCTCGATGGGGCATCCGGCGACCATGATACCGACTGTACAATTAAATCGGGGGCCAGTGTCGAGAGGGTGAAAGTCCTGGTATTGTTTGTTTCATCGGTCTCGGTAACAGCTCCGGCGGAGTCGGCTGCGGCCTTGATGGTGTGTAAGCCCGCTTGAGCCTCCCAGGTAATTGTTCTCGTCGTCGTGATGCCGGCGGCGAGCGAGTCGATGGAATGCGTGGCCAGGATGGCGTTGTCAACATAGCAGATAACCTGGCTTGGGCCGGCCGCTGCAGTACCCTGATTTTTAACGGTTACGGTTATAATTACCGTGTCATCCATGGCCGGGTCCCTGGGTAGCAGGGAGATATCCTGAATAACCAGGTCAGGCCCGGCATCGGCCGACGCCGGCGTATAGTCGAGGCCCGCTACAGCGGCCCCCAGTATAAAAGCCAGCAATACTATAACAGTCCTGGCCAAAATCGCCTTTATGATTTCAGGGTGACCGGGCAAGACAAAGAACCTCCAGTTTATACCGTATTTATGTTCCTTTCCATTGTAGTAGTACCTAAGATAATAATGAATAGTCCTTTAGTAAGGGAATGACGGATAGTTTAGTACTAGCGGGCTGGTATCCGGCGGAGGCCGCGTGCCGGGGGGAATCTGACACATATATAAGACAATTTGGGGAATTGTCTCAAGTTATGGCATACTAATAAAGTGATCGGCGGCGATTTTCTTTCCGTATTCCTCATAGCTATCGGCCTTTCGGCGGACTGCTTCGCCGTGGCTTTAGGCGGCGGGGTTTCCCGTAGAAGCTATTCCCGGGCGCAGATATTCCGGGTGGCCTTCATGTTCGGACTGTTCCAGGCTGTAATGCCAATCCTGGGGTGGCTGGCGGGAAGAACGGCGGTGGAGTATATCGCGGATTATGACCACTGGGTGGCCTTTATTTTACTGGCGATCGTCAGCGGCAGAATGCTCCGGGAATCGTTCCGCCCCCCTCGGGGAGAGGAAAAAGCGGCGGATATCACCAGGGGCCTGCTGCTGCTTACATTGTCTATTGCCACCAGCATCGATGCCCTGGCCGTCGGTCTGTCCTTCGGGTTCCTGAAAGTGAACATGGCCATCGCCAGCCCGACCATCGGTGCGGTTGCTTTTGTAGTCACGATAGCCGGTTTTCTCCTGGGCCGGAAGGCCGGTAAGTATATGGGGCGGTGGGCCGAGATTGCGGGGGCAGTAATACTAATGGCGATTGCGCTAAGGATACTGTTGAGCCACCTGCTGTCCGGCAGCTAGAAATATCCGCCGCTATCGGAAAATTCCCTCCCAACCCCTTGACAAACAGGGGAGTTACTCTTATAATATATCTAGATATATCTAGATATGATTAGATATATACTTTAACAATCGTGATAATCAGGAATAAGGAGTCGGATATGTTCAGGGATAAAAGATTTGATAGAGAAAGATATTCCCGGGGTTCGCGGCGGGGGAGCTCTTTTCAGAAGGGCGACCTGAAATACATAATCCTGGAACTGATAAAGGATACACCGAGACACGGGTACGATATTATTCGCGAGCTTGACGAGCAGTCGCTCGGCTTTTACAAGCCGAGCCCCGGAGTAATTTACCCCACTCTCCAGATGCTGGAGGAGATGGGCTATGCCTTTTCTATTGAGCAGGAAGGGAAAAGGACTTATACCATCACGGAAGAAGGGCGGGGGTTCCTGGAGAAGCAGAAAAATCACGCCGACGGCGTGAGGGACCGGATAAAGAGCAAGTGGAGTTTCAAGAACATCGGCAAGATGGTCATGGTCATGAAGGAGTACCACGCGCTGGAGAACCTGCTCGGTCGGGCGGTGCGCGGTCAGGATGCGGACAAGATGCAGCGGATACGCGATATTCTCGTCCAGGTGTACGACGATATCGAGTCCATACTGGAAGAATAAAAATTCAGGAGGTCTAAAATGGGTTACTTCAGGATAATGGCGGCAATTCCGGGGTTTTTCTTGAGTTCACTATTTTTCATGCTTCTCTGGGACGTGGTTGCCCCGAAGATCGGCATAACGGCGGATATCAACTACGTGACATCGATGTTGATAACAATTACGCTATGGATAGCCGTGGCGCCCCTGGCGGCGGTTTCCGGCAAGAGGAGTTACTGGCATTAGTTCCCCGGTTCCGGGTTTTTAAACCGACCGTGTATAGTTTCCAGGATGAGGTAATATTTGATGTTGCTATCCGATGGCGAGATGACAATCGAATATGACGATGAGATTCAGAGCTACTATATCGTGTGTACTCGCATGGCCGCCGCTGGCCTGGGTAAGACGAAACAGGAAGCCCTGGCGGACTTGAGGGAGGCGGCGCATTTCGGCATAGATACCGCGGTCGATTTAAAGCTGGTGGAAATCGGGAGAAAAGAGGGCTGACATGGCGAGCAAGGATGAACAAAAAGAAGAGGAAACCTGGGGGATAGAGAGGGTACGTGAATACGCGAAGGGGCATAAGAAATACGCCGGGCTCATGTACGGCGGAGTGGTCAAAGATGTGAGAGACCTCGGAATATCGGGTCGATTCCTGGAAATGGGGGCGGGACCAGGCTTCCTGGCGGTCATGCTGGCGCGGGAATACCCCGATATAAACGTTACCGCGGTGGACATTTCTCCGGCTATGGCGACGGTAGCCAATGAGTATATTGCAGAGAATAACCTTCAGAACAGAATCAGCTACGTGGTGGGCGACGTGAACGACGGCGACTTTATGCGGAAGCTGGGTAAGTTCGATTTCGTTTGTTCAACGTTTTCACTGCACGACTGGAAACCGCCGGATGATGCCGTCCGTAATCTCTGGGAAGCAGTCGGTGAGAACGGTATCCTTTATATGTACGATTTCAGGAGGCTGGACTTTTTACGTTTCCTGCCCGTTAAGGACGAGGGATTTAAAGCGATGAAGGCCGCCTATACCCCGGGTGAAGTCGGGGCTGTCCTGGCCAGGACGGGCATAACCGACTACAGAATTAAAAACAGGTTCCCTTTTATATTTCTAATCGCCATCGCCTGCAAGAGCGGTTAACGCGGAGGGTATTCCCCGCACTTTTTTGACAGCATGAGAACAGCCGTAATAAGATGGTTGTGATTATCAAAGCTGAAGGAGATACTACACATGGCAGGCGAAAAGTACGGGAAATACGTCAAGGAACTTACTTTCCGGGACGATGGGCCGGGCTTCTACCGGCAGGTGACCGGCTTAAGCGGCGCGCCTTTCGGGCTGGATTTTCACGTCGAGTACGGGGCCTACTGGGCGCCCGGCTACATGGGTGAAAAGCCATACCGGCCTCACCAGCATGATTATGACCAGGTCATGCTCTGGCTGGGGGCGGACACCGGCGACATGGGCGAGCTGGGCGCGGAGGTGGAACTCTGCCTGGGTGAAGAAGGGGAAAAGCACATGATTACCTCGTCCACGGCGGTAGCCGTACCCGCGGGAATGCCGCATTTTCCGGCCAATATTACCCGGATGGACAAGAGGTTCGTCTTTATGACGGTTTCCTGCGCGCCGGAATGTAAGGAAATCCTGCTGCCCGCCGGCAGAAAGAAAGCGAGCGCACCGGTGACGATATTTAATGCTAAATACCGTGATAATATTATCAATATAGCGTTTACGCGGAAGGGCGCCTGGAGCTACGGCCCCAAGAACCCGGACGATTCCGGAGGGTCGCTGGCGTTCATACGGGGAAGAGACCCGAAGTTCGATTTTCTTATCATGTGCGAAAGTCTTAAAAAGGCGCCTTACCGGTTTGGGCCGGAGCCGGACAAGCCGCACGCGCATCCCATGCCGGAAATTCTCTTCTTCATCGGGACGGACCTCAACGACTTGACCAAACTGGGCGGGGAGGCCGAGATATATCTGGGCAAGGAACTGGAAAGGCACGTTATTACCAGGCCGACGGCCGTCGTGATACCGGGGAAGGTGGCGCACTGTCCGCTGGTTATCACCAGGGTGGACAGGCCCTTTATTATGTGCGACGTCCGCCCCTTCGGCACCGATATGCCGGCCATCGGCAAGATGTAAATGCGAAAAACCGGTTTAGTAACAACGAAAGCGACCTGTTTTTACAGGTCGCTCCTCTTTTTCTTACCGTTATTCTCTAGAAAGCGAACAGTTTACCGGCAATCTCGGCCAGTCGCATGACCAGTCCGGGGATAATGCCGAGCAGCAGGACGCCCAGGCAGCAGAGGAATAAGGCCAGTCGCGGCGCGCCGGAGGACGGCACCTTTTCCGGAGAAGCCGCTTCGCCGAACCACATCACCTTGACCACGCGCAGGTAGTAATAAGCGGAGATAACACTGTTGATGGCGGCGATAATCACCAGCCAGAGCAGGTCGTTCTGCGCGGCGGCGCTGAAGATGTAGAACTTGGCCATAAATCCGGCCGCGGGCGGCATGCCGATGAGTGAAATCAGACATAAAGTCAGGGCCAAGGCCAGCACCGGCGCCCGCCTGCCCATGCCGGCGAAATCGGCGATTTCATCACTGTTGATTTTATTGGTGATGGCGATGATAGCGATGAAGGCCCCCAGGTTGGTCAGGGAGTAGCTGGCGAGGAAGAAGAGGATACCGCTCTGGCCCAGGATACTCGATGATGAAGCAAAGCCCAGGGTCGCCAGGCCCACCATCAGGTAGCCGGCCTGGGCGATGCTGGAGTAACCCAGCATGCGCTTGATATTGGTCTGCGGAATAGCCACGACGTTGCCGATAATCATGCTGATGACCGCCAGCACGGCGAATATCACGCCCCAGTTCAGGCTCAACCACTCCGGAATGCCGAAGGCGGAGTAGAAGACGCGCAGGATAAGGGCAAACCCGGCGGCCTTGCTGGCCACGGAGAGATAGGCGGTTACCGGGGTCGGGGCGCCTTCATAGACGTCCGGCACCCACATCTGGAAGGGCACGGCCGCAATCTTAAAGCCGAATCCGGCTATCAGCATCACGATACCCATCAGCAGCGCCGGACTGGACAGGATGCTGTCGAGGGACATCGCCTGTATCGAGGCGGCAATGGCGCCCAGTTGAGTCTGCCCGGTGGAGCCGAAGACCATCGCCATGCCGTAGAGCAGTACCGCCGAGGCAATCGCCCCGAGCAGCAGGTATTTCAGCGAGGCTTCGGTAGATTTGCGGTCCTTGAGGAAGCCCACCAGCACGTAAAGCGAGATGCTGGTCAGCTCCAGGGCGATGTACAGTGAAATAAGGTCGGCGGTGGCCGCCATTAGCATCATGCCCAGCGTGGAGAGCAGTATCAGGGCGTAGTACTCACCCTGGAAGCGGGAGAACTTATCGACGTAGTCGGCGGAGGCCAGGATAACCAGGAAGGCGATTCCGGCGAAGAGCATCTTGAAGAACAGGGCGAAGTTGTCCACGGCCAGCATGTTGTTGAAGAGCGGACTGTAACTGCCGCCCCACATCGCCACCGTGACCCCGCCGGCGATGACCAGTCCCGCCAGGCTCACCGAGCGCAGCAGGTTCTTCTGCCGTACACCCAGGTCAAGCAGGATTACCAGTACGGCAAAGACCGCCAGAGTAATCTCCGGTATGAACAACGCCAGATTCAAATTCTGTTCTCCTTTATTTATTCTAGCCGCCGAAAAGGGCCGCTATGGGTGTAACGCCGAGTTTAAAAACGTCCGTTAATATGGCCGGGTAGATACCTACCAGCATAATCGCCGCCACCAGGACGAACATATAGAACTTTTCCATACCATCGGCGTCCTTGACGCCGTTGAATTCTTCCTTAACCGGACCGTAGAACGCCTGCTGGAGCATCCAGAGTATATAGCCGGCGGTCAGGACGACGCCGATGATGGCGATAATGGTGTATACCTGCGTGTAGGGGACGGCGGTGCTGTTGAAGCTGCCCAGGAAGATAAGGAACTCTGCGGCGAAACCGCTGGTGGTGGGCAGTCCCAGGGAGGCCAGTCCCGCTATAGAAAAGACGGCGGTGATAACCGGCACCTGCCGCGCCAGCCCGCCCAGCTTACGCAGGTCGCGTACCTTAATATTGTGGATGACCAGTCCGGCCATGGCAAAGAGCAGTCCGGTAACGATACCGTGGCTGAACATCTGTAAAGCGGCGCCGGTAAGGCTTACCTGCCCCAGGGCGAAGATGCCCAGCAGCACGTAGCCCATATGGCTGATGCTGCTGTACGCAATCATCCGCTTGATATCGGTCTGCATCAGAGTTACCGCCGCGCCGTAGATAATGCCGATTAACGCCAGTATTATCAATATCTGCGCGTAGTCCTGGGCGGGGCCGGGGAACATGCTCACGCAGAGTCGCATCATCCCGTAGCCGCCCATCTTGATAAGCACGCCGGCCAGCATCACGCTGACGGCGGTAGGGGCATCGGTATGGGCATCCGGCAGCCAGGTATGGAACGGGAACATCGGCAGCTTAATCGCGAAGCCGATGAACAGCAGCCAGAAGATAGCCCCCGCGGGCATAAGCGCCTGCGCCATCCCGAGTCCCTGGTTGGCGATATCCACCATACTCAAGCTGTGGGTGGTAAAGTAAAGGCTAAGAATACCCGCCAGCATGAAGGCGCTGCCGAATAAAGTATAGATGACGTACTTGATGGCGGAGTATTCACGGCGTCCCGAACCCCAGATGGTTATCAGGAAGTACATCGGGATAACTTCTATCTCCCACATGATGAAAAACAGCAGCAGGTCCAGGGAGACGAAAACGCCGATGATACTGGTTTCCAGCAGCAGCAGCCAGGCGAAGAACTCGCGCGGCCTGGCGTGGACTTTCCACGAGATAAACACCGCCAGGAACCCGAGCAGGGTCGTCAGCAGTACCATGGGCATGCTCAATCCGTCCACGCCTAGGTGGTAGTGGGCGTTAAGCGGGGCTATCCAGAGGTATTTCTCTTCGAACTGCATCATCCCCGCCGCGCCCGATGAGCGGTCGAAAGCGGCAAAGAGGCATATCGCCATGACCAGCGGAATGCCGGTAAAGACGGCGGCCACACGCTTGATAAGCGCGTCATCGCCCTTCCGGGATATGAGGGCAATGATAATCGCCCCCACCGCCGGCAGGAAGAGTATGGTCGTCAGGTAATTAAATTCCAACTATTTTATCTCCCATTATTTATCCGAATATGTACATGCAAATTCCTATAATTGCCACCCCGATGCCGATGAAGAGGCCGTAGAGTTGCAGCTGCCCCGTCTGGGCGCGCCGGATGGCCCGGCCGCCGCTCATAACGACATCGGAGACTCCGTTGACCGCTCCGTCAACGCCTTTGCTGTCAAATACAGTAAAGCCGGTAAACAGTTTTTTCATTAAAACCAGCTTCACGATGATGTTTTCATATAATTCATCGAAGAAATACTTGCGGAAGACCAGCGTGTAAAGCGGGCCGAAGAACTTGCCCAGTCTCTCCGCGGTAATCCACTTCCTGATGTAAATTACGTACGCCATAAAAATGCCGAAGAGACCCACCAGCAGGGCCGCCACGGGCAGGACGTGTGTAAATGGATTAAACAACCCGGCGATAATGCTTGCCGCTCCGTGTCCGCCGTGATGCCCCAGAAACTCGTTGAAGCCGCCGGTAAGGTTCCACCAGCCGGCGGCTATGGCCAGGATGGCCAGGAACACCAGCGGGCCCACCATTACCCACGGCGACTCGTGGGTGTGGCTGTGGTCTACGCCGTCATCGGTGGCGCC
>Ga0315545_1005056_pt1 | contig 10695 bp, 5 predicted proteins | sample SalMarSW160210MG_FD_203096 | JGI IMG/M metagenome (GOLD analysis project Ga0315545, IMG submission 203096) | Salt marsh sediment microbial communities from the Plum Island Ecosystem LTER, Massachusetts, United States - Salt Marsh Sediment SW1602-10 ...
CTCGTCGCTCTGTCCTTCCACCTTCACGGATACTGCGACCTGCTCCGCATCTTCCTGTTCGACCTTCACGAACGTGATCGTGCGCTCAACGCTGCCGTCTTCGTTGATGGTCGTCTCGAATCCGTACTTGTATGTGTCGCAGCCGCACAGCAGAACCGCGAGACCGGCAATGAAAAGAACGAAGCGTGCGCTCACGGCAAACCTCCTTTACTGCTGCCTAGTCCTTGAGAAGCATGTCGAGCAAGACGCGCGCGGCTTGCTTGTCCGGAATGCGGCCGCGGACGGATGAGTCGAGGTCCGTGGCCGCAAACGGGGTCACGGGAGCGCCGACGCACGACGGGCAGCCGTCCTCGCAGCCGCACTCGCGGATGACGGTTGCGACTGTCTGCATGAGTTCCTCGATCCGGTCGAGGCAGCGGCGCGCGTACCCCATTCCGCCGGGATAACGGTCGTGCAAGAAAAGCGCGTCGCGGCCGAGGCAGCTCGCATCCACGACCGTGCCGACGTCGCGCGTGTCGCACATGACGAAGAAGGGCGCGACCTCGACGAGAACGTTGGCGATGCCGATCAACGCCTGGCCAACAGGCAGGTCCTGGTCTTGAAGCGCTTTGACCAGTTCGTCGGGCGGGCTGAACCACATGGCGACGGTCTCGAGCGACTGCGGCGGGAGATCGAGCTTCTCAAAGCCGAGGCTGTCGCGCGAGTGGAAGCGGATCTTCTTGAACATCGGGATCGTCGTCGTCACCGTCACGTCGCCGAAGCCGACGGTCGCGCCGCGCCACTCGCTTTCCTCCTCTTTCTCGTCGAGGCGGATCTGCGAGGTTTGGACGGACTGGGTGTAGTAGTCGAGGTCGCGCTTCTCGACCTGGACGATCTTCTGCTCGAGGTCGAGCTTGTTGACGAAGTACGTCTCCGCGGCGTGGAGGTAGACGGCGTGGTCGTGGAGCTGCGACAGCGCGCTGATCTCGTCCATCGTGCCGATCACGCCCTCGGTCTCGTCCTGGATCGTGTAGACGGGGCCGGCGATGTTGCGCAGGTTGACCTCGGCGGCCGGGTACTCGCTGCGCGCCCAGTACCAGTGGTCGTCGATGTGGCGGACCGTCTCTTCTTCTTCGAGGAGCTCGAGGATCACGCTCGCATAGGGGCCGAAGAGCGCGGTGTCGGCGTCGCTCAGCGGCAGTTCGTACATGGCGCACTTGATGTGGCCGATGACGATGTGCGGGTTGTCGCGGTCGACGACGGCCTGCTCGGGGTTCTGCGCGAACAGGTAGTCGCAGTGGGTCATGAGATACTGGTCGATGGGCGAGTTCTGACCGACGAGGAACGCGACGGATTCGTCGAGACCGCGGCCGGCGCGGCCGGCCTGCTGCCAGAGACTCGCGATCGTGCCGGGATAGCCGACGAGGATGCACGCGTCCAGGCTGCCGATGTCGATGCCGAGCTCGAGCGCGTTCGTGCTCGCGACGCCGAGGATCTGTCTCTTGACGAGCTTGCGCTCGATGGCGCGTCGCTCCTCGGGCAAGTAGCCGCCGCGGTAGGCGTGGATCGACTCGGCCAGCCGCTTCGAGACCGGCCGGAGGAGGTCGCGCGAGTTCTTGAAGAGCAGCTCGGCGGCGAGACGCGTCTGCACGAACGCGATTGTCTGTACGCCTTCCTTGACGAGCGACGTCATGAGGTGGACGCCTTCCCACAGCGGGCTGCGGCGGTCGCCGCCGATGCGCCACTGGTCGGGCTTGCCGCGTGCAGCGGTCTCGATGGGCGGCGGATTCCACAGGACGAAGCGCTTCGGGCCGCGCGGCGAGCCATCGTTGGCGACGAGCTCCATCGGTTGGCCGACGATGCGCTCGGCGTGCTCTTTCGGGTTGCCGATCGTGGCCGACGAGCAAACGAACCGGGGCGTCGCGCCGTAGTGGTGGCAGATGCGCGCGAGCCGGCGAAGCACGTTGGCCAGGTGCGACCCGAACACGCCGCGATACGCGTGCACCTCGTCGATGACAATGTATTCGAGGTGCGTGAAGAAGCGGTTCCAGCGCGCGTGGTTCGGCAGGATGCCTTGGTGGAGCATGTCGGGGTTGGTGAGGATGACGTTCGCGCCGTCGCGCAGCCTGCGGCGCAGGTTGGCCGGCGTGTCGCCGTCATAGGTGCCGGCGAGGAACTCGATCTCATCTTCGGGCATCTGGAACGCGGCGAGACCGCGCAACTGGTCCTGCGCGAGCGCCTTGGTCGGGTAGATGAAGAGCATGGTGGCCGAGGCGTCGTCGATGAGCTTCTCGAGGACGGGGATGCTATAGCACAGCGTCTTGCCGCTCGCCGTGCCGGTGACGACGACGACGTTGTGGCCGGCGCGCAGCTTGGCGATCGCGTCGGCCTGGTGGCAGTAGAGTCGGCTGATGCCCTGACGTCGCAGCGCGCTCTCGACGGCGTGGTGTAAGCCAGCATCGAGCTCGCCTTGCACGGGCGGGCGCTCGGGCAGCACTTGCACGTGCGCAACCTGGTGCGAGAAAAACGTCTCGCCGCGCACACGATCGAGGAAGGTCGTCACATCCATGAGTTCATTGTCTCGTCACGAGCCGGCTGTGTCAAATATCGGTCTTGAGGCATCTGGCGGCGCCGTCCGGTTACGGGGGACTTCGCCGTTTCTTCATCCGTCGGGCGCGGGCGGCGAGCGTGTCGCCCGACGAGATCGGCCGGGCCGCATCTGGCTTTGCGGGCTCCGTTTCCTTTGCCACTTCGGGGCCACCTGCGAAATGGGACGGCGGCTTCGCGCTTCGCATCTTCATGCCGTGCGGCACGTCGGGCCGCCCGGTCAGAGCGGGCACTTTTCCCGAGGGGATGCTCTTGGCGACGCGCTTCCGCAGCTCCTTGTCGAACGACCGGCGCCGCTCGGCGCGCCGTGCCGGATCCGGCATCCCGAGCGACGCCTCTTTCTCCGGCTCGGGATAAGCCGTCGGCACGTGCGGCTCGATCGGGTGGAAGATCTGCGGCTCCCGCATGCGTTCGAGGCGACGCCGCAGCGCGCGCTCGAGCTTCAGCGTCTCGTCAGCGTCTGAATCGGTGAGCGAGTGCGTGTCGGCATTCCGAAGGTTCGAACCATCGCCAAGCAGTTCTTTGAGGATCGTGAGCGCCGACCGCTTCGACGGAACGGATGCCTCACCGCGCTCGACGTTCCACGTCGTCTCTTGCCGAAGCGGCTTGCCGACGCAGCATGGGCAGCCGTCCGTGCACGTGCAGTTGCGGATCGTGTCGAGCACGGCGGGCATCAGGTCGTGGAGCAGCTCGTACGCCTTCTCCGTGAAACCGAGGCCGTGTGGGTATCGCTCGTAGACGAAGATCGCGTTCCAGGGCGAGTTGACGCTGCCGATCGAGTGCGAGAAGTCGAGCGTGTCGCACGTCATGAAGAGCGGCAGCAGCATGCGCGTCGCGTAGCCGATGCCGCGCAGGCCGCTGTGCACGTCGAGGCCGGCCCGGCGCACCTGGTTCATCAGGTCCTCGGGCGGCACGATCCAAAACGCCATCGTGTCGAGCGCAAACGTCGGCAGGTTGAGACCGTGCTGCGAGATCGCGTCGAGCGAGTAGAAATGAATCTTCTCGTACATGCCGGTTCGGAAGTATGCGGTCACCTCGCCCCAGCAGGCGCGGCCCGTCCCGAACGGCTTCTCGCGCAGACAGTGGTCGACGTGATGGACGTCGGTGCCGCCGATTGCCTGCGTGTAGTAGTCGACCTCCTCGCGTTTGACGCGCGCGACGTTCTTGTCGAAGTCGAGCTCGAGCACGCGGTACGTGTCGCCGTGGTGGATGTAGATCGCTTCGGGGTGGAGGATGGGCGGCGCGTCGAGCTTGTCAACCTGGCCGAGGATGGCGCCGGTGGCGACGTCCTCGATCACGACGTTCGCGTCGGAGTATGACCGCAGCGAGAGCTCGTGTTGCGGCGTCTCCGACGAGGCGTGGTACCAGACGTTGTCTATCGACTTGACCTTGGAATTGCCCGCGAGGACGTCAAGCCCAATCGCCGCATGCCGTCCGAAGGAGTCCACCTCGCGCGAGGGCAGCGGCAGCTCGTGCGTCGTGCATCGGAGGTGGCTGAGGACCACGAACGGGTTATCGGGGTCGATCACGGCCTGCTCGATGGCACGACCAAAGATGTAGTCGGGGTGGCTCATGACGTACTGGTTCACCGTCGTGTCGAGGCCGACGAGGAAGACGACGGCGTCGCGGTCGCGGCGTCCGGCGCGGCCCGACTGCTGGAGGAAGCTGGCGAGCGTGCCCGGATAGCCCACGATGATGCTTGCCTCGAGCGCGCCGACGTCGAGGCCGAGCTCGAGCGCGCGCGTCGCGCTCACGCCCAGCAATTCGCCACTAAAAAGGCGGCGCTCGATCTCGCGGCGCTCCTTGGGCAGGTAGCCGCCGCGATAGGCCGACACCTTGCTCGCGTGCTGGGGCGCGGTCTCGCGCAGGGTCTCGCACACGTAGCGGTAGATCATCTCGGCCGTCATCTTCGCCTTAGAAAACGTGATCGTGGGCACGCCGCGCTCGATGAGCATCGCCATGAGCTCGTGTGCTTCGACGTTGGCGCTGCGGCGCGAGCGCCAGTCGGTCGAGCGGATGCGCGGCGGGTTCCAGAACACGTATGTCCGCTTGCCGCGCGGGCTGCCGTCGTCGTCGATGAGCGCGAGCGTGCGGCCCGTGAGGCGTTCGCCGAGCTCGCGCGGGTTGCCGATGGTGGCTGAACAAGCGACGATCTGCGGATTCGAGCCGTAGTGGCGGCAGAGGCGTATGAAGCGGCGGAGCACGTTCGTCATGTTCGAGCCGAAGATGCCGCTGTAGACGTGGAGCTCGTCGAGAACGAGGAGGCGCAGGCGCGAGAGGAAATCGCTCCACCGGGCGTGGTGGGGCATGAGGGCCGTGTGGAGCATCTCGGGGTTCGTGAGGATGATGGACGCTTGATCGCGCAGCTTGCGGCGCAAGGCGGTCGGCGTGTCGCCGTCGTAGACGCCGGCGAACACGTCGTCGAGCGCGGCGTCGGTGAGCGCGACGTGCAGGCCTCGGAACTGGTCCTGGCAGAGCGCCTTGGTCGGGAACAGCATGAGCGCCGTACCCCGGCGATCACGCATGAGCGTTTCGAGGATCGGCAGGACGTAGCAGAGCGTCTTACCGGAGGCGGTGCCGGTCACGACGAGCACGTCCTTGCCGTTGCGGACATGGTCGATGGCCGCGGCCTGATGCGTGTAGAGCTGCTCGATGCCGCGACTCCTAAGCATCTCAACGAGCGGCGCGGGTAGGGGAGCGGACGTGGCCGCATAGCGGGCGGGGCGTGCGGGCACCTCGCGCAGGTAGGCGATCTGCCCCTTGTAGTCGGGCGACGACCGGAGCTCGTCTATGAAAGCGTCGACGTCCATGACATCCGCACAATCCAGCAAGTCCTGCGTGCCGCGACACTAGGCGGGCGGCGGGAGGCGCACCATGAGATCAGCGAGCGTGACGAGGTCGAGCAGGTTGTGCCGAAGGATCTCGACGATCTCGGCCGCATTCGCCGTGCGGACGTATGCGTGGTACGCCTCGGGAATCTCCCAGCTCGGGATGTCGCCCTGCCTGGCGCGGCCGCAGATATGGGTCTCGAGCGTCTGGAGCCTGTGGTTCGGGAGCGTGCTGTGCCAGGCGCGGCGCGCGACGTGCAGCAGGTCGAAGTGCGGCACGTTGAGCGAGAACGGGATTCCGTTCGCCGCGGCACGCACACGCACCATCGGCAGGTCGAAGCTCTTGCCGTTGAAGGAGACGAGGAGCCTCTTGGTCGCCGCCCACTCGAGGAACAGCGAGAGGATGGCCCGTTCCTCCGAGTAGTTGCGTGCGAGGAACTGCCTGGCGACAAGGCCGTCGCCCTCCCAGCCCATCGCGCCGACGAGAAAGATCGGCGTGCACGACAGGCCCGTCGTCTCGAGATCGAAGAACACCACGTCGCCCGGCGCGATCGACTCGGCACTGCACGCGGCGGCGATCCATTCCGGAAGCGCTGATTGGCTGCTTGTCAGTGCGTCGCGGAACGCCGCGTTGAGCGGGCTCAGCTCGCCGCCGGCACTCAGGATGCTGCGCGTGATGACGTAGGCCTTTGCGCCGTGCGGCGACTCGGTCACCACGCCGTCAACCGCCTCGTCGAGCGGGACCGGCTTGCCGGGCAGAGGCCTTTGACGAAGCGGCCGAACGCCCGGCTCGGGCAGATCCCGACGGTAGACGATCGGCCGCACGGGCGGCGACGGCTTTGTGCGCCGCCTGATGTCCTTGCGGATCGCGTCGGCCTCAGTCGACTTGGCCGGCGCTCGACGGAGCGGCGCGCGGTTGAGGGCCTCGAGTCGTTTCCGGAGTTCTTTGGCGTCGGTCACGTCCGTCGGTGCCTTCCGGAGCCCGGATCAGGTGCAATCCGCAGCCGGTTTTCGCCTGACATTCTACTCGGCCGACGGCGCGCGGTTCAATGCCTTTGGCGCGATTAGTGGCCAGGGAAGGCTGCAGTGGATTAGCAGGAGGGCGTGCGGGCGGCGTCGCCGTTGAGGTGCTTCTCGAGGGTTTTCCGGAGGTCGCCGAGGCGTTTGGACTTGAAGGCGCCCTTGGTTTCCTTGAGGACCTCGACCGTTTCGGCCAGTGCGTCTCGGAGCGCTGAAAGGCGTGGGCACTCGAGCAGGTGGCAGGCGGCTCGTTCGCCCTCGATGCCGGCGAGTCGGGTGGTGAGCTGCCGGACGTTGGCGAGGGCCTCGAAGACGTTCTTGAACGTCATGTCGAGAAAAAGGTCGATGGGCACCGGTGATCCGGTCCCCGAATCGGATTGTACGGACTGCTCAAGCTGGGCGAGTTGGTTGCCCCAGGCCTGGAGCCGGGCGCCAAGGCTGTGGACGGCGTGCTGGAGCGACGAGTGCCGGAGGGCCGCGTGCACCTTCGAGAGAAACACTTCCGGATCAACCGGCTTGACCAGGTAGGCGGCGACCGGCAGCTCGATGGCTGCCGCGGCGGTGCCGACGTCCGGCGAGCTGGTCGTCAGGATGGCGCGCGCGCCCGGGGACGCCTCGGGCAGGGCGCGGATGAAGGCGAAGTCGTTCTCTCGAGCGATATCGGCGTTGACAACGAGCGCCGAGTAGGCGGTCGCATCGAGCATGTCGCGAGCGGCCTCCGCGTCAGGCACCCAGTCGCAGGCGTATCCGCTGTTCCGCAGCAGGTCGGCGGTCGCCTGCCGGAACGATTCGTCGGCGTCAACGATCAGGATTCGACCGAGGTCGCTCATCAGCTTCTGTATCGCCGGTTCCGCCGCTGTTGTGGGCCCAGGCGGCTCGGTGGCGACCGCGGCCCCAGACAGCGAGCACTCGTCTGCGTTTCGTGTCCTCAAATGAGATCGACGCTCCCTGGTTGCGTGAGAGCATGCTCAACCCACAGGCGAGACAACGGAGGAGGAATGCTGCGCAGACCTGGCCTCCCCAACCTGTGCACGGGCTGGCGCCGTTCGCCGGTCGCCAACCAACGGGCGACGCCGTCTAGAACAAGACGCGTACCAACATGCGCCGTGCTTGCCACAGCGAGTAAGGAATCACTCGTGGCGTGAACCAGGTGCAATCCAACGGCCGCCGCAATTCCCGTTCTGGACGCTAGTAAGAGCCTGTATCTTCATGCGTGACGTGAAGAACAGCGAGCAACCGCTTCAGCGCCGCGACGGAGTCTGCGCGTGCGGCAGCGATTACAGCAACGCCTCCCGCCCGTGCACCTCGATCCGATCGCGTCCATCCCCTGGGAGGGAGCCTGGCACGGATCGTGCCTCACCCGAGGCCAGGCATGTCCGATAACCTCAGCGAAGTCTCAAGCTGAGAGTAAGCGCCCGATTTGCCGGTTGCTCGCTACGTCAAACGCGTTGACTGGGGATGGTGCGAGGCTAGAATCAAGCGTCATGAACGGCGACGTGCATACGCTTAGTATCGTCATCCGAGCATACAACAAGGAGAAGGCGATCGGCCCGATCGTCGAGCGCTGTCTGGCCGAGCGGGAACGGATCGTGGCCGAGACGGCGGTCGAGGCGGTCGAGATCCTTGTTGTGGACGACGGGAGCCGGGACAGGACGGCCGAGGTTGTCCGCGGGTACCGGGACGTTCGCCTCATCAGCTACCGGGGGAGCCAGGGCTACGGCGCGGCCCTCAAGCGTGGGCTCGAGGAAGGGCGCGGGACGCTGGTGTCTTTTCTGGACGTCAACGGCGCGTGTGACCCGGGTGATTTCATCCCGCTCATCAACAGGCTGCTTGCGGAGGGGGCGGACGTCGCGCTTGGCTCGCGGCTCGGGCCTGGAAGCGAGATGCCCCGGATCCAACGGCTCGCCAATCGGATCTACACGGCGCTGATCAACGCGCTGACGCGGGCCCGGGTCACCGATAGCGCAAGCGACATGCGCGTGATCCGCAAGAGCGCTCTGTGGACGCTGTACCCGCTGCCCGACGGCCAGCATTTCGCGCCGGCGATGACGGCGAGGGCAGTCTCGTCCCGGTCGCTGAAGCTGATCGAGGTGCCGATCGCGTACAAGGGGCGGGTCGCCGAGTCGAAGTTGAGCCTCATCCGAGGCGGCGTCCGGTTTCTCAAGGTGATCATGGACATCATCCTGAGCACCCGGCCGCTGCGGTTCTTCGTTTACATCGCCGCGCTCGCGCTCGGCATCGGAGCCGTGCTGCTCGTCCGGCCGGTCGCATACTACTTCGCGTATCGGCAGGTGCCCGACTGGATGGTCTACCGGCTGATCGCCGTCGTCGTGGTCATGCTGATGAGCCTGGCGGTGATGACCGTGGGCATCGTGGCCGACCAGGTCGCCGAGCTCATGAATCCCGACGTGCGTCGTCGTCGGCCGCGGGCGATCGAGTGGTTCGTCCGGGGCGTGCTGTCGCAGCGGGTGTTGACCATCGCCGGGCCGATCCTGGCGCTCGTTGGGCTCGCGATCAACTGGAAAGGGCTGTGGCAGTTCGTCGTCGAAGGGCGCGTCGAGGTGCCGTGGGTCTTTCCGGTCACCGGCGCGTTCTTCGTGTTGATGGGCGTATGGTCGTGGGGGCTCGGCATGCTCCAGCGCATCGTGCGGACGCTCCGGCTTCGCGAGGAGGCGCGCGCGCCGCGGCGCGACTCGTGGGGGAGAAACGGGTGGATGACCATACCCGGCGAGCTGCCCTTCTTCTCGGTCATCATTCCGGCCCGCAACGAGGAGACGAACATCCGCGCCTGCCTCGAGAGCCTCAAGGCGCTCGATTATCCCGCCGACCGGTACGAGGTGATCATCGCCGACGCGATGTCGACCGACCGCACGCGCGAGGTGGCCGAGAGCTTCGGGGCGATCGTCGTGCCGAACGAGGGGCTGTACGTCGCGAACGGGCGCCACGTCGGGTTCGAGCGCTCCAAGGGCGAGCTGATCGCCTTCAGCGATGCCGACTGCGTGATGGATCGCGCGTGGCTGCGCGACGCGGTCAAGTACTTCGACGACTCGACCGTCGGCGGCATCTCGGGGCCGACACTCGTCCACGCCGACGAGACGCGGTTCGGTCGCGGCGTGGCATGGGTGTTCACGCTCGCGGTCGCGGGGGGTATGTCGTGCCAGGCCGACACCGTAAAGGGCGTGCGCGAGGTCAACGACCTTCCCGGCGCGAACTGCATCTACCGTCGCGAGGTGATCGAGCAGGCGATGCCGCTTGCGACGGGCCTTGTTGCGGGCGAAGACGTCGAGATGAACTGGCACATTCGCAAGCAGGGCTGGCGGCTGCTGCACGTGCCGGACTCGCAGCTCTGGCACTACAAGCGCCCGTCGCCGAAACGGTTCGCGCGGCAAGTCTACCGCTTCGGCGTCACGCGCTGCCAATGCGCGAAGATCTCCTGGGAGATGCTCAACCCGTTCCACCTGCTCGTCGCTGCCTGGATGCCGCTCGCGATCGCGGCGATCGTTTTGCTGGCGATCTTCGCGCCGATCGTGCTCGTCTACGCGGCGATTGCGGCCGGGGCGGCGCTTGCCGGGCTCTTCATCGGCGCCTGGGCGACGACGAAGTCGCCGGCGAGCGCGGTGAGCTCGGTGGTTGCGCTCGCGATCATCCTCGTTGCCTGGCCGGTCGGATTCTTGCAGGAGATCGTCTTTCCGGCACGCTACTTCCGCGAGCACTCAGACTGGCTCAAGACGAGGGACTAGCCCCCGTTTCTGACACCGAGCGCAGGAAAAATGGGGACAGGCAACTGCTTGCCGAGGCCCTGCACAGTCGTCGCGGCTGAAAACAGGTGCCTGTCCCCGTTTTTCCTCGACGAGGGCGTGCGGGCTAGAGCCCGTCGGCTTCGTTCGCTGTTTCTTTCTCGCGCGCAAGGCGCGCAATCCCCAGATGTTCCCGGTACAGGAACGGCACGCCGAGCAGAATGGTCACGAGCAGCATGATGCTGTGCAGAACGACGGCGACGCTTATGGCAAGACCTCTGGCGGCGCCGAACGCGCTGAGGGCGAGGTAGGCGACAAGGTGGTATTGGCCGAAGCCGGCCGGCGTGAGCCGGATAATGAGGCCGAAGTAGATCAGTGCCACCGTGAAGAGCGCGGCACCGAAGCCCAACCCGAGCTGCGAGCCGAATGCGCGAAAGACGATGTAGGCGAACGCGGCGTTCGAGCCCCACAGCAGCCCGGAGAGCAGTCCAACCTCAACGATCCGGCGTCCGGGGAGCCCGCCC
>Ga0315545_1005059_pt1 | contig 10694 bp, 9 predicted proteins | sample SalMarSW160210MG_FD_203096 | JGI IMG/M metagenome (GOLD analysis project Ga0315545, IMG submission 203096) | Salt marsh sediment microbial communities from the Plum Island Ecosystem LTER, Massachusetts, United States - Salt Marsh Sediment SW1602-10 ...
AGTCTCGTACAGCAAAAGAAAAAAAATCCCTTTCTCCCCGATAGAAAGATTTTTGTACTTCTGGAATGAAGAATGACCACTGTTTTGAAGTTCGAAATGAACGCTTGTTGCTTTTTTTATACTGGAATTGTTCATTTTAAGGAATGAATCCTCCATTGTATCATTATTTTAATAGACTTTTTGCAAATCCGAATGACCAGGCTAGATTCCCCATGAAAAAGATTGGCAGACTGAGGAGAAAGTCTTTCATCAAGCCAATTTCTAATGAGATGATATGTTTTAAGATTAGGAATGTTCTTATCACCGGTAAAAAAGGAATGAATACAAGATGATTGGACAGGAATGACCCAGGCAGCTTGGCGCGCTTTCGAGTCAGCATGGAATATTCTCCGTGTAATACCTGTTTCTTCAAATAATATGGAAAATTTGTGGTAAAAGCATGGGAGACTTTCATTTCAGGAGTAAAAAGGATGTTTTCACCTTTTTGAACTAGATTATAAGAAAAAAGCATATCCACACCTTTACGGATATGAGGAAAATTCCCGTATCTCTCGAAGATGTCTCTGGAGATATAACAATTGGCAGTAGAGATGAGCTTGACATACCTTGCCCGGCTTCCAGGAGAAAGCTGAATGTCCTCAAGAAAGTATTCTGCCTTACTGACTATGTTGGCAAAATTTGTGTTTCCAATAGATCCCCCCACGATTTTATATCCTTGATTATTCTTCTTGATTATTGTCGAAAGCCAATTTCTTTCAGCAATACAGTCTGAATCAATGAAGGCGATGATGTTTCCTTTAGCTTCCCTGAGCCCGATGTTTTTGGCATCCCCAGTAAAAGCCCTTTTTTTCAATTGAATGACTTTAACTTCAGGAAATTTTCGCTGGATAATTTTTTTTGTGTCATCCTGAGAGCTGTTGACCACGATGATCTCTTTCTTTCCCCGATAGTCTTGGCGGTGTAAAGAAGTGAGGGTTTTAATGATTGTCGGTTTTGCATCATAAGCGGGGATAATTATTGATATCAGAATATTGCCCATTTTTTTAATGGAGGCATTTGTTTAAGGCCCTCTGAAATTCTCTAGCTATTCGTTTTGATGAAAAAAGGTCTTGATACATTCTAAAGCCCGCCTCTGCTATGTCCTTTCTCAGGTTTTTGTTCTCTTTGAGCAAGACAATAGATTCTGCCAGAGCTTTGGGGTTGGCCATCTCGCACAAAATGGAATTTATCTTGTGCTGGAAAACCTCTTTTGCCGCGGGAGAATTGCCGGTTATGACAGGTTTTTTCATGGCCAATGCTTCATAAACTTTTATTGGAATTCCTCTTCTGGCTTTATGGGTATCACCAAAAATGCCCAAGCAGATGTCTGCATTCTGGATGTGAATGGGTAGCTCCCTGTAATTTACCCAATCAATAAAAGAGACATTCTTGATTTTCAATTTGTTCGCCAAATTTCTGATCTCTTCGGATAATTGTCCTGAACCTATGATTTCAAACTCGATTTCTTTGTCCATCTCCAAGAATTTAGCCGCTTTTATTATATAAGAGATTCCCTGAAGGGGAATGAATTTCCCATAGAAGAGAACTCTTAGATGGTTTGCATTGCTTCTTTGTCCTTCCTGAGGACGGTGAAAGAAATTTGTTTCGTCAGCTCCTAAAGGAATTTTATAGAATTTTTCTCTGGGGATTTTGAATTCTTGGCAATAATAATTCCTATAATTATCGGTTTCTATGATAACCAGATCTGCCAAACGACAGCTCATTTCATCGACGAGATGAATGATCTTAGATTTTATTGATGCTTTGTTTATATATTTTCTGTCTTCTACTGAAGTTTCATATAGAGGAAATACTGGTGAAAAAATTATGGGCTTCCTCCTCAGCATAGCTAATAGTTTGGCCAGTGGCATATCAAAGTAACCGTTGTAGCCGACAACAATGGCATCATGGTTTTCCAGTTGAATATACCGCATAGCTAGGCGAGTATAAATAAAAATAAATTGAAAGACAATTTTTATCATTGATTTTAAAGAGAAGAACTCTGACTTTTCTCTCTTTAGTTCCCAGTAAGGAACATGGCAGTCGATAACCTTAATTTTTAGTTGGCGGCATGCCTCTTTTAGGGTGATAGAACGGGGAAATGAACTGTCATAAGTGCCGAAAAAACAGACTGAATTTTCTCTTTTTTTTTCCTTCATGGCTGTTTGAAACGATTCTTATCCACTCCAAAAATCTTAACTGATTTAAGAAATTCTTTCAAAATTGACAAGTCTTCTTTTCCAATCCCTCTAAAAAGGAAAAGAAACAGTCCATATAAGAGAAGAGCTACCAGAGCCGTTAAAAAAAGCTGAGTGACTGAATTGACTTTGAAAAACCTCACCACCAGTGCCATGAGAGAGGCCGCCATAAAGGGTTTCAGAAAATGAGCAAAATAATTCTCTACCTTTTCAACTTTGTTGGAATGGAACAATATGAATAGATAGGCAAGCAGAGCCCCCAGACTCAGGCTCAATGGGGCAAGATCAAATTTGTGCAGACGTATCATATAAAACCAGGCTCCGAGAAAAACGAAGAGATTTATGAGTTGAGTCAGAAAAATGGTGATCTTTTTCTCATAGACAAACAAGACTTGGTTGTGAAATCTAATCCAGGAAAAAAATATCACTGAGGGAAGAAAAAGCTTGATGATGAGAGTTCCAGGAACATAATCTCTTCCAACGAGGAAGGCGATAATCGGCTCGGCAAGGACATACCCTCCTAAAATGACAGGAAATAACAGAATATTGGTGTACTTCCAGGCTAATCTTATGGAATCCTTGAATTTATTTTCATCTAAGACATGAAATTCCACTAATGAGGGCAGAATGCTCTCGTTGATAAAATAGACCAGTAAAGTCACACTAAAGCATATTTGGACTCCGACGCCAAAATATCCAACAACAGCCATGTCATCAATAGACATTTTAGATAAAATGGTTATCAGCCAGACAAGCATACCTTGAATTGCTTGGCTCATGTATATCCAGAAACCAAAAGAAAAATATTTCCTGAATGGTCGATCCAGGGCTACATGATTTCTTGGCAGCAGACGAAAGGAAAGGAATAAAGTCAGTAAAAAAGCTATCAGCGGAGCTCCTAAAAGTCCAAGAATAATCCCTGTTGCATAGAAAAAATAAAAAAGAGAAATGACAAGGATTGTTCTTGAGGCTATTCTTATTATGGGGATTAAAGCATATGTTCCCATCCAGTTGTAAGAATAGAAGATTGATTCTCCAGCAAGGTTCAGTGAGAAGAGGAGGGCTGCCAAAGCAATAATCATAAAATAAGGAAGTTCGTTTGGCCAAAACAGAAGACCTATGCCTATGATGAAGAGGAAGAGAGGGAGCTTCATCCAGATGACTTTTTTGATAAGGGAAGGGATCATAAATTTATTTTTTATTCTCAATTCCGGAACATACTTTATGATGATGTACTGGCCTCCCAACCCCAAAACTCGGGCAATAATAAAATAGATGGAAAGCCAATAGGAATAGAATCCCATATTTTTTGGACCTAATAATCTTGGGATTAGAAAAATCTGGAGCGCTTCGATAATAAAGTTGAAGATTTTTCCCGATAAAAGGAAGAACGCTCCCTTTATGATTTTATGTTTTCTTTGCAATGAATTTCACTTCTTGTTTTCTTGAATGTGGTTCGAACGGTAGACAGATAAAATAGAAAAAATGAAATATTTCTGAAAACAGGCCTTATATCTTAAAACAGACGGATTCAGGTTGTTATTGCACTCAATGATGGTTAAGTTAACAGGAGAAGAGAACCCTTGAATTTTGTGTTACCACCCGTTTCTGAGATATGGCTTCTTATTCAATATTCGCTATTCAATCTGTCGGCCAAGGATTTCCCGGCTAAAATATTTTGTTCCATGTTTTGATATTCCCATTGAGCATATCTTCCGCAGAGATAGATGTCGTTTTTCTCTAAAAAATGGCTAATAAATGAGACGGCCTCTTTTCGTTGATGATCATAGATTGCGTAAGCATAAGGGAGAGTCAAGATATGAGTCAATATGATCTTATCGTCTGGGAAAAGAACTTCTGCTTTTATCAGGTCTTCAATGGTTCTTTCAGCAAGGTTTTCTAGATTAATAGGCCTGGTTCTGGAAAATGATATTTCAGCACTTACTGAACTTTTCCCGGGGGGGACCATTTCCGGGGATTGATTTTGATAGAATCCCAATTTGTGAAAAATATAGCCTTTCTCGGGATAATACACCCGTTGTTTTTTGGAGAGGGAAGGTCGATCCACTCCTATATTGACTATATACAAGGAGGTCCATCTCAATTTCTTCGAGGCTGCCTTGATTTCTTGAGGAGGAGAATCGAGAATCTGGATTAATTCAGTTAAAGGAAGAGTTGAAATAAGTTTCTCATAGAAGAATTTTTTCCCGCTATTTATTTCGAAGGACTTGTTCTTTAGAGAGATATTTGTGGCTTCAGAATTCAGATGAAGATTCTTGATGTGAGGAACTACAGAGTTGAAGATGGCCTGAATTCCGCCTTTCTGAGGATAGATAAAATTGGCATTGATTCCCAGGCAACGGGGGGCTCTTTTCAAGCTTCCATCCAGGACCTCTTCTAATGTCGGTAATGGAATATATTTTCCCATCCAGTCCGTAGTCATTTCCTTCAAGGGTGCAGTCCATTGTTTCAAATTGAAAGGAATCATGAAGTGCTTTGCAATTCCCTCTCCGAAAACCTTTAAAATAAAATCTTCGAAGTTGGAAAACCCATTAGGTTTTTCTCCATATCTCAACTTTGCATTCATTAAACCCAAAATGCATTCTTTGACAACCTCAACAGGAAGTCCGTATAAATTTGCCTGGAAGGGATAGCGCGTGTAAGTGCCTTTAGAGTATATCCATGCTTCTCTGGGCAGACATCTCATCTTATTTCTTAAGAGTTTATCTAACAATGATCTTACTTCTTGATTTCGGGTATAAAAGATATGACCACCGTAATCAAAACTGAACCCATCGATTTTTTCTGTGCGGCATCCTCCCCCAATCTTATTATTCTTTTCCCAGACTGCGTAATTTGCTTTTAAATGGTAGGCGGCACTCAAGCCCGTTGGCCCGGCACCTAAAATAGAAATCGGTTCCAATGGAATAAATTTCTTTCTTATTTTTTGCGAGTATTATTTATTTCTTCAGCAATTTTCTTGCCGCTGGCAATGCTGTGATCCATGTTGAAGTATTCCCATTCACCAAATCGACCGCAGGGATAGATGTGGTGTTTGCGTAAAAAATTATGGATTTTTTCCACGTTTTTTCTATGATCGAGATCGTAAATAACGTATGCACATTGGATATCTGCAGCGTCTGAAACAACTATTCTATCATCAGGGAATAAGATTTTTGCCTTTATCAGGTCCTCAACGACTCTTTCTATGATATTCTCCTTACCGATTTTCTTGCTCTTGGAATAAGAGATTTCGGTAGTAACTGAACTGCTACCTTTGGGAGTTGTATAAGATGAAAGATTCATCGGAAAACTGATCCGATGGAAGAGAAAATCAGGCTCATAGAAATAGACATAATGGTAGGGGCTGATCTTTTCTCTGTTGATCCCCAGGTTGACACAATAGACAGAGTTATGTTTAAGCTCTTGGGAGGCTCGCCTCACTTCTTCCGGAACATTTTCTATGCACTTAGTGATTTCAGGAAGAGGCAGAGTAGAAATGAGCTTTTCGTAGAAGACTTTTTTACCATCACTGAATTCAACACATTTTTTATTCAAATAGACCTTGACCGCTTCCTTTTCCAATTTGATATTTTTAACTTTGGTCAGGAAGGAAAAAGGGAGACCTTCAATGCCTCCATTAAGTGGATACCAGAATTCTGTGTTGAATCCAAAGAGCCTCGGATTGTCATGGAGCGCACCTTCGAGTAATTCTTCCATGGAAAGCCGAGGGACCCTGTTCCAGACCCATTCAAAGTTCATCTTCTTGGGGGAAATTGTCCAAATTTTATTGGCATAGGGTATCATCAGATGTTTAGCAATACCTTCACCAAAATTCCAAATGATCCACTCTTCATAATTTTGAGGTTCTTTGTCCTTTTTCTTCAAGGTCTTAAAAAACCCCAAGATACAATCTTTGACAATCGAGATAGGTAGACCATAGAGATGTGATTGAAATGGAAATCGGGTATAGACATCACTCAATTTGTGATAGATCCAAGCTTCTCTTGATTGAATATGCAAGTTATTGTTTAAAAGTTTTTTGATCAGTTTTGCAACGTATTTACCCTTGGGAAAGAGGATGTGGGGACCATAGTCAAAGATAAAATCATCAATATGGATGGAGCGGCATAATCCACCGACTTTTTTTTCTTTCTCGAATATTTCATAGTCTTCTTTTAAATGATAAGCCGCACTTAATCCTGCTAGACCAGCGCCTAAAATCGCAACTTTGCTCATCAGAAATCCTTAAGAGATTTTAAATAGGAACAGTCTTTTTTCCTATGATGACTGTCCTTTTTCTCTCTTTTCAACTTTTTCACTTTCCATCCTTCTGATTCGCCAGAGAGCTTCTTCAATGAGTTTTCGATTGGAAGAGATGAGATCTGATAGAATGGCGATGACTGCCAGCAGAAAACTGATGATTAATAAAATAGCGCTTAATAGCAGTGATTGGATGTGCCCCCCAGTCTTTCCGGAGAAGAAGAAGATTAAAAATCTGATGCCTGGAATCAATCCTAAGACAAAGAACAGAGTAGCTAAGACGAGAAAGATTTTGAGGGGTTCATACATAGCATAAGTGCGAAGTATGTTGGAGCCCGAGTTTGTCAAGAAAGTGAAAACATTACTGAAAAGCCTTGACTTTCTGGGTGTCTTGTTTGTCTGGATGGGAATGCTCTTTACTGCCAGATTCAACTTCCCGGCTTGGATCAGCGTTTCCAAGGTATAGGAGAATTGGGATAAGACATTCAATTTTAAAGCAGCCTCTCGGCTGATTGCCCGGAATCCGCTTGTGGCATCAGGAATCTTTATCTTTGATAGAATTCTGACCAAAAGGCTGCCCAATTTCTGCAGTTTCTTCTTTGCCCAGGAAAAATGAGGAATGGTCTGAGTCTGACGATCTCCGACCACGATATCAGCCTCTCCTCTTAGAATGGGCTTTACCAGCTTGGAAATTTCTGAGCCTTTGTACTGGTTGTCTGCATCTGTGTTGACAATGATATCTGCTCCAAGACGCAGACAAGATTCCACTCCTGCTGAGAAGGCTGCGGCTAATCCTTGGTGTTTTTTGAAGCGAACGATATGATTGACACCATTTTTTCTAGCGACTTCAGCTGTATTGTCGGTGCTTCCATCGTCCACCACAAGGACTTCCACTTCATCTATCCCTTCTACATCTTTTGGCAGATCCTTCAGGGTCAAGGGCAGGTATTCTTCCTCGTTGTAGCAGGGGATTTGAATGATTAACTTCATTTTAATGTTACCGTGAGCTTTACATCGCTGTATTGTTAAGAGTATGATATATATTCCATTATTTAATCAGTTCATCCTGTTGTCATTCAGTCTCGACCGAATCCGAGCGCACTTTCGTAAGTATCTCCTTGAGAAAAAATGAGCTTAAATAATAGCGAAAAAAGATATCCTTGTCCACTCAGTATGCTCTTGCGTCCTTCTCGATTCAGGATGATTTACCTTCCCCTTAACCTGCTTGCCTGTTGGGCTGCAGCCTTTTTCAAGGCAAGAGCGGGCGAGAGCTGGCCTTGGGTTGCCCTCTTTCTGATCACGATTTTTGTCCTTGGAATCTTGGCTGTTGAGGTGTGGATTTCTACGCGTTTCTCTGAATTCTTGGTCCCGGCCTTATTTGGTTTTTTGGCGGGGGCAGGAGTAAATGCTGTCATTCAAGGGCTACTCGGGAAATTCCAAGGCCTTAACTGGGCTTTCCAGTCTCCCATTCAATTCAGCCTTGGAACGGTTCTCTTTGGATTTTTGGGGTCGCTGACCTTTATTTCTTACGGTGAGCAGGTGAGAAGGATATTTGCTTCTTCGATCTCTCTCCGTGACCAAATCAGAAACAAATCTCATCTCCGTACATTCTCTACAATAGTATGGGTTGTTACAGTCCTTATCGCCTTAGCTCTTTGTGCCAGTCTTGTGGTTATCCTCGAGCAATTCAGTGAGTTGGCATCCCCCAATCCTCTGCGGAAGCCTCTTTGGTTTCATGCAGGTGCTGTCGTTTTAGTGCTGATACTTGCAGTCTTGGGCAGGAAGAGTCTCATCCGGATTGGTCTAATTCTTATTCCAGGCATAATTTTAGGGATGATTTGGGCTTTTATCGTTCGTGATGTATGTGAGGGATTATTCTTGGTCTATCCTCAATTTCCCATAGCCCCTGAAGTTGTTGAGTTTGTGTTGGTCATAAATTTTTGTTTCTTGGGCATTGCATGGTTGAATAAAGCTGCCCATGACGACTACTAGAAGTATTTTCATTGCTTACCTAGGGGAGATATGAAAAGCTTCATTTGGATTTTGGTTGCTCTGTTATTCCTCTCCCCACAGAGTCAATCCCAAACCACCCCGAATCTTGAGGAGCTTAAGGCGCTGAGGGCAATCAGAGGAAAAATCCCTGGATATATTGTTTGGTCAACCTTAAGACACAGCACATGGCAGATTTACAAGATGAGAGCTGACGGCACAGATAAAGTGCGCCTCACAGACGATCGAGAAAGTAATTCTCAACCCACTTGGGCAAAGAATGGTGAGTGGATTTACTACCAGCGCAATGAAGACATTTACAGGATGCGTCCGGACGGCTCAAATTCCCAGATTGTGGTGGAGAAAGGATTTTCTTTTGATATGAACCAGGATGGATCTAAGCTCATTTATGTGGTCAATAAGCAAGATAAAGATAGGTCTGCGATTGTCCTTCTTGATCTGGGAAAAGGGACAACAGAAGAAATCATCCCTGCCAGAGCTCCGGAGTTTAAGGGCAAAGAATTGAGGTATCCAACGGTTTCTCCAGATGGCCAATGGATAGCTTTCACTTCCGACTATCCCAATCCGTGGACAATTCACATGGCAAGAACAGACGGGAGTAATCGTTACCAATTTGCTGAAGGCTGTATGCCACAATACCGGCCAGATGGGTCTATGGTTGCTTGGATTACCAGCGGCTATCATCATGTCTACCTCGGCACTCCGGATGGCAAGAATCAAAGGCCCTTCGAGAGGTCAATTCCAGGACGCCCTCATGCCTATTTTCCAAAATGGTCGAATGACGGGAAATACATTGTCTTTGCTGCAAGCCCCGATCCTGACCGGACGACTAGTGATTATGAAATTTATATCAAGCCTGTTGAGGGAGGGAAAGCAGTACGCTTGACCTTTGATCCAAGATCAGATGTCTGGCCTGATATTTTTATCCCAGAGAAAGGCGATTCTAAGTAGAGTCCAGGGAAGAATATTATCATCTTTTATCAATTTGCTGAATAGCCCTAAAAAATAATATTTAAATATTTTTTTTGCAATTTTATCCCAATCATAATTGGAATTTTTTTCATTTTTGATGTCCGTGAATCTTGAGTAAATATCAACCGATATGCCCAGCTTCAACAATCCTTGTGCTAAACCTATTTCTTGTACATTGTATTTCGACAAATCTAACGGAGATGATACGATTCTGAAAATAGCCATTTTTCCCATCATTTATCCTTCTCAAATTTGCTTACAGAGATTTTCCATACAATTTCGATTTTATTTTTCCACATACCACTTGATGGTTTTTTTCAGGCCTTGCTCAAAAGCTGTCTTCGCTTTGAAGCCGAATTCTATCTCGGCCTTTGAGGTGTCCAACATCCTTCGGGGCTGTCCATCGGGCTTTGTCGTATCCCACCGGATATCTCCAGTAAAGCCCGTGATTCTTGCCATGAGCCTCACCAAGTCCTTGATGGTGATCTCAAACCCGGCACCGATGTTGACCGGGTCGGGCTTATTGTATTTTTCTGTGGCGAGGATGATGGCTTCGGCTGCGTCCTCCACATACAGAAATTCTCGCGAAGCTTTCCCTGTCCCCCAAACCGTGATCGCCTTGTCGGCCTTGTTTTGATCTGATTTAAATGCCTGCATCCTCTTTCGGGCCGCTTCCTTTCCGCCTACAGCTTCCACAATTTTTCGGATGAGTGCTGGGATTACATGGGAGGATTCGGGATCGAAGTTATCGCCGGGCCCGTAAAGATTGACTGGCATCAGAAATATAGAATTAAAGCCATATTGACGACGGTAAGCCTGGGACTGAACAAGCAACATCTTTTTGGCCAATCCATAAGGAGCGTTGGTTTCCTCGGGATAGCCATTCCAGAGATCGTCCTCTTTAAACGGTATGGGCGTGAATTTGGGATAGCAGCAGATTGTACCCAAAGCCACAAATTTTTCGACATTCTGGAGACAGGCTTCATGGATAAGTTGGATACCCATGATGGCGTTATCGTAGAAAAACTGGCCGGGATGTTTGCGATTGGCGCCGATTCCTCCCACGATTCCAGCAAGATGCATGACGATTTCGGGCTTTTGATCAGCAAACATTTTTTTTATATCGCTGGTAACGCGCAGATCATAGTCTGGAAGATCAGCCACTGAGACGTGTTCGCATCCTCGGTAGCTTCTGAGCCTCCTGATCAGGTG
>Ga0315545_1005061_pt1 | contig 10687 bp, 10 predicted proteins | sample SalMarSW160210MG_FD_203096 | JGI IMG/M metagenome (GOLD analysis project Ga0315545, IMG submission 203096) | Salt marsh sediment microbial communities from the Plum Island Ecosystem LTER, Massachusetts, United States - Salt Marsh Sediment SW1602-10 ...
TTACAGATGGTCTTGGCTTTTCGCTGACTGTAAAAGATGCTGTTAACACAGACCCTGATAGTTTCTCTGACAAAGGCAGTTGGCGGCCAAGCGCTACTGTAGGTGGCTCGCCCGGGCAGGATGATACCTCCGATGTGCCTGAGCTTGGTTCTGTGGTGATAAATGAGCTTTTGGCCCATTCTCATGAAGGTGGGCCTGACTGGGTAGAGTTGCACAATACCACCGGCTATAGAATCAATATCGGCGGCTGGTTCTTGAGCGATGATGACAGCGACTTTAGAAAGTACGAGATAGCCGATGGCACAAGAATAGAACCGTATGGATATATAGTTTTTTATGAAGATGAGCACTTTGGCAATACAAATGACCCCGGCTGTAATACGTCATTTGCGTTAAGTGAGAACGGCGAGACGTTGTATTTACACTCTGGTTTTGCAGGCGAGCTTACCGGCTATAGTGAGCAGGAAAGGTTCGGTGCCTCTGAGACAGCGGTAGCTTTTGGCAGATACCGAAAGAGCACAGGCACGTATAACTTTGTGGCGATGAGTGAGAACACGCCTGGTGAATCTAATACGTATCCGAAAGTCGGGCCTATAGTAATCAATGAGATAATGTACCATCCGCCTGAAGAGCGGGATGCGGAATATGTGGAGCTGTTGAATATCAGCGAATATCCGATTGAGTTGTATGACTCTGTCGATAATGAGCCTTGGCGATTTACGGATGATCCGGATGATCCTGGGATAGAGTTTTTGTTCCCATCGGAACGTGTGGTAACGATGGAGCCGGGCGAGTATTTATTGTTGGTTAAGGATTTGGATATTTTTTCAAGCACGTATTCAGTTCCTGCAGGAGTTCAGGTATTTGTCTGGGGTACTGGCCGGTTAGCCAATGGCAGTGAGAAGATACAGCTAAGTAAGCCTGGCGATGTAGATGGAGAGGGCATTCGTCAGTGGATACGGGTGGACCGTGTGGTCTATAGTGATGGCTCACATCAAGATGATTTTTCATCAGGAGTGGATCCGTGGCCTGTTGAGGCCGATGGCGGCGGCAGTTCATTATCTCGTTTGGAGCCGTCAGACTACGGCAACGACGTAATCAACTGGCAGGCAGCCGATCCTTCGCCAGGCTCAGCAAATCCGTAAATCCATAACATCCCCTATAAGTAAGCATTTAACATCAAGGGTACACAAAGAGGGTCAGGTATTAGGTATGTCCTGGCTGGGACTTTCTTTTACTGGGCCGAAGTACATAATAGAAATAAGGATCAAACCTGCGCCAGCCAAGAACAGCGCCATTCGGCGACGAGGCTCGCTACAACGGATTAACCAAGTAGGTGCTGCTAATTCGGTTGGGTACTGCTTCGTGTGTTTTGTTAGGGCTTTTCTGGCAAAAGTTAATTGCTTTACCGTGGCTTCCGGATAAACAGCGTTTTGGTCTTCGGGCTCGGCACCAAGCGTTGCAGGAGCGATCCGTCTGACAAGATTGGGGTCTTGCTGTAGTTGATGCAAGAGTGCATCGTAATCAGCGTTTAGTAGTTCGAGCGTGTCCAAAGACGTCTGGGCCTTGTTAAGTAGGTTTTTGCTGTGGTAATATCGAATAAGATCAGGGCAAAGAGCAGAGCCGCCCAGTGCAGCGACGCCGATGCCGAAGAAGACGATAAAAACAGAAACACGCATGACATTTCGTGCCTGCATAGCCCGCAGCAAAGTGCTTCCTAGGGAACGCCTTAGGCGCTTGCAGTTGCGGTATTCTCACCTGTATGGAGAATGTCGCTTTTTTTAGCTTATCTTTTTTTAAACATGAAACCAGCGTAACGAGCGGCTGATCCAAGTTCTTCGTTTATTCTGAGCAGTTGATTGTATTTACAGATTCTGTCGGTTCGGCACATCGAGCCGGTCTTGATTTGGCCAACGCCTGTGGCGACAGCGAGATCAGCGATTGTTGTATCTTCGGTTTCACCGCTTCTGTGGCTTATAACGGCGGTCCAACCCGCCCTTCGGGCCATGTTGACTGCCTCGAATGTCTCAGTTAATGTGCCTATTTGATTGAGTTTGATCAAAATAGAATTGGCGCAATTGAGTTCTATGCCCTTAGTTAGGCGTTTGGTGTTTGTCACGAATAGATCATCTCCAACGAGCTGAACTTTTTCGCCGATTTGTTTGTTCAACTTTGTCCAGCCTGCCCAATCATCTTCCGCCAGCCCATCTTCAATTGAGATAACAGGGTATTTATCCACCCATTGAGACCAGTGCTTTATCATTGCATCAGATGAGACTTTTTTCTTGGGGTCGGATTTGAAAAATCTGTAGGTTTTTGTCTTGCTGTCGTACATTTCGGTTGAAGCGGGGTCAAGTGCGATTGAGATATCTTTGCCGGGCTTATAGCCGGCCTTTTTGATGGCGGTCATAACCACTTCCAGGGCTTCTTCGTTGGTTTTGAGCATGGGTGCAAAACCACCCTCATCTCCAACCGATGTAACGTAGCCCTTCTGAGCCAGAACCTTTTTCAATGTGTGGAACACTTCTGCTCCCATTTGCAGGGCCTGCGGGAAGTCCTTGGCACCGGTCGGCATAATCATAAATTCCTGGAAATCGACGTTGTTGTCTGCATGTTTTCCTCCGTTAATGATATTCATCATAGGCACCGGAACGATATTAGCATTGCAGCCACCCAAATAGCGGTACAATGACAAATTTGCTGATTCTGCTGCTGCTTTGGCCACAGCCAGCGAGACGCCTAATATGGCATTTGCGCCGAGCTTGGCTTTGTTTGCTGTGCCATCCAGTCCGATCATCAACTGGTCGAGCTCTTCCTGGGCTGTGGCATCCATACCCAAAATTTCAGGAGCGATGATTTCATTTACGTTTTTTATGGCTCCAGCGACGCCCTTACCCATGTAGCGTTTTGCCCTTGTATCACGAAGCTCGATTGCTTCGTAGGCACCGGTACTGGCTCCGGAAGGCACAGCCGCTCTGCCGAATGAGCCATCTTCGAGCAAAACGTCCACTTCAACGGTGGGATTTCCACGCGAATCAAGTATCTCGCGAGCGGTGACATCAACTATCGTAGTGAACATTCTCTGTCCTTTCCTTATGCGCTGTGATGAAATTTTATTTTTTGTTATTCTTTTGCGTGCACGAGAGATTACTCGCTTTCAATCGCTTCGTCAAGGCCAGCCGACACTTTTTCTGTATGGTTAAAACCATAGGCCTACACACCCGCGCGCATAATAATAACCTCCGCACAAATCAGCCACAAATGCCCCACTAAAGCCAACGCTAAAAAGCATCCTTTGTATGGTTTTGCTCAGCCGAAAAGTCAAGGAAACTCATCTGTGAGTTGTTGTGCTCTGGCTGCGGATAGATGACCTGGCCTTTGTCGGTTACGACTGCGGAAGGAGTCAGCTTATGGGGCACAACTTGGCTGAGTTCAATTATATGGATTACTTCTATACCTTGAGCGATTAGGTAATCGCTTAGAAGTCTGCGGTGGCACTTCCAATAGAATTTCTCGGCGCAGAGAATAGCGGTCCGCGTTTTTGCTGCGTTTGCAATTAGATTTTTAGCAGCGTCTTGGAACTCTTTTGTGTTCATATAATCTGCATAGTTGCGGAAGCCCAGACGTTTAAGGGCTGTATTTAATGATTTGCTATTCTTTGGGCCGTGTCTGCGACCGCCTAAGGCTTCCAGCCAGATATATTGAATGGCCTCTTTTTCTAAAAGACTCTGGAGAGTATTGCTGTTGAAATGTGGAAATTTTCGTGAGCTTGGATAGCGACGCACGTCGGCCACGACTTCTATAGCTAGCTCCTGCAAAAGAGACAAGAATTCTTCAAATGAGTGATTTGAATGTCCGATGGTGAATACTTGCAAATTTGTTCTGAGGTCAGTTTTCATAAAGCTATCTTAAGGATTTCGGATGTATCGACAATACTATAGTGCTAATTATTTGTCTGGTTAAAACTTGGGTATGTCTTTAGCACCTGACTTCTGCTTTGCCTTCCGCATTCTGCGGCGGATGAATCGTTCTCTGGCCGGTTATGGCGATCACTAAAGCGATGGATACCCAAACTCCGCTGGCGATAACTATAAAAGCGGCGGCTACTATAATAGTCAATAATATCATTATCATCCTTTATGCTCCTTGTTGGGTTGTCCCAGCCAATAACCAAAGACATAAGCCAACAGTGCTGCGATAAGTGCTACGAGGATCGCAGGTACGTGGGTTGCTGACGGAAAAACGAACTGAAACAGGATGGCAACAATTGAACCCGTAATCATTGACAGGATTCCAGCTAATGGGCGCGGGCGCCTTACCCATAAACCAATTACAAGAGCGGGCAGGATAGCTGGAGCCCAAATCGTATAGCAGTCAAGCAGGCCGGCGATGATGCTGGGAACGGCAACGGCGCCCGCTGCGGCGATAGCGGCAATGGCAATAGTAGCGAAACGGCCTATATTCAAGGCGGCACTATCCGGTAAGGCAACGAAAGGCTTGACAACATCTTCTGTAAATGCTACGGCGCCTGCATTTAACAGCGAATCCAGGCTGGACATAACGATTGATACTAAGATGATCAACAGAAGTACATAGCCTTCAGATGGCATAGTTGCCTTTACCAAATTCAGCAGGACATGGTCTTCGTGTGAATCGGCTGCAATGACACCGCGAGCTGAAAGACCGAGCGCAATCATAACTATAAACCAGGTTATGCTGAATAGACCAGCCAGCGCAAAGCCATTGCGTGACACACGTGTTGTCTTGGAAGCCAATGCTCGATTCGCATAAGGGGGAATGAGCGTTTCTCCAAGTAAAAAAGCTGTTATCAGTCCAACTACCTCAATAAGTGACATCGATCTGAAACCACTTCTGGTGGCTGTCGATGCTTGTTTGGCAAGTTCGGCTACTCCGCCATCGAGATGAAATAATAGAACAAATAACAGTGCAATAGGCAGTAGTATTGCAAACGTAGTGAATTGGAAGGCGTCGGTTATTACACTTGCTCGCAATCCTCCAAATGTTGTATATAGAGCTGTTATAGCAACGATAATGACAACGGCGATCCAGTTCGGTAAACCGAACGTATCACTCAGTACAAGCCCGCCTGCGTGGGCCATGACCGTTGCAAAGCCGGCGCACAGGCCGACAGAAATAATCCCAGCAATTACCTGACACTTTGAGTCGTACTTCTGGCCAATAACGTCACCCAGTGTGTGGCAGTTTTTAAGTGCTCGCAGCCTGGGTGCAACAAATAAGCCAACCAGGATATTCTGAAGAGAGTAAGCCAGGCCTATGGCTAAGAAAAGAAAACCCGTTTTGAATCCCTTTCCTACGAAGCCGATGGAAAAAGCTGGCCCAACGTAGGTGGCGGCAAGGCTGCCAAAGACCAGGGGAAGAGTCAATGTACGTCCGGCTAAAGAGAATTCTTCAAATGCACGGGCTGTGCGCGCGCGTACCGCAATAAAGGTAAGCGCTACTAAGTAACCTGTCACAACCAGCACGGATAAGATTGTATGCACAACTCGAACCCAATCTGATTTCTCTATGGACTAAGTACCCGGACCAACCAAAAAAGGCACAAAGTTCCAGAGGAACACAGGCACAGAGTGCTTGAATCTCTCGGGCATAAATTGACTGAGTCCCTTTGTCCCTATGTGCCTTAGACCCTTTTTTAACAGTGAGTCTCGATATTTACTGAGATTTATCCTGGTACATTTCTTCTTCCAGTTCACTGATTGTAGCATTTAGCTCAGCCTCAGTTCGGATCCATCCAAACCGTGCGTCAACGAGAAAAGTGCGATACCACTGAATCAGATTCTTCGCGAATTCATCGTCCTTGCAGTAGATTCCAAACGATATTTCGCCTGCATGGGATCCCGCTTTTCGGGGAATCTGTGGGAAGGCCAAAAGAACCGCTGGTCTGGTTAGCAGGAACTCGAGGTCTGAGACCTTACTGTTGTAGATTCGCAGCCTGCCGGACTCGATTGCCTTGGGGTATTTACGGAACAAAAAACGCGCAGCGTTGGAGAATCCCGGCACGCTCAGGTTCAGCGCCCGGTGCACTCTGACATCACGGTAATTCTCTACGATTTCGTATAGAGTACTGAGATAATCATCTATCGGTTGTCTTTCGCCTTCAAATAACATGCAAGTCCAAAGCTCGCTGTGGCCGGCACTATCGAGTTGATCCTGAAGCATCTTTTTTGCGGCGTTATAGGTTTCTCTTCGACTGCCCAGCACTTTCAATTGCCGTTGAGTTAAGACCTCGGCCCACTCAGGCATATCTGCCGGTAATGATTCGGGCGGACAGACGCCAAGGCGGGTCAGGAGCCTTAAAAACTGCTTCTCCTGTGAGCCGTAGAATCGCCTGCCGACGACACTGCCTACATTGCCGTTACATTCCATGCCGTATTGCTTGTGATAGCCAAAGGACAAGCGGTGTACTTCATAGCCTTGGCCGATGAGCATTTTTTCCAGCTCTGTAATTAACACAGCAGCCTGCTGTTCGGGCGCTCTGTCAATTGACAGATGAACGTTCGGGCACAGAACGATAGGTCTTTTGCCGATCAGCTCTGATAATGCAGCAAATTCCTGAGTAGCTTGCTGCAATTCCTGTCTGTCGTCATACAACTCGATACATACAAAGACGACGAGCACATTCCTGAAGACCATCTTTGGTTGTTGCGGCGAGATGGTTGAGGGGTCTATTCGTGAGGATGCTTCTTTGTCCTCGAAATAGCACGAAGAACATTGGTAACAATCCAGGATCATATCGATTTCTCAGTTTTGTTCTCCGGTTTGACTACGGGCTTTGTATGCAAAGTGCGTTTGCTGCGTGGCGATGCTTTAGCCTTTCTTAATCGCGATGCTATTTCCGCGTCGACACGGGATATGAACAGGCCCACATCCGGAGTGGGAGCTCTGTCGGCGAATCCTATGCCGTTAAGTGTTCGTACCATATCTGCGGCGTCGAAGAATTCCTGCGATGTGGAAATGCTTTTGGCTTCCTGACGTGTGACGGATTTGAGAAAAGTTGGTATGCAGCCATCACGCAGTGTTCCTGCATAGTCAACCAGTAGCTCCTGGATTTCTCTGTTTGTATCAGGCATTGTTTTATGCTCCTCTCAGAAGAAGGCGGTTAGTCTTAGTGACAGTAATCGTTCAACATTTTTCTAAGTTTCAATATAGTTCGAAATTCGAGCATCTTTACTGCTCCAACGGTGGTTTTGAGCTCATTTGCTATAGCCCTGTTGGAAAGGCCATCCATCCAGAGTTTTATTGCTTTTCGTTCTCGTGCCTTGAGCTTAGCTAACAGCCGGTGCAGTATCTGATAAAGTTCCGACTGAGATATCTGGTCGAGGATGCCGAGGTCAGGAGCTACGAGGTTCTGTAAATTCTGTTGAGACAAATTCAAATTCCGGTTCATCCTCCTGTAGACTTCTCTTAGACGTTTCCGCATATAATATAAATACACAGTCCTCAAAAGTTCATTTTCGTTAGTGGCACCTTGTAAATGCTCAGGCTGCTGCCATATATCAGCATACACATCCGCCAAGACATCTTCACACTCTACCTCATTGCCGAGATAGCGGTACAGGTACCTGATGAACATTTCAAAAGTTGCCCGCACAAAAGGCTCCATGGCACGACGACGACGCTCGGCATCAGTGGCAGTAAGTCCTTTCAGAGCGTTTTGCAGTTTCTTGTCCATTACCCCGTTAATCGCTTTGAGCTTTCCTTTTGTGTCCTTGCTTGGTCACATTGAAACAGTCGTGTCTTAGTAGCACCCTTGCTCTAAATGCCAAGGAATTAACTTTAACAGGCTCGAGTAATCATAACTTACAAGGATGACCTCTTCAATAATCAAGTTGTCAGCATTGCGATAAACTGAGGACTTTTTAAGCACAGCGATACACACGCTCTGAGAACTACATAATCGTTAAAAGCCATACACGGGTCTTAGCTGGTCTTCTGTCGGTAGAGTGGGGTAGTATTCTCCTCTTGTGCCGACGTATCCGACGCCATGTTTTCTCAATCTTACCCGGCTGATGGAACCGTTGCTGTTAGTTATATTGACCGTGACATATTTCATTTCTTCACGGAAGTACGTTCTTTCTGCCTGTGCTCTTTCTTTGTCGGCTTCGTTGCCGAGCATGTAGCCGCCGGCTCCTCCTACCGCAGCTCCGACCAGGGTTGATTCGGTGTCCCCGCCTATTAACTGGCCAATTCCTGCGCCGGTTAAAGCGCCGACGGCTGAGCCGTTTTGGGCGCTATTTCCACAGCCTGTTAAAAGAATCAATCCGATACTTACTGTTACTATTATCAGAGTTGTCGACAATTTCCTGTCCATCTTTGCGTCTCCTTAAACCAGCTTCTTCACTTTTAAAAGTACTGCAAAAAATTTCTTTTGCCATTTCTCATTCATAGTCTGTTTGATTGGCGGTCGTCTCAGTTTCTGCGATGCTATCGGCTTTTAATTTCTCCAGAAGCTCAAGCAGTATCTCTGCGGCGGTTGCATTTTCCACGTCCTGACTTGCCTGCAGCAACGGCTCAGTAGCTGCATCGAGTTCACCTATGCCAAGCATCTGATAACCGAGCAGAAGCTGTAAGTCTGCATCGTGCGTGTTCTGTTCTGCTTGCTCAGCCAGGCGTTCAATCTGCCACAGAAGAACATCTTCGTCGGAATAAAGTCCCCGTGGATAGAACACACCCTGCTCCTCGGGCGTGATTTTCTCCAGAGCCGTACGTAGCATCTCTGTCGCTTCCGCATACTGTCCATTGGCAAAAAGCGCTTGAGCATAGGCAAATGGCAGAACCATGTCTTCCGGCGCAAGCTCGACTCCGGCAGCGAACTTTTCAACCGCTGAGTCATACTCACCGTTCTCAAAGGCTTTGACCGCTTCTTCAAAAAGCGTGTCGACCAGAGTTTGCGGGTCGGGCTCTGCTTTTTGCTTTGCGAGCTTTTCGCGAACGTCAGCAAAAGTCGTGTGGTCGACAGGCGGGATGTAATCATCTGTTATGCCTTGGCTTATCTGGTAGGTTTCGGCTGATTCGCCTGCGCCACTATAATAATAGTTGTATGTGTAGTAATTATATGTGTCACCTTCTACTTGGTGGGGGATGGGATAGTAACCACACCAGAAATAAGGATGCCAGCCATACCAGTAATAGCGCACGTATCTGTATTCAACCGGCCAGTAGCCACCCAGACTTACGAAGATATATTTGCGGTGGTAGTAGGGATAGACGTATCTGAAGACCAAGCGAGGTCCCCAGTGGTAGCGCACGGCAAAGCGGAATCTTGGCCAGATGATTCTATGACATAAGCGATGGTGCCTATCTTTGTACATATGCACGTGGCAGTTTCTATGCCTTACTAATTGTGGGCTATCGTGATAGATTACGGATGTCGGCTTTGAAAAACGGTGCACCCGTTTGCGTTCTATTCTGTGGCCGCGATCTGCTGGGGGATTATCTCTAAGAGCTATTCGTTTTCGCCTTATAATATCCCTTTGCCTGGAGGAGCCGAAGTCTCTCCCTTTTAGTGTCTCAGAATTTTTATTAAGATTGCCATCACGTTGTTTTTTCCCTGTTTCAGTGTGTCTATCTTTAAATATTCGATTAAATATTCCTCGTGTATGAACTGTTGCTTTCTTTTTGTCCGGAGAGCTGCTTGTTTGCTGCGTTTTTTCGGCTTTTGCTTCTTTGCCCCTGTCAAATGGGGTTGACCTTGTTTTATTGAGCAAGTGGCTTGCGAAAGGTATTTTACGAGATAGTGTTTTATCAGGAACGGAGATTGAATTACCTATGTCAGATTTTTTATTCAATCCTGTATTGTAGTGATTTGCTTGGCTTAAAGGTCGATGTTTGCTTACATCTATAGCAGAAGGTTTTCTTCTTGAAATAAAGTTCCCTATGCTCGACCTTATACTTGTGCTGGAATTCGATCGTTCAGTATAAGTGGTAACGGGCGGGTGTATGTTGGGGGTTGGCTTGGTTGGCACCGGTGATTTTCTGACAATAGTGGGGCGGTTGTTCGAAGAGCCTGTGATTAAGTTTGCTCTTACTCGGGATGTTGCTTTAGGCGGCGATGTTGTTGTAGGGCTTGCATTAGTTGTTTTCGTTCTTGTGAGAGGTTTACCAAAAAGATTGCCAAGGCCTCTGCTTGTAAAGCTCTTGGTTGTAATTCCACTCGATGTTGGCCCTCTGGAGATTGTGGCGCGGTGCCTCGTGAACGTTCGTGAATGAGTCGGTCTCGATATCCTTGAGGTACTTAACCCTATCGAAGGCCGGCTATGCCGCTGAATAGAGGTGCTCTTAGTCTGCGATTTCGTGATGCTCCTGCGAGGCTGGTTCTTACCGGTGGAAGATGGCTTGCTTAGTTGCTTAGTGCTTTGACTACTTCGCTTTGATCTGCTTCGTAGAGCACCGACAGACTTACGGTTAGCGCTAAGAATTGAGATTATAAACAAAATCGCAAGAATTATCCTGAAAATGCTGGTGTGCCTATGAGTTGACATACTGCACCTCCTTTCGCTTGTGGCCTTTCAGAAAAGCAGCAAATCATCAATTTGGTACTACCTCATGATATTGGTAAAGCTTTATTACGTTTATAAACATCAATGGCTGATTCCAGCACGCTATTACGCTGATCGGCCCAGTCCTGACGTTGAAGGTCGCTGAG
>Ga0315545_1005062_pt1 | contig 10687 bp, 9 predicted proteins | sample SalMarSW160210MG_FD_203096 | JGI IMG/M metagenome (GOLD analysis project Ga0315545, IMG submission 203096) | Salt marsh sediment microbial communities from the Plum Island Ecosystem LTER, Massachusetts, United States - Salt Marsh Sediment SW1602-10 ...
GATGTCCTTGAGTCGAATCTCAACGATATCATCTCGCCGTTCTCTCGCACGCTTTCATCCAAACATCTGGGCCTGACCCCAACGGAGCTCCGAATTGCGGATATGATAAAAGATGGAAAAAAGACGGGGGAGATGGCGCGACTGATGAACCTATCCCCTCGGACTGTCGAGTCTCATAGGGAAAGTATACGAAAGAAGATGGGCATCAAGAATAGAAGGGCAAACCTACGATCCCACCTGTTGTCTGTATAAGAGCGCTTCGAAGGGGACCTCAGAGAAACACCAAACTCATTTACCTCACGAGATACCGAAGAGCCGAACTTCGAGAGAGGGAAGGCGTATGCCTCGTAGCAAGGTTATCTGCACCATAGGCCCGTCGAGCGAATCCCTGAAACCATCACGGCATTGATGAAACATGGTATGAAGGCCGAATAGGTACGCGTGTGAGACCCATGGGCAGGGAGGTGTCTTTTTTTGGTATGCCCTTATCGGTGCACGACCTCTGCCCTGAGAATCGGGATGCAATGAAACAGAGACGCCGAGGGTTTCGTTCCGGAATATCATGAAAAAGGGCAGAGGGGCTTGATATCCGTGAAAGAGATAAGCAAGGCGGTGAAAAAACCGAGGCCTGCCTCAACGGTAATCCTCGTTCGTCAAAAAGGCGGTGAGCTTCAGGTCTACCTGCTCAAGAGGAGCCAAGAAAGCCGCTTCTTCCCGGAAACCTATGTCTTTCCTGGAGGAGGGGTGAAGCTCGAGGATAGGGATATGGGGCTATGGATACCGCACGTGGATATGGATCGAGAGGAAATCTTCCGGCGCCTTGGAGGAGCTATGAGCGCTCAGGATGCAGTTGCCCATGGGGTGACTGCTATTCGGGAGACCTTTGAAGAGGCGGGGGTGCTGCTCTGTCGTCCCAGTGATTCCGGCGGGGAAATGCTTGAAGAGCTCCTCACCTGGCGCATGGAGCGGGGGCTTCCCAAGGGATGGCTTGAGGACTTGGTGGTGTCCGGGGGCTGGCAATTGGAATTCTCTCGACTCGGGAGATGGGCCCACTGGATCACCCCTGAGGCCATGCCCAGGAGATATGAGGCGCGGTTCCTAGTGGCCTTCATGCCCCAGGGTCAAGAATGTATGCCGGATCAAACAGAGACAACCGATGGGATCTGGGCGAGCCCTGAGAAGGCCCTCTCAGAAAATCTCAAAGGAGGGATCCCCCTTAGCCCCCCAACCCTGATTACTCTGCACCAAGTCATGGATTATGAGGATCTGGATGCCCTCCGGAGAGAAGCAGAAACCCGTTCATGGGGGGATGCCCTTTTGCCCCGCATGGTTAAATTGAGAAGTGGGGCGATGATACTTGAGCCGTGGGATCCCTTCTACGATAAGGACATAGAGGTCAATGGGGGGAACTTGGAGGAGGCAGTGCTTCCCCCGGGAGAGCCCTTTTCCAGGATCTGGTACCATGAGGGCATATGGAGGCCCGTGAGGAGCTGAGTTATCCATGACCGGATTTCATTCCCCATCCCACAAAGAATATCTCCTGAAACAGAGGGAGGTGTATGGCCGCCATATCTTCGGCGTGTTCCCAGCGCAGTATCCCCGAGAGCTTCTCTGGGCCATGAACATCCTGCCCGTTGAGATCTGGGATCCACCACTCGATACAAGCCACGCAAGTGCCCATCTTCAGTCCTATATCTGCTCCATTGTGAGGTTTGGGCTTGAGTTCATTGTCCAGGGAAAGGGAGACATCCTGGATGGATTTCTGTTTCCCCATACCTGCGACTCTATCCAAAACCTATCATCCATCGTCAACGACTACCTGAAACCTGGAAAACCGTGCTATTTCTTCTACCATCCCAAGTGTCCGTACCGGGAGTCCTCTCATCGTTTTTACATAGACCAGCTCAGGGACCTCGCCGCACAGTTGGGGGATCAGGTTGGAGAGCTTGATTATAACCAATTCAAACAGTGTATCGAGAAGGGCGAGAAGGTGGCCTCTCTTATGAGGGAGCTCTATTCCTTGCGGGCGAGCGGAGGGCTTAGCGCCTCGAATGTGGAGTTTTATCGGACCATACGGCAGGGTGAGTTCCTCCACCCCGATGATCTTATTCCCCGGCTTGAGAAGTTTCTGGAGAACTCACGGGGCAGCCAGGCGAGCGAAACCTCGGTGATCATGAGCGGTGTTCTGCCCAATCCCCCTGAGATTCTTGCCCTCCTGGATGAGCTCAAGATCCGGGTTGGTGATGATGACCTGCTTGCATGCGGCAGAAGGTATCTCGTGCCCCCGAGCCAGGCCAAAGATCCCTTTGAGGCATTGGCGGAGCGCTACTTCCACATGCCCCCGTGTACCACGAGAAATTCACCGATCAGGGGACGTCTGGAGGATCTGATCAACAAGGTCGAGGGCAGCAATGCCAAGGGAGTGATCTTTTGGATAGTCAAGTTCTGCGAGCCAGAATTGTTCGATATGCCCCATCTCATCGAGGGATTGAAAAAAAGGGGCTTACCGACCCTGGTTATTGACGTAGAGCCTAATCAGGAATTAACGGGGCAACTCACCACGCGCATAGAAGCCTTTGGGGAGATGATACGGTAGAGAATGGTGATGTGGTTATCCAAAAAGATCAGATATCATTTCATGAAGGATCTGGGAGTGCCGGGAATCATGAGGTTCTCACGCACGGGCAAGAAGAGGCGTCCGAGGAAGAAGAGCACCTCTCTCGGTCCACCGCTCGTATGCAACAGCCGTCTCAGGGAGCTCATGGCAACTCACTACCTGTTATCGCGGTATGCTCAAGGCGCCATACCTGTTGCATGGGTAACCAGCGGCGCACCGGTGGAGATCCTGAGGCCCTTTGATTTCTATACCTTCTATCCCGAGAACCACGGTGCCCTGTGCGGAGCCCAGAAGCTGGGGCCTGAGCTCTGCGCCGAGGCAGAGGTGCACGGATATCATCAAGATCTCTGTTCCTACGCCCGGATAGACCTGGGGCACTACTTCTCCGGAAAAACACCGGTGGGCAGATTGCCGAAACCCGATTTGCTCTTTGCCTCAAACAATATCTGCCAGACGGTGGTGTACTGGTATAAGGCCTTGGCAGAATACTGGAAGATCCCGCTCATCCTCTTTGATACACCGTACAATTTCGGGGAGATCAGCGAGGTGGATATCAGCTATATGGTCCGTCAATTAGAGGAGATGATACCCGTGCTCGAGCAGATCTCAAAGAGGCGCTTTCGCTATAGAAGATTTCAGGAGATCGTAGGGATCGCCAAGGAAGCATCGCTGACCTGGGGTGAGGTCTTATCCACCATGAAGGCCCGGCCATCTCCCATGACTATCTTCGACGCATTTAACCACCTTGCGCCCATCGTGTCCCTGAGAGGGTTACCGGCGGCCCTGGAACACTATCGAGCCCTCCTCGCTGAGCTTGAGGAGCGGGTAGCCCATGGCGTAGGGGCCGTCAAGGATGAACGGTGGAGGCTGATGTGGGATAACATCGCCATATGGTATAAGATGCGTGATTTCTCAAACCTGTTCGCAGGGCGCGGCATGAATTTCGTTACCGCAACCTATACCAACGCCTGGAGCGAGACAATCGGCTATTTGGACGAAGCCAAGCCCTTCGAGTCTATGGCAAAGGCGTACAGCCTGGTCATCCTCAACAACAACCTCAATCATCGGCTGCAACTCATGGAGCGCCTGATACAGGAGTTTCAGGTGGATGGCCTGGTGATTCACTCGGCGAGGAGCTGCAAGCCTTACTCCGTGGGCCAGTATGATCTCAAACGACTGGTAACCGAGAGAATGGAGATACCAACGGTCGTCATAGAGGCCGATATCACGGACTCCAGGGCCTATTCCGAAGAACAGGCAATGGTGAGGCTTGAGGCCTTCTTCGAGGTTTTAGAGGGGTAGGGGAATGGGATGAACTACTTCAGCGGCATTGATGTGGGTGCCATCAGCACCGAGGCGGTGATCATCGATACAGGAGGCGAGATCTCCGGCTACAGTATCGTGGAAACCGGTGCGAACAGCACTGAGGCGGCAGACGAGGCCTTTGACAAGGCCTTACTGGCTGCAGGCATACGCCGCGAGGCTGTCGAGGGTATTGCGGCAACCGGATACGGAAGGATATCCGTGCCCCTGGCCAGCAAAACGGTTACCGAGATCTCATGTCATGCCCTTGGGGCACAGTACCTTTTTCCAGACACGGGCACGGTCATTGATATAGGCGGTCAGGACTCAAAGGTGATCCGCATCGGTGATTCCGGGAAGGTGCTCGACTTTACCATGAACGATAAGTGCGCGGCGGGTACAGGGCGGTTCCTGGAGGTAATGGCCTCAAAGCTTCGTGTCTCCCTTGAGGAGATGGGCGGGTTATCCCTACACGCGAAAGCGGAGGTTCCCATAAGCAGCGTATGTACGGTATTTGCGGAAAGCGAGGTGGTCTCCTTGGTGGCAAAGAACCACCCGAGGGAAGAAATAATCAAGGGGCTGCACCGGGCTATCACCAACCGGGTGTGGAGCATGGTGAACGCCATTGGCGTATACGGTGAGGTTACCATGTCAGGCGGTGTGGCCAAGAACAGAGGTGTGGTGACCCTCATGGAGGAGAAGCTGGGTAAACCCATCCGCGTGTATGTAGAGCCTCAGATCGTCGGTGCTCTGGGGGCGGCGCTTTTCGCCCGGAGACAATCTCGTGCGGTGACGTAGGGGCATGGGATATACTATATTTCCAGAGTAAGGCCCTCCCTGGCCCAGAAGATATCCATCTTCGTATAGGTGGAGAGAAACTTGGATCTGTTTTCCATCCAGAATTCGTCCAGGAACTTGTCCGAATGTTGTGGGTCATGGTGGAAGATCGCGAGCTGCTTAACCTGGGCTTCATAGGCGACATCCAGGAGTAACGGAATCGAGGAATGTCCCCATCCCACCTTGCTCGAGTATTCCTCCTCGGTGAACTGGCCATCGGCGATCAACAGATCGGCGTTATGCACGAATTCGAGGTATCCCCGAGCCAAGGCCTTGGCGTCATCCTCGCGCGATTCCCCTTGAAAGATACGATTGAGTTCCACGTCAGTGGCATAGACTATCTTTTTTCCGCCTATTTGTAAGCCATACCGCACGGACCCTCCTGGATGGTGAACCTGTTCCTGCCACTCAATGGTGAACTCACCGAGGCGTATGATCTCTTTGGATATCTCCCTGATGCGAATATCTGCTGAGAATACCGCCATGCTCACGGGAAAGTACTCTTTGTCCATTTGACCTTTGAGCACGGAGGCGAGGAACTTTTCCTTATAGGGACTTCCATAGATGGTGAGTATGGTTTCCTTGTTATAGGCGGGCTGAAAGAAGGGGAGTCCTTGGATATGATCCCAGTGGGTATGGCTCAAAAACAGGTGGAGGGAGAGCTGGCCTTCAGGATAGCCGGCCTCATCTCGAATATTCAGGCCGAAATTCCTGATGCCAGTACCGGCATCCAGAATAATGTGGGTGTTCTTATGGAGGATGGTTACACAAGGGGTATTGCCGCCGTATCTTTCGGTAGCTCGGCCGGGAGTGGATATAGATCCTCGGGTTCCCCAGAAGGTGACCAGAGGTTTGGCTTGATCAACGTGTGGCATGGTGATTTCGAGCTCTCTATTCGTTGAACAGGATTCTCACCCCCCCAATATAGATGAGGTCATTTTTTCTCAGGGCACACTTTACGACCCGTATGCCGTTCACATAGGTACCATTGGTGCTGCCTAGATCCTCGATATAGTACTCGTCATTGCGGAAAAAGATCCGGGCATGTTTTCGGGAGACGTTCTTGGATGGGAGCCGGAGCTTGCAAGCAGGACTCCGGCCGATAATGATTTCCCCCTCCCCTAGCTCGATCACTTCATTGTCTTCACTACGGCCGATGATTTCCAAAAAGGCCTGCTGTTTGATTGGGATTTCACCGAATAGCTTTTTCCTGGATAACTGCGCTGTATTGCCCAGTTCAGGCTCTTCATCGGAGGGAGACCGATCGTAGGCCTTATTAGAATAAATCGTTTTGTCATCGTTTTTGGTCATGGGGTTATTGGTTTGGCAAGGCGCCCTCCTTTCTTATTGCATTTTTCCGCCTCTCCAAGTGCATTGTGGTGCAACATAAAAAGTATACATATAGTGTGATGTACAGTCAATACGCATATTGTCGATCTCGCATGTGTAGTGATAAGATCTGATAGTATAGGTTGAATTTTTTTAAAAGTGCCGTGATGTCCTCGTCCCTTGGACGGGGGCGTTACTGCCGCACTTCCGGAATAATAGTGCCACCAGAGGGGAAAATGGCGACATCCGCCTTGGGCATTGTCTCGGAGATACGATCGATGGCTTCCTGAAGGTTTGAGCAGTATGAGAATCCCATCGTAGCCACCTGTTCGGCGGAGAGGCCCTCGGTCACGTGGAAGACCTCGAACTTCTCGGATTTTTCCTTATAGTACACAACCTGCATGATATAGGAGATGCCGAAGGCCCTCAGATGATCGGGCACATCGCCTTGGATCAGGCGGCGGTGGAAATCGCTCGAGCTCTCTGAGTTCCCCATCTCCCGGATAAGCGGCATAATGGGGCCGGCTTCTTTCTGTGGAGCAACCCACACGATGACTCCCCCTGCACGCGTGCAAAAGGCTGCCATGTCCAGGGCCTTTGAGGCCTGAACCCCTATCTCGAGAGGAAAGGCCGATGCAATCGTTACATCGGCCAGCTTGGGCAGGACAACTCGGTAGAGGGACTCGGCGTACCGGGAGGCCTGGGCATGTTCCCCAACAGGGTCTCCCGCAAATGCGCGAATCACCTCTTTCTTCTCGTTGATGATGAGATCGAGCTTGAAGGCCAGGCGAGAAAGACGTCCCGCGTCAACGCTCTCCTCGTAGAAAGGATTGCTGTCCAGGAGGTTCACCCTGCTGTTTTTATTTCTCATCCAGGTGAAATGATGATCGGCAACCGAACGATAGGAGCACACCCCGGGCATGATGATCTTAGATCCGCCACCGAAGCCGGCTACGGGATGGGGCATGCACTCCCCCACCCCGATTATCAGATCGGCGAAGGCAACCCGTTGGTTCACTTCAACCAGCGTGCCGCGGTGGGTCCTTCCGATAATGATATTGTCCTTTGAATACGGATCATGGGAGAGGATGCGGCCGCTCAGACGGGTAAAGGCCTCGTTTCCCACCTTGATGTTCAGTTGATCCATGGTGGGGATCGGGTGAGTACCCACGGCACATATACCGGTGATCCGCTCATCCGGAATACCCGCCCGATTGAGGCGATTCATGATCTCAGGCAGGGCGAGATGGGCGGGTGTGGGGCGCTGTAGATCATCGAATAGCAGGACCACATCCATACCAGGCCGGGCGAGTTCCTCAATCCTCGGTGATCCAATGGGGTTGTCAAGCGCGTGCCCGATTTCCTTCAATGGATCGGAAGCGCCCGGAACAGGCGGCCTATCTTCATCGACGATTGAAATCCAACCAGGCGGAAGCGAAAAAGAAATCTTAGTGCCCTCGTAGTTGATATAGGGGTTCATCATGACCTCTTATCTCATGGTTCTTTCTTTTGCACGGAGTGATGGAGTATTGGAAACCATCGTAGCGGATACCCTCCACAAAAAGGTCCACGGGAGAAGGCGTTGGTGCGGCCTTCCTGACTTATAAAACCCTTCCTTCAATACCAGATCATTACTCCAACACTCCCTGGCCCAGACCTGGCATTACAAATTTGGTGTTTGATATAACATTCTCGAAGAAACCAATAACCATATGCAATAAGCCCATTACGTCGCGCCAGGGCAGGCCATTACTCCAACACTCCTGGGATTTGAGGACACGCTTTTAGTTCCCTTACATGGGGCTCCAAACAAAGCCACGTTCTCTGGGCGTGTATTATTCATTCTAACCCAACGGTGATTACCTATGCAAGCAACTCATGAAGAATTGTGAAGATCCATTGGGGCAAACAGAGCTGAGGGATCAATGTTTCGTAAAGGCTGAGGTGTTATTGAGGACGAGAGCCGGCTTGGTTTATTGCGGCTTGACTCGCACTAACCCCTATCTTATACTCCCCTCATCCTGCGAGCATGATGAGGTATGAGTCCTAAATGCGCGCCAATATCCCCTTTACACGGGGCTTGAACGATTCATGAGTAAAGGGTTTAAGGATATGTCTATCGTGGAAAATAAATAGCACGATCCCTCAGAACTGCGAGAAATGAGAAAGGAGTAGGGTATGTATCGAATCAAACGCCTTTTGGTAGGGGTTTCCTTTGCCAATCAAGATGGGGCCTCAATCCGTTACGCTGCGATGATAAGCAGGCTGGCTCAATCGGAGAAAGTCGTGTTCCTCCACGTAGCGAGCAGCGTGGACCTCCCGGAGGATATCCTGAAGGAGTATCCGGATCTCTTTCAACCGGTTGATGAATACGCGAGAGGTGAGATGGAGGAATTGGTTCATAAATACTTTGATGGCCATCCCGATACCGAGATAAGCTATCAGGTCGTTGAGGGATCGCCGCTGATCGAGTTCCTGCGCAAGGCCAAGGAAGAGGATATCGATCTCATCGTGATGAGGAAGCGAAGAGAGCCAACGGCAAGCGGGACTCTGTTTGAAAAGCTAGCACGCAAGGCCCCATGTTCCGTGCTGTTCGTGCCTGAGGGGAGCAAGGCGTGGTTCACGAATATCCTCGTTCCGGTGGATTTTTCGGATAACTCGTTCGATGCAATGGAAGCGGCCGTGACCATCGGCTTGGCCGCTACCGGGATCAAGGAGATTCACTGCCTCCATGTCTATAGCGTACCCATGGGTTATTACAAGACGGGGAAGAGCTATGAGCAGTTTGCAGAGATCATGAAGGGCCACGCGGAAAAGCACTATGAGGAATTTATCAAAAAGGTTGACCTGGAGGGCCTTACCGCAGTCCCCCTATTCAAGCTGGAGAAGAAGGAGTCCCGGGGGATCGAGGAGGTGATAAAAGAGCGTGGAATCTCCCTGGTCGTTATCGGCGCCAGGGGGAGAAAGGCAGGCGCAGGTGTATTGCTCGGGAGCGTCACCGAACACCTTATCCAAACCACCACCGTTCCTCTTATGGCGATGAAGAAAAAAGGCACCGGCATGAGCCTCCTCGATGCGCTTCTGAAGCTGTAGGGGGTCTCTATGAGCGGTACCATGCTCCTTAAAGGCCAGAGGGTCCTGCCGGCCGTGCTGCTTGATAGGGATTCGTTTTTCAGTATCCGGATATACCTGACGCGCTCAACTAGGTAGTCAAAGAAAAGAATTGAGTACCTATCGATCTCCTCTTTGACGATGGCTGTTCCTCGATGGATGTATCGCCACGTGCCGTGCAATAACCTCAGTCCTGCTAACGAAGCTTTGCCTCAAACCGATCAAAATCGAAAGGAACGTATTTCACCGCAGAGCCGCAGAGAACACAGAGATGAGTTATCTTTTTTCTTTGCCGCTGAGAGGGCGGCAAAGAAAACTGCTCATGCCCTTCCCTCCGGCCGGAAGCCCGCCGGGCTGCAAGCGGGGCAGGGCTTGACAAAGGTAAAGACATTTTTCTCCGCAATCTCTGCGCCTGGCAAGGCATTCCCCCTGGCTTATGGCGAAAAAGATTTCCTGTACAGGGCAAAGGTCGAAAAGGAGTAGATCGCGATTGCCATCCATACGAGGCCGAAGCAGATGGCATGTGTTGAGGTGAATGGTTCTCCGTAAAGAAATACCCCGATGAGTAACTGACCCGTTGGGGCGATGTATTGAAAGAACCCGACCGCCGAGTATGGTATCCTCCGTGCCCCGTGGGCAAAGAGAAGCAACGGTATCGCAGTGACGATACCTGATCCTATGAGCAGCATATCGGTTCTGCGGTCGATGCAAAGAAAAGCACCTGATTCATGGGCAGCGAGGATTATAAGGTATGTAAGAACGATGGGTGAGAGGATTGCGGTATCGAAAAACAGTCCGACCATTGACCCAGCCCTGGATGTTTTGCGAAGCAAGCCATAGGTTCCGAATGTGAAGGCGAGCATGAGCGCAATCCATGGTATACGTCCGTATCGGAAGATCAAAAACAACACTCCCAAGAGCGCGAGTATCAACGAGAGCTTCTGCCAGCGATAGATGCGTTCCCTGAGGATTGCCATGCCCAGAAAGACATTTACCAGGGGATTGATGAAATATCCCAGGCTTGACTCGACAATCTGCCCTGAGTTGATCGCCCAGATATAGATTAACCAGTTGCTTGCAAGGATGAATGCGGTAATGATGAATATGAGGGTGTTCGGATAGAATGGGGCGAGTATTCTGGTATCTCTCCAGCGACCTTGGATGGAGAGCAATAGGACTAAAAGGCCCAATGACCAGATGACGCGATGTGCCAGGATCTGAGTTGAAGGCACGTGTCTCAGGATCTTCCAGTATATGGGGAAAACCCCCCACAAGAGAAAGGCACTGATGGTTGTCACGGTCCCTGAGGTAGTTTTATCCACTCCTTGATCATCCCGTCTGATTGATGGATTTCTCGGCAACTATAGGGGAAATAGTTCCCCTTTGCAGCAAAAATGTGATAGGAATTCCGGAAGATAGGCATGAGGTTTATTCCGGCGACCCACGAGTGGAGAGATTAAGAAACCTCGGCAAGAAGGGGTTTACATGTTG
>Ga0315545_1005063_pt1 | contig 10686 bp, 7 predicted proteins | sample SalMarSW160210MG_FD_203096 | JGI IMG/M metagenome (GOLD analysis project Ga0315545, IMG submission 203096) | Salt marsh sediment microbial communities from the Plum Island Ecosystem LTER, Massachusetts, United States - Salt Marsh Sediment SW1602-10 ...
TGCCGGCTCTGGGCTACGCTCATGAAATTCAGCGCCGGGCAGCGTGGGTTGGCTTTGACTGGGAGGACGTTGACGGCGTTATTGACAAGCTGGCTGAGGAGGTCGGCGAGTTTAAGCAGGCGGAGACCGAGGAGCAGAAAGCCGGGGAGTTTGGCGACCTGCTGTTTACCCTGGCTAATATTGCCCGACGGCTGGGGATTGACTTAGAGGCGGCGCTGAGGCAGGCAAACCGTCGCTTTTACAAGCGCTTCGCCTATATGGAGGAGGTCTGCCGCCAGCGCAGGGTAAATTTAGGCGACTTATCCTTTGATGAGCAAAACGCTTTGTGGGAGGAAGCCAAGAAAAAGGTAAAATAGAAAATCGGGGCGAGAGGATTTGAACCTCCGACCTCAGCGTCCCGAACGCTGCGCGCTACCAAACTGCGCTACGCCCCGATGGCTTTATTATAGGCTGATTTAACTTCTTCGGCAACAGGGGGCGGAGTCTTGGGAACGATAATTTAATATGGGGTGGGTGGAAAAGGGGAGGGATTAGCCTAGTTTTTAGGGAGTCTTCTTTCCCACCCTCCCACCCGATAGAGGTCAGACCTCTCTTCACTCTCCTCCCTGGGGGAAAAGGAGGGATAATTGCTCCCCTCTAGGGGAGGGGGAGAGAGTCTAAGAGGGGCGAAGCCCTTGTAGGGCGGGTGGGTATGGGAAGAAAGAGAACTGTTAAAAGGGGGCGGGGGTTACTAGAAAATGAAATACTGCGTTTTGATAATTGACGGCGCTGCCGGCTTACCGTTACCTGAGCGTGGTGGCAAGACCTGCCTCGAGCTGGCTCGGACCCCCAACCTTGATACCATGGCTGGGGAAGGGGTGGTGGGGCTTGTCCGCACCGTGCCGGCGGGGATGGAGCCCTCCAGCGCCTGCGCCTGCATGTCGGTGCTGGGCTACGACCCCAAGGTCTATTACTGGGGGCGGAGTGCCATTGAAGCCCGGAGCCTGGACATCCCCATTGGCGAGGGGGATGTCGTTTTCCGCTGCAATCTGGTGGCGGTTCGGGATGGCAAAATGTGGAGCTACAGCGCTGGCTACATCAGCACCGAGGAGGCGGAAAAGCTCGTTGCTGCCTTAAACGATAATTTAAGCGGCGATAATGTCCACTTTTACCCCGGCGTCAGCTACCGGCATATATGCAAGCTCAAGGGGCAGGAGGATACGCTGTTGGCTACCTGCACCCCGCCGCATGATATCCCGGATAAGCCTGTTGATGAGTTTATGCCCCGGGGTAAGGGAAGCAAATTTCTTAAGGACCTGATGAAGCGCTCCGAGGCGGCGCTAAAGGACCATCCGGTGAATGTGGAGCGGAGGTCCCGCAGTGATATCCCGGCGACCATGATTTGGCTCTTCTGGGGCAGTGGCAAAGTGCCTGAGATGCCCCAATTCAGGCAGGTCTATGGTCTTGGTGCCGCCCTCACCTCCGGCGTTGACCTGCTCCGGGGCTTGGCCAAGATGGTGGGGATGGAGGTATTGAATATACCCGGGGTGACCGATGGCCTGGACAATGACTATGCGGCTCAAGCCGTCGGTGCGGTCAAGGCGCTTGGAGAGCGTGATTTGGTGGTTATCCACATTGAAGCGCCGGATGAGGCAGCCCACGCCGGCTCCATTGATGACAAAATTGAAGCTATCCAAAGGGTGGACAGGGAGGTTATAAGCCAATTTCGCTTGTGGGGTGGGGGTGAACTTCGGCTGCTGGTTATGCCCGACCACCCCACCCCGATTAAGACCCAGACCCACAGTCCGGAGCCGGTGCCATTTCTGCTGTGGGGAGTGGGGTTTAGCTCAAACGGGGCAAAAAGATTCACTGAAGTGGAAGCTAAAAGCACTGGTCTTTTTATTGACGATGGGTATAAAATAATGGGTAGGTTGGAGGGGAGGGATTAGCCTAGTTTTTAGAGGGAGTCTTCTTTCCCACCCTCCCACCCGATAAAGGTCAGACTTCTAGCAATTCCTTTTTACGGGGGAGGGAGTCTAAGAGGGTGAAACCCTTTTGGGCGGGTGGGCATGGGAAGAAAAACAGATGACGGGGTTTAAATAAAAATGGCGCTAATTGTTCAAAAATATGGCGGCTCGTCGGTGGCTGATGCCGGGAAGATTAAGAACGTCGCCCGGCGCATAGCCCAGGCTAAGGACAAGGGCGACCAGGTGGTGGTTGTCGTCTCAGCGATGGGAGATGCCACCGATGAGCTGATTAAGCTGGCTTATTCTGTTGCTGACCAGCCCAGTGACCGGGAGCTTGACCTTTTGCTTTCTACCGGCGAGATTGTTGCCTGCACCCTGCTGGCAATGGCACTGAAGGCTCTGGGCTATGAGGCGATTAGCCTCTCTGGTGCCCAGGCGGGAATAAGAACCGATGCCGTCTATAGCCAGGCTCGGATTCAGAAGGTTGACCCGGAAAGGGTGGTCGCCGAGCTGGACAAGGGGAATATTGTCATTGTGGCTGGCTTTCAGGGGATTACCGATGAGATGGATATAACCACCCTGGGGCGGGGTGGCTCTGATACCACTGCCGTGGCTCTGGCTGCCAGCCTGGGGGCGGAGGCTTGCCAGATATACACCGATGTTGAGGGTGTCTATACCGCCGACCCGCACCTTGTCCCTGAAGCCCAGCGGCTACCGGAGATTGGCTACGACGAAATGCTGGAGCTGGCGACTTATGGGGCTAAGGTGGTTCACCCTCGGGCAGTTGAGCTGGGAGAGTTATTCAATATCCCTATTTTGGTAGCCTCCAGCTTCACCAATAATCCCGGTACATTAATTCATGGAGGGGCATCTATGGAAGTACGAAATAAGGTGAGGGGTGTAGCTTATGACCTTGACGTGGCTAAGATAACGGTGGTTGGTGTTCCTGACCGACCGGGTATTGCCGTCTCTATCTTTGAACCCTTAGCCAAGGCGAATATCAGTATAGATACCATTGTTCAGAATGCCAGTATCAATAATATTACTGATTTATCCTTTACCGTGGCTAAAAGCCAGTTAGATAAGGCAATGGAGGTGGTGAAACCTATAGCCCGGTCAATTGGCGCCAGGGAATGCGTCAGTGACGCCAGATTGGGGAAGGTCAGTATTATTGGCACTGGGATGCAGAATACCCCGGGCTTTGCTGCCAGGATGTTTGGCGCCCTCAGTGAGCAGGGGATAAACATCCAGCTTATTACCACCTCGGAGATAAGGATAACCTGTATTATTGATGATTCTAAGGTCAAGGACGCAGTTGCAGCCTTACACCGTGCCTTTGAGCTGGAAATGGAAGAATAATTTAGCCATATGGCGAGAAAATAGTTTTTTCTCACGTTTGGTTTTGCTTGTTTAGCTGCTTTGGCTGGGGTAAAATACTATGATTCAGGTTGGTCGAGGGTAGCAGGATGGCGTATCAGGAAGAGGAACAGGTAAGGCTAAGGCGGCAGCGCAGCAAGCAAGCCATAGCTCTGGCGATGCAGGGTCGGTGGCGGGAGGCGGTGGTGGCTAACCAGGAGATAATCGCCAGCTTCCCCAACGATGTTGATGCCTATAATCGTTTGGGCAGAGCCTATATTGAGCTGGGGGAGTACTCACAGGCAAAGGAAGCCTATGAGCGGGCTGTGGAGCTTGACTCCTATAATATCATTGCCCAGAAAAACCTTCAGCGCTTGTCCTATTTAGGAGAGGCTGCAATCGGCTTGGAGGCTGATTCTGACCGGGTTGAGCCCCAGCATTTTATTGAAGAGACGGGCAAGGCTGGGGTGGTCGACCTTTATCACCTGGCACCGCGAGAGATACTGGCCAAAATGGCGGCTGGAGATAGAGTATATTTGAAGATAGATGGTTCTGGTTTAACCGTGGAAAACGGTCGTGGTGAGAGCCTGGGACAGGTCGAGCCCAAGCACAGTAAGCGACTTATTAAATTGATGGAGGGGGGTAACCAGTATAGCGCCGCTATTGTCAGCTCAACGGAGGACAGGGTAACTGTAATTATCAGGGAGGTATATCAGGACCCCTCTCAGGCAGGGCAGCTTTCCTTCCCCTCAAGGGGGGGTGAGGGCCTTCGTCCTTATCTTAGCGATAAAATGCTCAGGCGTGAGTTGGAGTATATGGAGGCATTGGCTGATGAGTCCGCCGATGCTGATGATAAGACCGTTGATAGTTAGGAGTAGGAGGTTTCAGTAAGCATGGTTTTAGGCAAGACCAAACCGGTAAATATAGAACATGAGATGAGTAGCTCTTACCTTGCTTATGCTATGAGCGTCATCGTTTCCCGTGCCTTGCCCGATGTGCGTGACGGATTAAAGCCGGTGCAGCGGCGCATTCTCTATGCAATGGATGGGCTGGGGCTAAATCATGCCAGCCCGCACAAGAAGAGCGCCCGTATTGTCGGCGAGGTGTTGGGCAAATATCATCCTCATGGCGATGCCCCGGTTTATGAGGCGATGGTGCGCATGGCACAGAATTTCTCTATGCGCTATGTCCTGGTTGATGGGCAGGGCAATTTTGGCAGCATGGATAATGACCCCCCGGCAGCTATGCGCTATACCGAGGCACGCCTGGCAAAAATTGCTGAGCAGATGCTGGTTGATATTGATAGGGAGACGGTTGACTTTATGCCCAACTTTGATGATAGCCTGAAGGAGCCTTTGGTTCTACCCACTCAACTGCCCAATCTGCTGATAAACGGCAGCGCTGGAATCGCCGTGGGGATGGCTACCAGTATCCCCCCCCATAACCTGGGGGAGGTGTGCGATGCCATCTCTTACCTCATTGATAACCCTGAAGCCACCGTTGATGAACTTACCCAATTCATTAAAGGGCCTGATTTCCCCACCGCAGGCATCATCCTGGGGGGAGAGGGGATTAAGAATGCCTATGCCACCGGGCATGGCAAGGTGATAGTTCGAGCTAAGGCTCTGGTGGGCGACATGCCGGGGGTGGGGCGGCGCCAGATAGTGGTTACTGAGCTTCCCTATCAGACCAATAAGGCTGCCCTGGTGGAGAGGATAGCCGAATTGGTTAAGGTCAGGAAGATTGAGGGCATCAGTGGGCTGCGCGATGAGTCAGACCGTCAGGGCATGCGCATTGTCATTGAGCTGAAGAGAGAGGCTCAACCGAGGCAGGTGCTCAATAACCTCTATAAATATACCTCAATGCAGTCAGCCTTCTTCGTTAATATGCTGGCTCTGGTTGATGGTCAGCCCCGGGTAATAAGTCTCAAGGAAGCGCTTCAGTATTACATAGATTTCCGCCATGAGGTTATCACTCGGCGCTCTCGGTTTGAGCTGAAACAGGCTAAGGCGAGGGCTCATATTCTGGAGGGACTTAAAATCGCCTTAGACCATATAAATAAGGTGATTGCTACCATCAGAAAATCGGCAACGGCTGAGGCGGCTCGCAAAGAGCTTATGAGCGGCTTCGGCTTATCTCAAGCGCAGGCGCAGGCTATCCTTGATATGCAACTAAGGCGGCTGGCTAATCTGGAGCGGCGCAAGCTCCTGGATGAATATGCCGAGTTGGTGAAAACCATTGCCTATCTGGAAGACCTTCTGGCTAACCCCAAGAGAATATTCCTCCTGATAAAGGAGGAGGTGAGCCAGTTAAATTCCCAGTATGGAGACCCGCGCCGAACCGAGATAAGTGGGGAAGAGGTAACCGAATTTCGTGAGGAAGACCTTATCCCTCATCAGAGTGTGGTGGTGGCGCTCAGTAAGAGGGGGTTTATTAAGCGGGTAGACTCTCGTAGCTACCGGCCGCAGCATCGGGGGGGCCGGGGCATCATTGGCATGGTGACCAGAGAGGCAGATGCGGTAAGGCTGCTGGTGGTGGCTGATACCCATGACAACCTGCTATTCTTCACCAATCGGGGCCGGGTCTTCCACCTTAAGTGCTATGAAATCCAAGCCGATAGCTCCCGGCTGGCTAAGGGGACAGCCCTGATTAACCTCTTCCCCATTGCCGATGGTGAGTGGGTTACGGCTATGGTAGCTCTGGCTGATTTCAAGCCTGGTACCTATTTATTGGTGGCTACCCGCCGCGGTGAAATAAAAAAGACGACGGCGGATAAGTTTGCTTCGGTGCGGAGTAGCGGGCTTATTGCCATGGACCTGGAGACAGGAGATGAGTTGGTGGCAGCCTGTTTAGCCGCTGATAAGGACGATGTCCTTTTAGTAACTCAGCAAGGGCAGGCAATAAGGTTTGCTGTATCCGAATTAAGGGCTGCCTCTAGAACCAGTGGTGGAGTGTGTGCTATCCGTCTCGAGGCTGGCGACCAGGTGGTGGGCATGGATGTCGCCCGCGCCAAGGGCTATGTATTAGCCGTTACCAGCGGCGGCTTCGGCAAGCTTACCCCGGTGGCTGACTATCCCCGGCAACACCGGGCTGGCGGTGGGGTCAGGACGTTTAAGCTTACCGAGAAAACGGACAAAGTTGCTGCCTCCGAGGTGGTTTCCCTGTCTCAGCAATTAATGATTATATCGGCTGAGGGCATTATCATTCATACGCCAGTGAGGGAGAAGGACCCCAACAAAAAAAGCATTAGCATCCAGGGCAGGAGCACCCAGGGGGTGAAGGTGCAGGAGCTTGACCCCGGCGATAGGGTGGTGGCTATTGCCTGCTTTGATAAGGAGACCAGATAGTGGGCGTATCCTCTTTCTCTTTGTCGGGGAAGGTAGCTATTGTCACCGGGGGGAGGAGGGGAATAGGTAAGGCTATTGCCCTGGCTCTGGCTGAGGCTGGGGCTGATATTGCCGTCTGTGACCGGGTGATTGAGGATGGCGAACTGGAGGCGGTGGCTGAGGAGGCTCAGCGGCTCGGTCGGCGTTCTCTGGCAGTTCAGGCTGACATCACCCAGAAGGCTGATGTGGATAGTTTGGTGCAGAGGGTGATGAGTGAGTTTGGTGCCATTGATATTCTGGTAAACAATGCCGCCATGAATATCAGGGCGCCCCTGCTTGAGCTGCGTGAGGACGGCTGGGACAAGGTTATTGATACCGACCTCAAGGGATATTACCTTTGCTCTCAGGCGGTAGGCAAGATAATGGTTTCCCAGAAACGAGGCAATATCATCAATATTGCCTCCACGGCGGCGATGTATACCGCTCCCGAGATGGGCGCCTACTGCATCGCCAAGGCGGGGGTGGTTATGCTCACCAGAATACTGGCGGTGGAGTTAGCCCAGTACAACATACGGGTTAATGCCGTCGCCCCGTCTATGGTCAAGACCAAGTTCAGCCAGCCGTTGTGGGATGACCCTGAGACCTTAAAGGAGATTGAGGCTGGAATACCGCTGGGTCGGCTGGCTGAGCCTAGCGACATAGTGGGGTCAGTCCTGTTTCTGGCTTCCGATGCCTCCAGTTTTATCACCGGCCATACCATTATCGTCGATGGCGGCTCGAGCGCCTAGCCTTCTGCTGGCAGTCCGCCTGCCAGCGTTCCAGTCCACAGGCATTACAGGATTTATAATGGCAGTCAGGGGTTTCCTTGCCTTCCATGGCGCGCTGATATTCTTGCTTCAGGAAGGCTGAAGTTACCCCGGAATCAATATGCGCCCAGGGCAAAAGCTCGTCCAACGAGCGTTCCCGTTGGGCATAAAAGCCGGGTTCCAGTCCGCTCTTTTTAAAGGCGTCAAGCCAGTTCTGATAGTTGAAGCGTTCATTCCAGGCATCAAAGGTTGAGCCTGACCTCCAGGCTTGATAGATAACTTTGCCCAATCGCCTGTCTCCCCGCGACAGTGCCGCCTCAAGCAGGCTGACTTCAGGGTCTTGCCAGGATAGGCGGCTTCCCTTGCGGCGCAGCCCCTGCTTAAGCAGTTCATGCTTGGCGCTTAATTGCTCGGCGCTTTCCTGGGCTACCCATTGAAATGGGGTATGTGGCTTGGGGATAAAGGTTGACAGGCTGATTCTTATCTGGGGCATTCCCCCTTTAGCCGTCCTGCCCGATGAACGGATTTTATCTACCAGCTGGACGATTTCTTCAATATCCTCCATGGTCTCGGTGGGTAAGCCGAGCATGAAATATAGCTTGAGGCTTCTCCAGCCTCGGGCGAAGGCAGCGGCCGCTGTTTCCAGGATTTCCTCCTCAGCGATGCCCTTATTGATGATTCGGCGCAGTCTTTCGCTTCCTGCCTCGGGGGCGAAGGTGAGCCCGGTTTTCCGGCGAGAGGGCAAGGAGTCCATCAGTTTTACCGAAAAGCTGTCAATGCGCAGGCTGGGGAGTGACAGAGCCAGGTTATCATAATTACGGACCAGGCTGGCTACCAGCTCCTCAATTTTTTGGTAGTCGCTGGTGCTTAAAGATACCAGGGACACCTCGTTATAGCCGCAGTTGGCGATAAGCTTCCCCACCGCCTGTATAATCTCTGATTGGGGGCGCTGGCGCAGGGGGCGGTAGATGACCCCTGCCTGGCAGAAGCGGCAGCCGCGAGTGCAGCCCCGCTGAATCTCCACTGCCCCCCGGTCGTGGACGACCTCAATATAGGGGACTACCGGTCTGGTGACCGGAGGCGGGAGCTTATTTACTATCCGCCGCTCAATAACCGCTTTAACCTCAGCCGCCGTCGGGGTAATGCTTTTAACCAAGCCGTCAACCTGGTATTTCACCTTATAAAAGCTGGGTACATAGACGCCGGGGATGGCAGCCACCTGGCGCAGCAGCTCTTCTTTAGAGGTTTTCTTTTTCTCCCACTGCCTAAAACTGTCAACCAGCTCCAGCAGTATCTCCTCCCCCTCCCCGATGACAAAGAAGTCAATAAAGTCAGCCATGGGCTCGGGGTTGAGATAGCAGCTGCCGCCAGCAATTACTAGGGGATGGGAATCGTTTCTTTCCGAAGCCAGAACGGGTATCTGCGCCAGGTCAAGGATGTTCAACACATTGGTATAGGTAAGTTCATAGTCGATGGAGAAACCAATGATATCAAAATCTTTTAGCTGGTGCCCCGATTCCAGGCTGAGCAGGGGGATACCTGCCTTCCGCATGGCGGCTTCCATATCCGTCCACGGGGCAAAAACCCTTTCGGCGAGAACATCGGGCTGGCTATTGAGTATGTCATAGAGGATGGGCAGAGCCATGTTGGACATGCCGATTTCATATAAATCGGGGTAGCACAGGGCAAACCTGAGAGCGGTTTTGTCCCAGTCCTTTACGATGCTATTCCACTCGCCGCCGGTATAGCGAGCCGGTCTGGTTACCTGATAAAGAACATTATCGGGATAGGTCAATTTATTCCTCTCTATGAGTCAAGAGATTCCTGGCGCAGCAGCTTGCGGTAATAAGGGGAACTAGCTAGATATAGACCCATCACCGGGTTATGTCCGAAGACCCTGTCCTTAGCTACCAGCACTGTAACCGGGGCTTTAGAATATTTGAAAAATAGCGAATCATGACCAACGCAAAGCCCCACCAGTATGTTAAACTCCGTCCCCTCGTCATTCAGAATTTCAGCCTGGGTTATGGGGCTGCACATCGCTTCAAAGGCACCGGCGCCGTCTATCTTCTGCTCCTCGGTGATACCAATCCTTTCCTTGGGTATGGCTCCTGCCTTACAGCAGACGGAAGCGACTTCAAAGCCTCTGTTTTCCAAAATCCTGGTCAGCATTTTAGCCTCATCCGTTAAACCACCACAAAAGGCAATGCCCAGCTTCTTATAGCCCATCTTCTTAGCGAATTGCACTATCTCCTCTACCCTGGGGTAGCGTGTAGTCAGCCCTTCTGGCAGGTGCATATAACACTCGAATTCCTGAATAGACGCCTGCCGGGCAAACTCCCTGGTCTGTGGGTCATCATATTCAACTAGCACTTTTTGGATAAGCCCTTTCTTAGTCTTTGTCGGGCAGTTTGATGGCCCTTTAAGAGACGCCTCACTGTTGCACACTACCCTGGTGCACTTGGCACACTCAGTCTTTTCCTTCATGAACTTCCCTCCTCCGCTATAATTAAGCCTGTTCTAGCTGTGATAGGTCAAACTTCATGCCATCGCGGGCGGCGATTACCCTGACTCCAGTCTCTTCAGACAGTCTCTGGGCTATCTCCCATGGCTTTGCCCGCCACATGGTCATGCCAAAATGGGTCAGAATGGCCGCCTTGGGCTTCAATTCCACAATAATACGCTCGGCATCGGGCACCGATAGGTGGTCAATAGGACGCCCCGGCTCCAGGAAGACGACATTGATAATCAGTAGCTCAGCCCCATAGCTCTGACATAAACCATCAAAATAGCGGCTGTCAGCGATATAGGAGAAGGTATGCTCACCCGTGTTAAAGCGCAGGCCATAGGTCTCTACCGGGTGTATGTGGCGGATTGGAGTTTCAAATGAGACATTGCCTACTGAATAAGACTTGCCTTCAGCCAAAATCTCAATCCCCTCAAGGTAGTCTTTCAGGTAGGAGAAGACCACCGGCTCGGTCTCCAGGGCATCAGCCGGGGCAAAGAGCTTGCCGCGCCGCTTGAACCCACCCTCAGTCATGGCTTCAATCATGATATTGACATCCGCCGAGTGGTCAAGATGGCGATGGGAAACGATGATGGCGCTGAGCTTGTTGGCTCTGAGTTTTCTCTTGGTGGACTGAACGATGCACCCCGGACCGGGGTCAACCAGTATTTCAGTGCCACCCAGGCTCAGCCACAAGCCACCTGAAGCCAGAAGCTGGCTAATCACCACAAACCTGGCACCAGCCG
>Ga0315545_1005066_pt1 | contig 10682 bp, 7 predicted proteins | sample SalMarSW160210MG_FD_203096 | JGI IMG/M metagenome (GOLD analysis project Ga0315545, IMG submission 203096) | Salt marsh sediment microbial communities from the Plum Island Ecosystem LTER, Massachusetts, United States - Salt Marsh Sediment SW1602-10 ...
ACTTTTTGAGAGAAAGTTAACAATTTTGGAGGTTAGGCGCAGTTTTGAAGCTATTGCGCAACCCGCTGGATCAGGGTCTAGGGAGAAAAAAGAGCGGCTTATAGAGGCTCTATTAAGTCTAGCTTCATCCCTCGAAGCGAAATGCTTGATTAAAATATTCATAGGTGAAATGCGAACTGGCTTCTATGAGGGATTAATGGAGCAAGCAGTCTCCAAAGCCTTCCAAATTCCGCTGGAAATCGTGCAAAAAGCAACCATGACCATTGGTGATGTGGGAGATGTTGCAGCCATGGCAAAAAACCAAGGGAAAGAGGCACTGCTGAAGGTTGGGTTTAGGGTTTTTAGACCTGTTGGGCTTATGTTGGCTCAGACTGCAAGTGGTGTTGTTGAGGCGTTGAAGGAGCATGGTGGCGAAACAGCCTTCGAACATAAACTGGATGGTGCAAGGGTTCAAATTCACAAGTGTGGCAATGATGTGAGGATTTTTAGTAGAAGATTAACAGATGTGACGCCGAGTCTACCTGAAATCGTACAATTGGTTCGAAAGAATGTGAAAGCGGAAAAAGCTATTTTGGAAGGCGAAGTTATTGCTGTTGACAGCCAAGGCTACCCCATTCCATTTCAACATGTGATGCGTAGATTCAGAAGAGTTCATGCAATAGAAGACATGATTGAAAAAATTCCTGTAAAACTCTATCTGTTTGACGTTTTATACCGTAATGGAGAAAGCCTGATCTCTCTTCCGTATACACAGCGAAGGCGAATCTTAGCTGACCACGCTGGAGAAATACAGTTGGCAAAACAATTGGTTACAGACAAGATGGAAGAGGCTGAACGATTCTTGAAAGGGGCAATGGATGTTGGTCATGAAGGGCTTGTGGCTAAGAAACTTGACAGTGAGTACACGCCGGGTATACGTGGAAAACGTTGGCTTAAGATAAAGCCTGTTCTCGAACCCTTAGATTTGGTTATTGTTGCAGCTGAATATGGTTACGGACGTAGACATGAGTGGCTTTCAGACTATTACTTAGCTGCCCGCGACATTGAAACAGGCGAGTTCTTGATGGTTGGAAAAACGTTCAAGGGGTTGACTGATGTGGAAATTATCGAAATGACTGAGCGGCTCAAAGAACTTACCATAAAGGAAGAAGGTAGAAGAGTAGTTGTAATTCCAAGAGTGGTTGTTGAGGTATTATACAATGAGATTCAGAAAAGCCCAAAGTACGAGTGTGGCATGGCTTTGCGTTTTGCAAGGATAAACCGCATAAGAGAAGATAAGGCTGCTGAAGAGGCAGACACTATACAAAGAGTTAGAGAAATCTACGAGAAGCAGTTTCTGAAAAAAGGTAGGTATAAAGTCAGCTGATAAGGTTTGATAAAAGTCTTATTTTTGTTGTTACCGTCTGATTATTTCCGTTTTCGAAAGAACAGTATTTCGTCTTTTTCGCAGATATATTAAAAGCCTACTTCAAGTAGCTCTTTGATCTCCTCTGGTGTGTTAGCGGTTTTAGCGATTTGGAAGCGAGTCTCAAGTCATGTTCATGAGTGTCCCTTTTTTAACACAGGAACCTGGCAAAATCTGTGAAGTCGGAGCTGGAAGAATGAGTAATGCCTTATCCGTAAGTGCATTTGTGGTGCGTGTGGACTTTTTGCTTCACCACCACAACTCCCGATCGTTTCAGTATCAGAAGTAGCTGGCGTGCTCTTAGGATATGGGATGACTACTTTTAAGCCGAGCCTTAAGCTGTGGGTTGAAATCTCTCGGAGTCCACCGAAATATATCGGATGGGATTGGAACCGTGAATGTGCGGTAAAAAATATACCTTGACAGGCTTATAGAGAACAGAAAAAGAGGGGATTTGCGGAAGAGATGTCTACTTCTGAACTGTAACGTTTATAACGGTCTAATTAACAAAATTTCTATGCGGTGCCGGGGTGGCCGAACGGTTCAGGCGGCGGCCTGCAGAGCCGCTATATGTGGGTTCAATTCCCATCCCCGGCTCCTCAATACTACCTGCTAAAATTTGCATTGAATGGGGTCACTGGTTTCCTAAATGGTGAGAAAGTTCTCACAGTTACGGATGACACTTATACGAGCGGACAAGTTGGACTGCGTGGACAAAGAGCTGATGTTTTCTTCGACAATTTCACAGTTTACTCCCTACCATAAACAGGAACCAAACAATAACAATTATTTTCTTTTTCAGCATGTAAATTACACTATAAGAAAGCCCAAAACTCTTTTTTATTCCAAATTCTCAAAATAGGCTTAAAATAGTCTCAATAAACGCACTTTTTTTTTTATAAAAGTAGACTATTTATTCTTTTCCCGTGGAAAAAGGGTTCTCAGATAGACTGTAAAGCTAGGAAAACGCTTAGATTATGTGTTTGTTCTTGTCTCTCTGTCCTAAAATTTCTTATCTGCATTAACTACACTAAGTTCACTATTTAGAGCTTCATTGTTTGTTGATAATCCATTCAAAGTTTTCTTCATAGTTATTGAAGCAAAACATATTACATTCCTAACGAATACCAAGAGTTGGTAGATACTGTTTGGCTGTCCCATACATTGACAAGAAGATTGCGAAGGAAGAAATTGGAAGGCTTGTTGAGAAATATAACAAAGTTTTGAGAGAAAACAGAGTCAGCAAATACAATGAAGAGATGACCAAGAAGGACTTTATTCTTCCTTTGTTTCGTGCTTTGGGCTGGAAGGTTGAAGATTCTAGCGAAGTTACGGCGGAAGAGAAAATATCTAAAAAGCGTGTTGATTATGGATTCAGGATCAATGGTATTCCTAAGTTCTTCTTGGAAGCAAAACCGCTAAAAGCAGACTTGGATAACCCCAAATTCTTTGAACAAGCCGTTAGCTACGCTTGGCATAAAGGTTGCACTTGGGCAGTTCTTACAGATTTTGAAGCTGTAAAAATACTTAATGCCGAGTGGAAAGCTGCCAATTACTTACAGAGTCATTTTACAACAATTAGTTCTTATGAATTCTTGAAAAGGTTTGACGAATTATGGCTTTTATCGAAAGATAGCTTTGAACAAGGTTTACTGAACAAAGAAGCTGAAAAATGGGGCAAGAAAACCAAGAAAACCAGTATCGACAAACAACTTCTAGCAGATTTTACGAGATTTAGAGAGACGCTTTCAAGGAACATAACCAAACTTAACCAAAGCAAACATCTGACAGAAGAAGAATTGGACGAGTCTGTTCAACGAATTTTGGACAGATTGATTTTTATCAGAAATTGTGAAGATAGGGAACTTGAAGCAAAAACTCTGATTTCTAGTATGAGGGAATGGAAAAGCAGAGGTAAAGGACATTTAATAAAGAGCTTGAGAGAAGTATTCGCTTCTTTCGATAAAAAATACAACAGTAAGATATTTGCTAAACATTTATGCGATGATTTGGAAGTCGATAATGAAGTTCTACAACAACTAATAAGGGGGCTATATTACACTAAAGACAGGTTTTTCACGATTTCCTATGATTTTTCAGCAATAGACGCTGACGTTCTAGGCAACATCTACGAGCAATATTTAAGCCACATTCTAAGAAAGACTGAAAAGAGAGCGAAACTCACCCAAAGCCGTGTCCATAGAAAAAGGCAAGGAATTTACTATACTCCCACTTACATAGTTGACTACATAGTAAGGAGTACTCTGGGAGAGTTACTCAACGAAAAAAAGGTTGATGTTGAAAAAATAAGAGTTTTGGATCCTGCATGTGGTTCTGGCAGTTCTTGATTAAAGCCTTTGATGTACTCAACGAGTTTTACCTGAAAAACGACAAAGACTATGCTCAAAGTCAATTAGATTTGAAAACAGGGACAATATTTACAAAGAAAGTGAAGATTCTGCAAAATAACATCTTCGGTGTTGACCTAGACAAGCAAGCGGTCGAAATTACACAGCTTAATCTTTTGCTGAAAATTGCGGAGAAAGGGCATCGCTTACCATTGTTGGAACAAAACATAAGGTGTGGAAATTCTCTGATAGATGATGAGAAGTTAGCAGGTGATAAAGCTCTCAAATGGGAGGAGCAGTTCAAAGAAATCATTAAAGAGGGTGGGTTTGATGTTGTAATTGGGAATCCACCTTATGTTAGGCAAGAGGAATTGAGTGAGATAAAGCCTTACCTTGCGGCAAACTACGAAACCTATCAAGGGATGGCAGATTTGTTTGTATATTTCTTTGAGAAAGAATTGAAAATGCTGAAAGAAGATGGTTATTTTGGAATGATTGTTTCCAACAAATGGCTTCGGGCGGGTTATGGGAAAAATCTTAGGAAATTCTTAACTGGATTCTGGATTGAGGAGTTCATTGATTTTGGAGACCTGAGGGTATTTGCTGATGCGACAATCTATCCATGTATTATGATAATTAGAAAAATCAAGAAGCCGAATCCGAAAATTAGAATTTGTAAGATGGAAACATTGGGATTTGGTTCGCTTGGGGAATATATAAGAAATAACTCTTTTTTCATTGACCAAAGCGAGCTGAGTAAAAAGGAGTGGAACATCCAAAAGACAGAAGCAAATGAACTGCTCAAGAAACTAAGAGCTAGCGGGCTACCAATTGAAGAATATGTTGGTGCTAACATATACCGTGGAGTTCTGACAGGTCTAAACGAAGTATTCATAATAGATGAGAAGAAAAGGAATGAATCAATACATGAAGATTCAAGGAATAAGGAGTTGATTAAACCATTCTTAACTGGGGCAGAATCGAAGCGCTATTCAATTAAATCAAAGAAGAGATATATCATATTCACAAGAAGAGGTACAGACATATCTCAATATCCCTCGATTCTGAGATATCTAGAGCGATTTAGAAATAGATTATCTCCCAAGAAAAGTAAAGAACAGGAAATCGGACGAAAGCCAGGCAATTATGAATGGTATGAGATTCAGGATTCAACAGCATATTACGAAGATTTTGAAAAACCAAAGATAGTGTGGGGCAATCTTGCTAAACGTGCTTCTTTCTCATTAGATGAAACGAATGGGTTTTATGTTAATGCTCCAGCATGTATTCTGCCAACTAATTCCAGATACGTTTTGGGTATCTTGAATTCCAAGCTGATGTTTTATTTCTTGAAGTCTATATGTGCAGAAAGGCGGGGTGGCTTCATTGAGCAAAAGCCAGTTTATGTTTCACAGGTTCCAATCAAAAAACCGACAAAAGAGCAAGAAATTGAGATAACTCAACATGTGGAGAAAATGCTTCAACTGAATGAAAAGTTGCTCAAGATTGGCGATAAACTAACAGATGAAAGAGCAGGAATTGAAAAGGAAATAAAGAAGATTGATGGTCAAATTGACGGATTGGTTTATGAGATTTATGGAATAACTGAAGCAGAAAATGAAATCATCAAGAACAGTCTAAAGTGAATGGAAGGGCTTCTGGAACGTATATCAGATCCAAACATTGTGAAGCCAAGAGTGAGATTCTATTCATTTAAAGCATTCTTAGGCTAAGACAAGTAAGCTGCACTAATCAATAATTCTACCATGCATAAAACAAATAGCTAAGCCCTACATAGATTAATTGGGTAAGCATTTGGATAGAGAATATCTTGAGGACTATGCACAGAAAGAACATGATGAATATGAACGATTTATGAAAGGAATAACAGATGGAAGGTTCTCTTTTGAATCAGATGAATTTCCTCCAAATGAACGCTTTGTAAAGCTCCAAAAACCAGTAGCTTTAGCTGGACTTGGTAATCCTTGGGCTCAAGTTCCTTTCTCTGGTTCTCTGATTGTTATTCTTTCTCCAATCCCCCGAGCTGATTTTGAGAAGCATTTATGTAAGGCTTCTGAAATTCCAAAAGTAATCGACTTCATACAAGAAACAGGAAGGCTTCAAGTAGTTTTAAATGTAAATCCACGCAGGTATGAAGGGCTTGACTACCTAGATGCTTTTTTCAAAGAATTAGATCCTCCCTTCTGTTCAGGAGCTTCAATCCATATCCTTGGAAATGAGAAAGAGATTAAGGAGATTGAAGATAATTTCTACACTCTTGGAAAGATAAGATACTTTGACTTCTTGAATGAACTATTAAAATACCATAGTTCATACTCTCTTCAAAATACTCTGACTGTTGATTTGGGAACATATATACATCTTAAGCTTGGGCGCTATGCAATTATTGAAGAAATAGAAACCCTTATGATTGATGATCCTAGAAAAGCCTTCAACCTATTAAGCGTTTGTGCCCTATTTATTAGCAACCCTTTTCTTGACTTACGCTCCAATCTGAGAAACTTCAGTTTGGATGAGATCAAAGCTGCCCAAAGTCTTCCACCTATTTATCAACCTCAAGAAGTACGATTCCCTTGTGAAATTGGCAAGTTCCTTCTAAAAAGGCTGACGTATGCTGCTCAGGATATGAGAGCATGTTATTATCTTGTGGATAATTATGATGCTTATGATTTGAGGAAAGTACAGAAATCCCTTAATGAAGCAATAGTGACAAATAATCCAGATATAGTTAATAAAAGTGCAAAGGAGCTTCATGAAATTCTTGACAATGTATGGAGTGACAAGACAATTCCAAACCGTATCGAGAACATAAAGATTGGCGTACCGGTTTCAATTGCAGCTGTAGGTGGCGTTGCAGGAGCAATGGCAGGGGGATTAATTGGAGGACCAGAAGGAGCAGTGATTGGAGGAACTTCTGGGGTTGGAATGGGTGACTTCCTTACTAAGCTAGGTTTCAAAGTAGGAGAGAAAGCAGTTGAGAAGTTCTTTCGTGTTAAAGGCGAACAAGTATCAGAAAGAATCGCTAAATTGCGAACTAAAAGCTACCAAGCAAACATTTATGATTTCAAGAAGAAATACAAGGATAGAATAGTGAAAGAAAAAAGCTGAAAGCAATGGAAGATTCATGAAATACTTAGAAAATGACGAAGTAGAATCTCAATTATGGGAACACATACTACAGCAATTGGAACAAAGATTGTGGCGTACTTTATCCATTTGACAAAGCTTGATTGTTGTTTCATGACTTCTGATTGTTGTTTCATGAACTCATTCTGCTGAGCAAGAACCTTATCATATGCGGTCTTGATGTCTGAGAATGCGTCAATGCGGGTATTTATTTTATCTATTTCAGAAAGCAAGACTTTCCATTCTCCAAAACCTTTAGTTCCAACAAGTCTGCGCACTCCCATTAAGTCATCTTCTATAGATCTCAATTTCCGTTCATGCTGCTCAATTCTTCTAATCTGCTGTATTGTCTGATCGATTCTTCTTGAATTTTCTTCGAGTCTAGAACGGAGTTCTTCCTTGTCTACTAATGCAATGTCCTTCTTGAGGGCTTTAGCACTCTCTTCTAGTTTCCTGTGATGTATTCTATCTACCGCACCCTCTAAAAAAGGATGCATAATCTCGACCAAATCCGCTGCATGACTATAAGGGGATTCCTTTCTTAAGTTCTTGCTAACCCAATAATAGTCATTTGGATATAAATGCAGGGTTCCCCCTTCCTTTAGAATAGATAGCAAGGACTCTTTTGATCCTTTTTCGTAATTCTCAAAAAGATGCTGTTTTGCCTCAAAGTATGCCTTTGCATATGCTTCAGGGTCTTTGATATTGTTATAGACAGTTACTTCCATATCCTTACGCTGTTGGTCATGAGTAATCAGCCATATAACATACCAATGCTCTCCAAGATCAGAAACCTCAACTTGGCATGGTTCAAGTAAGGTCTCACTGGACACGTCCTCCTGAATCAGAGCTTTCCATTCAGAATCTATGTCTTCAAATTGCTCCCTGAAAAATCGTATAGTGGTCTTAACGTATGCTTCCCAGTTCATGTAATTCCCAGTTCAATCTATAACTGAAGAGCTTAAAAGGATTACACATTGATCTTCGATAAGTTTTTGAGTGAACTATGGCTAATAACTATTGATACAAAATGCCTTACTACCATGTAAAGATAAGAAGAAAAAAGGGAAGACCATCAGTCCTTTATCTTTTTGATTTGTCAAAAGACAGATTGATGCTTTTTCTAAGATCTGCTTGTCACGGGCAAGAATTCCCTGTGGATCAAAAGGGTGAATTCGTTTGGATTGTACCTAGATACATTAATGAAATCAGAATAGTAGAAACGAACAAAGATTCTTCGAGTTATGGCATTGGATACATGAAAGGAGAGGAGATTTTTAAAAAGGGGAAAGATGTTACTGAAAATTTTGTAGCCAAACCAATCGAAAGAGGAAAGAAATCACTCTTAAAGAAGAAGAGCAAAAGAATTTTCATAGTGCATGGTAAAGACCGTAAATCACTTAACGAATTAAAAGGAATTCTCAAAGGGTTAAAACTTACTCCAATAGTTCTTCATGAGCAGCCAGGTGGAAGCAGAACAATAGTTGAGAAACTTGAAAAATACTCAGATGTTGGTTATGCCTTTGTGATTTTGACACCAGATGACACTGGAATTTCACGCACTGATAACACATATCTCACACTTACTGAGAATCTGGAGAAGTTTCCTCCACCAGCATATGGACGTATAGACTATCGACCCATGATAGCTAAGCTCCGAGAAATATTGTTGTTAAGAGCACGTCAAAATGTTATTCTTGAATTTGGCTACTTTATGGGTTTGTTAGGTCGTGATAAAGTTTGTTGTTTGTACAAAGGAGATATTGAATTGCCTTCTGACATGCATGGAATAGTCTATATACATTTCAAAGAATCAATAATTGAAGTTAGAGACAAGATAGTTAAGGAACTTAAAGCAGCTGGCTATAGAATTGGAGTTAAGAAGCAAAGAGAAGAAGAGAAAGCAAGAGAGAAACTGGAAAAGATAGAGAAAGAAGCGAAAAAAGTTCTTAACGCTTTAGAGCAAATGGGCCCCACAAAAAGAAATGCGGAAAAGTTATAGCACAACCAAAAGAACTAAGTGAAATAATGAAGAACTTGTATACATGTTGTCTGAGAAAACCTACTTGATTATCCTGATTCTAGGATTTACTGGGATTACTCTATTTATTTGGCTTATGCTTATACCCTATGGGATTGTTGAATATAATCTAGGTGTGAATCTTTTCACCAGTTCAATTTTTATGGTGCTCACAATAGTTTTCCTGAGTTGGCTATTCAATCTAAGAGAAAAGCAAGAGTGGAAAAATGTCGAAGCATTAGTCAATAAAAGAATAGGAAAATATCATTACAGTCTTTTCGACATTCTTGCAAGATTTATCTACCCTCAGATTTTTAGACCTCACCCCAATAAAGAAAAGGTCTTGGAAATACTGAAGGCTCTAAATGGGACAAAAAAAGCAACTTTAGCTACGCATGCGAATCAAAACTACTTTTCCAGACCACTCGACCCTCTCTCTGAAGAGCAACTCGAAATCCTATTTAAATTAAGAAAATACATAGGTAACCTTGAAATCAAACATTCCCGTTTTATTAAACCCAAAATACTGATGTCACTAATGGAAATCGAAAATTGTCTTGACATTATTGAAGAAGATTTTAATTTGTTCAAGAAGTTTCCAGGAAGCGGAAAAGCTGTAAAAGAGGAAATAGCTAAATCTATTCTTATGATTATGAAAGAAATCTATAAGATACACAAAATGGGAATAGAAATCTATCCAAAACAATAGTCTGAAAGGTTAGGAATGGAGAAAACTTAAAGCACAACCAGAAGAACTAGTTAGAATACAGAAAACTGTATTTGGAAAGTGATTAAATGAAATTGCTTTTTGAAAACCTAGCAGAGAAACATTTTACTAAGGAAAGAATTCGGAAGTTTAAGGATTGGATTGAGAATGCGAATAGAGCAAGAGAGACGAAATCCTTCGGTAAAAAAGCTAACCAATATGATAAAGCTGAAGAAATAATCACTTTCTATACTCTTGCACCACTTGAACTTAGAGAAAATAGCAAGGAGCTAGTTCAAGAAATTCTAAGATTGGCTAATGTGAATGAGGCTATTGGAGAGCCTATAAGTCTAGGTTTTGAAAGGCAGTTTAAGCCACCAGAAGGCTACTTGAAGTGGTTAGAGAAAGAAGTGAGCAGACATCCTGTGAAGTATATCAGGGAGCAAGGAAAGGATCATGTTGATAGAAACAGACGACTAGAAGCAAACACCCATGTTGATACTGTCATTAAAACAGAAAATCTTCTGATATTGGTTGAAATGAAGTTCACCTCTGACATTTCTGCTCAAACAATATTTGGTTCCAATAGAAATCAACTGGCGAGAACAATCGATGTCGGTATCTCGGAAGCTAAGAAAAAGGGTAAAAAACTTGTTGTGTTATTATGCTCTCCCTCAGAATTCTATCATAAAAAGAGTAGGTTCTACTACTATAAGATGCAAGAATACTCTGATTTCCACAAGATTGAACAGGATATTTGCTGGAGAGAACTCGAGGAGATAAAAGAGTGCCTATTAGCAACAGCTTGGATTCCTTTAGAGAAAGTGATTAAGATTACATATCGAAACTTTAGCTTCTCTGAACTGGAGGACGTAAAGAGATTTTTCAAAGAAAGAAACTTAGTTTAAATGTAGTAAACGTGGAGAAGTTATAGCAGAACCAAAGGAACTAGCTGGAATAACAAAGAAGAAAGAAAAAGCAAGTGGTTTTAAAATGGTTATTTCGTTTAGTGTTAAGCGAGTTCGTGATTTCTTGTTTTCCAATGGATTTGTCTAT
>Ga0315545_1005067_pt1 | contig 10678 bp, 9 predicted proteins | sample SalMarSW160210MG_FD_203096 | JGI IMG/M metagenome (GOLD analysis project Ga0315545, IMG submission 203096) | Salt marsh sediment microbial communities from the Plum Island Ecosystem LTER, Massachusetts, United States - Salt Marsh Sediment SW1602-10 ...
TGGAGATGGTGATCAGAAATTCAAAATTATATCTTGAGAAAAAAAAGTTTGAAAAGGACACGGGACTCAGTAATGTTTATAAGGATGCCATAAAATTGAAAGAAGTTTTTGGATTGGCCAATGTTCCGGGGAGAATAGAATGTTTTGATATTTCAAATCTAAAAAATTCTTTTCCTGTCGGATCGATGTCTGTTTCTCTGGACGGCATAATGTTGACTGATAATTACAGGTATTTTAAGATAAAAGATGTTAAGGGCCAGGATGATTGCAGAATGATAAACGAAGTAGTTGTAAGGAGACTTAAATACCTTGAGAACGGAGAAATAAAAAAAAGAGAAAACTTCTATATAAAGCCCGATCTAATAATAATCGATGGGGGAAAGGCACAGTATAATACGATAAAAAGATTATTATCTGAAAAAAATATAGCTGGCATTGATATCATCAGTATTGCAAAAAAAGAGGAAGTAGTATTCTGTGATAAATACCCTGATGGATTAAAGCTTGATTTGCATGATAGATATGCAAGGATTCTTATTAAGGCAAGAGATGAAGCACACCGGTTTGCCGTTAACTTTCACAGAAGACTGAGGGAAAAGAATATGACCGGTTCCATACTGGATGGAATAAAAGGCATCGGAGAAAAAAAGAAGAAGTATGTATATGAAAGTGTAAACTCGATAGAAGATCTAAGAAATAAAACAATAAAGGATTTAATGAAAATAAAAGGATTGAATTATCAAGATGCAAATAAGATATACAAAAATATTCACCGGTAAAGGATAGGTGGTTTATTTGTTAAAATGGATTCTTGACTGGGTGATACTTACTTTTTCTATCACAGTCGCTTCATATTTATTGACTCCTTTCATATATTTAATGGGTGATACTGCCTGGGACAGATTAAAGGTCGCTTTTTTAGCAGGATTGCTTCTGGGTTTGTTTAATCTTATTGTAAAACCTATCGTTAAAATCTTATCTTTACCCATTAATATTTTAACTCTGGGACTGTTTAATATAATCATAAATGCAGGTATGCTATGGATCGTGGATATGATCATCAGGGAATTGGAAATAAAAGGATTCTGGGGATACGTCTGGAGTTCACTGGTAATAAGTATTCTAAGTATAGTAATATCTAAAATTATTTTCTTTAGGGAAAAAAGGGACAAAAAAGATTAAAATAATGTATATTAAGTATCGTTACAATTTTAAAAGAAAAAAGTATTATTAGCGTAAAAGAGAAAATAAATAACAAAATGAAGATAGTAATAATTACCGGATTATCCGGCGCCGGAAAGACCGAAGCACTCAAGTATTTTGAGGATGCAGGTTATTATTGCATAGACAATTTACCTGCATATCTTCTGCTTAATATTATCGATTACTTTTCAACGGAGGATAGGAATATAAGCAATATGGCTTTTGCCGTAGATTTAAGAAGCGGATATTTTTTTAATGAGATATACAGGACCCTCGATAAGCTTAAAGAAATGAAAATAGATTATAAAATCCTGTTTTTGGGAGCTTCAAAGAGCGCCATTGTAAAAAGATATTCTTTGACCAGAAGAAAGCACCCGCTGGTCGAGGACGGTAATCTTGGAGAGGGAATCGAAAAAGAGATAGAAAAGATGGGAAGACTCAGAGAAATAGCGGATGTAGTGATTGACACCACGCTTTTGAATTCAAAAGAACTCCGTATCGCAATAACAGATCGGATGATGAGCGATATAGAAAAAAGCAGACTCTTGCAAATATCCATCACTTCATTCGGATACAAATCTGGTTTACCCGAAAGTGTGGATGTTGTGATGGATGTAAGGTTTTTACCCAATCCATTTTATAATGAGGAGTTAAAGGACCTTGATGGGAAGAATAAAAAAGTGATTGACTATATTTTATGTCGCGAAGAAACAAAAGAGTTCCTGACTATATTTGAGAAGATGCTTGATTTTTTAATACCCAATTATATTGCAGAAGGTAAAAGTTATCTTGGGATAGGCATAGGCTGTACCGCCGGTAAACATCGTTCGGTTGTGATTTCCGATAAAATATTTGAATATTTAAAGCTTAAGGGTTACTCCATAAAATTATTTCATAGAGATATTTCCAAAACTTGATTGTATTAACTGGAAAGATATATTTTTATTCCGGAAAAAGATATTTATTGTAAATTGCGCTTTATTGATTTTATCAAATTTGTTAAAATTACACGGTTCATATCGAAATTAAAAATATTCTTATATTTTTATAAATTTATATGAATAAATACTTATCATTATTATTTTATCAAGGGGGAGGAATGAGATGGCAATAAAAGTAGGAATTAATGGATTTGGAAGGATAGGCAGACAGTTTTTAAGAGCAAAACTGAAATATGATAAAGAGAATAATATAGATATAGTATCAGTGAACGATCTGTATGATCCAAAAATTCTTGCTCATCTTCTGAAATATGATTCCATATACGGGATTCTGGATGCTGAAGTCAAAGCAGGAGAAGGTTACATAGAAGTCAATGGGGAAAAAATAAAGATCACTTCCGTAAAGGATCCGGAACTTCTTCCCTGGAAGGACCTTGGAATAGATGTTGCCCTGGAATCTACAGGGATATTTACGACAAGGGAAGGTGCCGAAAAGCATCTTAAAGCCGGAGCAAAAAAAGTAGTTGTGTCTGCACCTATGAAAAAGGGCGGAGCTGACATAACAATTGTACTTGGAGTAAATCAGGAAAGCTATGACAAAGAAAAACATAATATAATTTCGAATGCCTCATGTACCACAAATGCACTGGCTCCGGTATGTAAGGTTCTTCATGAGAATTTTATTATAAAAAATGGTTTTATGACTACCATACATGCTTATACGAATGATCAACGAATACTCGATCTTCCCCACAAGGACTTCAGGAGGGCAAGAGCAGCTGCTTTATCAGCCATACCTACATCTACAGGTGCTGCAAGTGCAATAGGTCTGGTGATTCCGGAACTAAACGGTAAATTGGATGGTATTGCTGTCAGGATACCGGTAGCTGTGGGATCTCTTATCGATCTGGTAGTAGAGGTAGAGAATGATTGCTCGGTTGAAGATGTAAACAATGCTTTTAAAAAGGCTTCTGCCGAACCGGGGTTTAAAGGAATATTAAAATACTGCGAAGATCCGATTGTATCAGTGGATGTTGTAGGAGATTCATATTCCACGGTCTTTGATTCATTAAGTACTTTAACGAAAGAAAAGATGGTGAAAGTCTTATCCTGGTATGATAATGAATGGGGATATTCAAGCAGATTATATGATTTGATAAATTATATTATGAAATAAATAAAAAAAATAAATAACCGGGGTCAATTAAGCCCCGGTTATTTATAAAGTTAAATTCTGGTGGTAAAAATGTTTAATAAAAAAACAATAGAAGATATAGATGTCACAAACAAGAGAGTCCTGGTAAGGGTAGATTATAATGTTCCCCTGGACGATAACCTGAATGTAGTAGATGATACCAGAATAAGTTTATCACTACCGACTATAAATTATCTTATCGAAAAAAATGCAAAGATCATATTGATGTCACATCTCGGGCGGCCAAAAGGAACAGTCGAGGCTAAATTCAAACTGGATCCCGCAGCAAAAAGACTCGGTGAACTGGTGGGTAAAAAAGTCAAAAAATTTGATAGTATTTATTCACCGGAAATCAAAGAATATATAGATAATGAAATGGAATATGGTGAAATTGTAATGCTTGAAAATCTGAGATTTGATCCCGGAGAAAAAGCCAATGACGACGAATTCTCAAAATCTCTTGCATCACTGGCTGATATATATGTCGATGATGCTTTTGGCGCTGCGCATCGGGCACATGCATCTGTTGCCGGAGTGACGAAATATCTTCCTGCAGTAGCGGGATTTTTAATGAAGAAAGAAATTGAAGTCCTGACATCTCTTCTGGAATCACCACAAAGGCCTTTTCTGACAATTCTCGGCGGGAGTAAAGTTTCGGATAAAATACAGGTTATAAGAAACTTGCTTGGCAAGGTGGACAGTCTGATGTTGGGCGGTGGAATGACTTATACTTTCTTAAAAGCTAAAGGGTATGAAATAGGTAAATCGATTTGTGAGGATGATCAGATTGATTTTGCCAGAGAAATGCTGGCCCTGGCTAAAAAAGATAATGTAAATTTAATACTGCCTGTAGACATCGTAATTGCAAAAGAATTTGATAGTAGTGCAGAGAAAAAACTTGTATCAATACAATCAATACCGGTAGACTGGATGGGGATGGATATCGGAGATAAAAGCATAGAATTGTTTAAAAAAGAAATTTCTGTTGCACGAACCATCTTCTGGAATGGTCCGGTGGGTGTCTTTGAATGGTCCAATTTTGAAAATGGAACCAAAAGTATCGCAAATGCGATCGCCGGAAGCCAGGCTATTACAGTCGCAGGAGGAGGAGATACGCTGGCTGCATTGAAAAAATATGGTCTATCTTCAAAATTTACTCATGTCTCAAGCGGTGGCGGGGCCGCTATGGAACTACTGGAAGGTAAAGAATTACCAGGAGTATCATCTCTTTTAGATAAGTAATTGTAAATAATATAAAAAATCTCGAAAGGAACTATGGAAATGAGAAGGCCTTTTATAGCCGGAAACTGGAAAATGAATATGACTCATTTACAGGCCGTAAACTTTATACAGGACCTCGGGGATAAATATAATAATAAAAATAATTGTGAAGTAGCGGTATGTCCGCCCGCAACATCTTTAAAGAGCGTAAAAACTATAATTGATAGTGATAACCTTGATATCAAACTTGGTGCACAAAATATGTATTATGAGGCAAGTGGTGCATTTACAGGTGAGATCTCACCAATAATGCTTAAAGCTCTTGGTGTCGAATATGTGATAATCGGTCATAGTGAAAGAAGACAGTATTTCGGAGAAACTAATTCGGATATCAATAAAAAAGCAAAGGCTGCTTTCAATGCAGGTTTAAAGCCAATTGTGTGTGTTGGTGAATCACTGAAAATAAGAGAAAGCGGTAAGGCCAGGCAGTTTGTTCTGAATCAAATAGAAGAATGTCTGGATGGTATAGATGAAGAAAGTATGATTGATTTGACTGTAGCATATGAGCCTATATGGGCCATTGGTACCGGTAAAACTGCAACTTCCAGGGATGCCAATGATATGTGTATCAATATAAGAAAAAAAATTGGTGAATTATATAGTAAAAAGATCTCCGAAACTACCATAATTCAATATGGCGGAAGTGTTAAACCCTCAAATATTTCCGAACTGATGAAGATGTCAGATATAGACGGTGCCCTTGTAGGTGGTGCAAGCCTGGAAGTAGACGATTTTATTGATATAATTAATTATCAGGATAGCCAGTGACTTATAAAACCGTAGTAAAAAAACCAATCTGTTTGATGATACTTGATGGCTGGGGCTTATCCGTCCAGAATGAAGGCAATGCAATCAGGCTTGCAAAAACTCCCAATATGGATAATTACTACAGGATTTACCCAAATACCAGATTAAATGCTTCAGGTGAATCTGTGGGACTACCCGAAGGGCAGATGGGCAATTCGGAGGTAGGCCATTTAAATATAGGGGCAGGTAGAGTCGTATATCAGGAATTTACCAGAATAAATAAAGAAATCAAAGATGGAGATTTTTTCAGCAACAAAGTATTGATAGATGCAATCAATAATGTAAAAAGAAATAATAGCTGTCTTCATCTTATGGGACTTGTTTCAGATGGAGGAGTACACAGTCACATCAGACATCTTAAAGCTTTAATTGACCTGGCAGTCAGTCATGGAATAAAAGATTTATTTATACACGCTTTTCTTGACGGCAGAGATGTTCCCCCAAGAAGTGCAATACCGTTCCTGGATGAAGTGGATGATTATTTAAAAAAGAAGGGTGCCGGACAAATTGCCACTGTCAGCGGAAGATATTACAGCATGGACAGAGATAATAGATGGGATAGAATCGAAAAAAGTTATAATATGCTGGTGTATAGAAAAGGAAAGAAATTCGAAACGGCTGCCGGAGTTGTTGAAGCATCCTATAACAATAATATAGATGATGAGTTTGTTGTTCCTTCAATAGTGAACTGTAAAGATAATGAGAAGGCCGGGATCAGATCGACGGATTCAGTAATATTCTTTAATTTCAGGCCGGATAGGGCAAGACAGCTAACCAGGGCATTTATTTCTGATGATTTTAAGGAATTCGACAGAGGCCTGAATCCGCCCAGAGTATATTTTGTATGTATGACCCAGTACGACAGGTCGTTTAATGCTCCCATAGCCTTTCCTCCTCAGGAAATTAAAAATACTCTTGGAGAGGTTATATCAAAAAATAATTTGAAGCAATTAAGAATTGCTGAAACCGAGAAGTATGCTCATGTCACTTTCTTCTTTAATGGTGGTATAGAAAAACCATTTAAGGGAGAAGATAGAATATTGATTCCTTCCCCAAAAATTGCAACATATGATCTTAAGCCTGAAATGAGTGCATTTGAAGTAACTGATACTGTTATAGGCAAAATCAAATCAAAAATATATGATGTAATAATATTAAATTATGCTAATCCTGATATGGTAGGGCATACAGGGCATTTGGATGCTGCCATAGAAGCTGTCGAGGCGGTAGATAAATGTATGGGAAGAGTAGTAGAAGAATTAATTGTAAATGGAGGACTGGCACTGATCACGGCGGACCATGGTAATGCTGAAGAAATGATAAATCCTGTCGATAAAAAAGTCATAACAGCCCATTCTTTATCGATGGTGCCATTTGTGATTTGCGATTCGAAAATAAAATTGAAAGATTATGATGATAATTTTAAATTAAGCGATATTGCACCTACGGTACTGGAACTCTTAGAAATTGAAAAACCCGGGGAAATGACCGGAGTATCACTTTTATCATATTGAACTTGATTTTATGACAAAGACTATGTATTCTACATATAAATATTTGTTTTTAATATGTCATTTTTTTGATAAAATATTGGCCAGAAGCCAATATTATATTTAATAATGATTACGGAGGAATTATAGATATGGGTTCTGTCTTACTTAATGTGTTATTTGCATTTCATATAATTGCCAGTATCGGTCTGGTATTATTAATTCTATTGCATGCGGGAAGAGGAGGAGGAATTTCCGGTTTATTCACCGGTATGGTAGAAACTTTTGACGGCGCAGGAATTGTAGAAAAAAATCTTGATAGGCTAACAATTATACTTGGAGTGGTTTTTACTATTACCACAATAACTCTATTCATTTTATTATAATAAATTGAAATTGCAGGATTATTATTTAAAACGAAAGGAGGTTTTAAAATAAAAAATCTTGCAGGTAATTATAGAATTTAAGAAGGAGGCTTTAGTGAGGAATTACAAAAAGTTAATAGGAATAATTGCAGTACTTACGGTTATCGTATTTATAGGAGCAATGTTTGCAGGATGTAAAACAAAAGCAACCGGTGAGCAGATCATGAGGTTACATATTGTTGAACCGGTATCTCTGGATCCTCCGAATGCTTATGAAAGTGAAGGAATCCAGGTGATAAGACAGTGCTGGGATGGTCTGATTGACTGGGATCCGGATACATATGAACCAATACCCGAACTGGCAGAAAGCTGGGATATAAGCAATGATGGTCTTGTCTATACTTTCAATTTGAGAAAAGGAGTTAAGTTCCACAGCGGTAGAGAACTGGTAGCTGAAGATTTTGTTTATTCATGGTCCAGGGTAGCCAATGCGGAAACAGCTTCTTATCTTGCCTATCATTTGCTTCCAATTCAGGGTTATGATGAATGCCAGGCCGGAACCGCTACTGTTCTATCAGGAGTAAAAGCTCTTGACGATTACACGCTCGAAGTTACCTTAAAAGAACCTTACGCAGACTTTTTACCTACTCTGGGTCATGATGTATTCTACCCTGTTGCAAAGGAAGATATCGAAAAGTGGGGAGATGAATATACCGAACATATTAATGGTGTAGGTCCATTTAAATTCGTTGAATGGGTTCACGATCAGAAAATAGAACTTGTTAGAAACGACGACTACTGGGGTGAAAAAGCAAAACTGGAAAGTGTCACATATGTTATAATTGCCGACGAAGATACGGCATTTCTGGAATTTAAGGCCGGAAATCTTGAGTATACTCAGATTCCCGTAGGAAAAATCACTGTTACACTGGAAGATCCGGAACTTAAAGATGGTGCTATAATTAAACCATTCTGGGGTTTATACTATTATGGATTTAATTTAGATGCCGAGCCTTTTGCAGGTAATAAAGAACTTCGTGAGGCGATAAGCTATGCCATAGACAGGCAAAATATTTGTGATGTAATAAGTGAAGGCGTACCTTCACCTGCAGCAGGATTTGTTCCACCAGGAATTCCGGGATTCCAGGAGAATGCTTCGGATTATGTATACAATGTTGAATTAGCTGAACAAAAACTGGCCGATGCCGGATATCCGGGTGGAGAGGGCTTGCCGACATTGGAATTCGGATTCAATACAGGTGCGGGTCATGAGCTGATTGCAGAAGCAATACAGGCTGACTTGAGCGAGATTGGAATAGATGTAAACATAACCGGTTACGAATGGGGAACAATGCTCGAGATGGCACAGGCTGGAGATATAATATTCTTCAGATTAGGCTGGGTGGCAGACTATCCTACAATGGATAATTTCCTGTTCCCGCTATTCTATTCAGGATCCAGTGATAACTATGGCGAGTATAATAATCCTGAAGCAGATGCAATGCTTCTTGAAGCAAGGACTATCCTTGACGAGGATGAAAGAATTGCAAAATACAGAGAAGCCGAAAAGTTGATTCTTGATGACGTTGCTTTTGCAAATGTTTACTGGTATGGAACAAGGAGAATAGTACAGCCATATGTTAAGGGATTTTTCCTTAACAATATGGAAAATTATGATTTAAGCAAGGTATGGCTGGAAAAATAAAAAGGGGAAAGCAGCCTTAAGTAACGGTTTGGAGATTTAATTAAAAAATGCAGCCTACATCTTTTTTGGGTGTAGGCTGCATAATATTAGGAAGAAAATTGTTATTTAAATAAATTATTTAAAATGTTCTATTTTATATTAAGAAGAATTTTACAGATTATCCCGGTTATCATAGGGGTTACATTGATTCTGTTTACTTTAATGTATGTTATCCCTGAAGATCCTGCAAAGCTGATTCTTGAAAAAGGCGCTACGCCTGAAGCGCTTCAGAACCTGAGGGTAAAAATGGGCATTGACAAACCTGTTTATGTTCAATACTGGAGATATATAAAACAACTGGCAAAAGGAGATCTCGGAACTTCATACAGATACAGGCGCTCGGTCAATAGTATTCTTGCCGATCATTATCCCAATTCAATAAAATTAGCGCTGGCCGCTATTATAATAGAGGTTATTATTGGCATATTTGCGGGCATAGTATCTGCAGTCAAAAAATTTAGTTTCTGGGATATACTGGTTACTATTTCAACGACTATTGCTGTCTGCGTTCCCGTATACTGGCTTGGTATGATGCTGCAGGTTTCGTTTGGTCTAAAACTTGGATGGCTGCCTATGTCCGGGATGGGAGACGGAAGCTTAAGATATTATATATTACCTGCAATAACACTGGCTTCGGTTTCTACTGCATTTGTGGCTAGAATGACACGGAGTACAATGCTTGAAGTACTATCCAATGATTATATTACGACTGCTTATGCAAAGGGGCTTTCACGCAATATGGTCATAGGCAAACATGCTTTAAAAAATGCTTTGATTCCGGTAGTAACATTGATAGGAGTTGATCTGGGCAGCTTAATGGGCGGCGCTATTCTTACAGAGACAGTCTTTAACTGGCCCGGTGTAGGGAGAACGATTTATCTGGCGATCCTTCAGCGGGATGCACCCGTAGTAATCGGCGGAACGATAATTCTGGTTATAATCTTTGTAGCTATGAATTTAGTAGTAGATATCGTATATGCATTATTGGATCCAAGGATCAGATATGAGAAAAAGGAAATACAAATTTAAATGGCGACTATAAAAGAATTAGAAGCATTAGAAGAATTAGAAACCGGAAAAAAATATTCAAGGACATCTCTTTATAAAGATGCATGGAAACGGTTGCGAAAAAATAAGCTTGCCATGCTGGGGCTCTCGATAGTCGTATTACTAATATTGATAGCTATATTTGCTCCTTTGATCTCTCCCTATAATCCAATTGAAAGAATAAAGGAAGATTCTTCACTTGGTCCCAGTATTAACTATTTTTTTGGAACAGACCTACTGGGCAGAGATATCTTTAGCAGAGTCATTTATGGGAGCAGGATTTCTATAGAGGTAGGAGTTATTGCGGTAGGCATATCAGTGATAATAGGTCTTTTCTTTGGAGCTCTCTCAGGCTATTTTGGTGGTTTATCAGATGCAGTGATCATGAGGGTAGCAGACATTTTCTTTGCATTTCCGTATATTCTGGGGGCGATAGCGATAATGACGATTTTAGGTCCGGGAATAGTAAATATATTTGTTGCAATCGGGATTCTGGGATGGGCCTCTATCGCAAGAATTTTCAGGAGTTCTATCCTGACAATTAAAAATAAGGAATATATCGAAGCTGCAAGAGCAATGGGTGCAAGCAATAAAAGAATTATAAT
>Ga0315545_1005069_pt1 | contig 10678 bp, 10 predicted proteins | sample SalMarSW160210MG_FD_203096 | JGI IMG/M metagenome (GOLD analysis project Ga0315545, IMG submission 203096) | Salt marsh sediment microbial communities from the Plum Island Ecosystem LTER, Massachusetts, United States - Salt Marsh Sediment SW1602-10 ...
CCCTAATGCCTGTGGGTGCGATGGTGCGATACTCATGAGCAACTCAATACAATGGAACACGCAAAAAATCCCCTATCACTGATCCTTTTCGCTCCAACCCAGCATTGCAAGGAAACCGATCACATGCCTCGCAAACCTCCACCGATAACTTACATACTTGATGTCTCCTGCCATCATAGCTGAAACAATCCCCCGCATGGCCCTGCTCTTCCCCACGAGGGCAACCATGGTACCGATGAACTCATCCCGATACAGGTATCGATAACTTTGAGATGCCTCGAGCAGGATACCGCCGATGCGCTCCATGCATACGTGCTGATAATAGGGTAAGCTGTCCTCTGCAATGCATGAAGCCAGAATATCAGCTGAACACAAGGCGTAGTAGATACCCTCACCGCTGATCGGGTCTACGAATGATCCTGCATCCCCGATCAAGGCCCAATTATCAGAACATATCCTTTGGCCATGGAATGTTTCGGCGGAGAAAACGGGAATGACGGCACGTCGAAATGAAATTCGCTTGAAATAGCCGGGAAAACGCACCTCAATGTAGTGACGCAGCATTGTCTTAAAAATATCAATACCTTTGGCCGTGTCATGCCGCCACATTATGCCCACGCCGGTTTTGTCAACCCTCGGAAATGCCCATAGATAGCCCCTAAGATCGGGAAAAAACTTGAAGGTAGCGGAATCACCGGTGAGGTCAAGAAAGCACTCAAGGGCCAAGAAGCAATCGAGTTTCCCGGTTGAAATACCCAGTTTCCTTCGCGTCCCGCTCATTGCTCCATCAGCCCCGACGAGGATTTCAGCCTTATATTCCCCCTGGTCCGTGAAGATCCTCCAGCGATTTCCTTCTCTAGCAAAGCCCTGCACCCTTTCCCCCCTAAAATGGGCACCGAGCTCCCGGGCCATCTTGAGCAGTGAGTAATCCAGGTCCCTCCTGTTAAATATGGTCAACGGCTTTTCAAGCTTTACGGCAGCCAGCCTGCCATTCGGGGGAATGACCCCGATATCCCTGACCTCATTTCGAGGGCAAGCGAGATCTTGAAGGATGGGAAAATCGGCCATTGCCTTAGGGGTTACCGCGCCTCCACATAACTTTTCGTGCGGTGCCCTATGATCGAATATGACCGTATCTATGCCCCTTCTGCTCAAAAGATACGCGAGATAGGAACCGCCGACCCCGGCACCTACTATGCCAACCTTGTACATAGCACCTTTGGGCTCACCTTAATCCCCCCACGAGAAAGGATACCTCAGGTCAATCGTGAAGAAAAAGAGAAATTTGACCTTTCGCCTATATATATTAGAATATGGTTAACAGTTCAGCCACCAAGACACGAAGGCACGAAGAAGGCATTAGAAAGTTTATAATCTTGGTGTCTTAGTGACTTTGTGGCTGAATTACTGTGCTCGCTCGCATTAAACAAGGTTTCCATGATGAAAAGCAAGGCAGTAACCATTGATGGAAGACATGGCGAGGGTGGTGGACAGATCCTCAGGACTGCCCTCACGCTCTCCGCTCTCTTGAACATACCCCTCAGGATCGATCATGCCAGGGGAAACCGCACGAAGCCCGGCTTGAGGCCTCAGCACCTTGTGGCTGTCAATGCATTGGCGACCATCACCGGTGCCAGGGTCGATGGTGCCGGGGTTGACTCAACCGAACTCCTCTTTGAGCCCGAGGAGGTACGAGGAGGAAACTACAGCTTCCACATCGGCACCGCTGGATCCACCGGATTAGTGCTCCAGGCGCTCATCCCCGTGTTGCTCTTTGGAAACACATGCTCCCATGTTCAAATCTCGGGAGGCACCCATGTGCCGTGGAGCCCCCCGTTCCATTACCTCCAGTCCGTGTTCTTGCCCGCCCTTAAGGCTATGGGAGGGGATGTCCACCTTGATCTCCTCAAATGGGGCTGGTATCCCAAAGGGGGCGGGTTAGTAAGTGCATCTGTTTACCCTGTGCGGGGTCTCAAGGCAATCCAGCACCTCCACAGGGGCAACCTCAGGGACATCCTCGTGCTTTCCGCCACCTCCAATCTGCCGCTCCACATAGCCGAGAGGCAAAGGGATCAGGCATTGACAAGGCTTCGGCACCTCGCAATTACGCCCCAAACCCGGATCGAGAATGCCCCCTCTCCGGGTCAGGGAACCGTTGTCTTTCTTTCCGCTCAATTCGACGGAAGTACTGCGGGATTCACTTCACTGGGAAAGAGGGGCAAAAAGGCCGAGGCGGTAGCCGATGATGCCTGTGATCTCTTGATCGTATTTCTGGCTGGGGGCAGGGCCATCGATCGACACCTCGCCGATCAGCTCGTCCTCTATATGGCCCTTGCAGAGGGCTACTCCGCATTTATCACCGAGAACATAACGGAACACCTGCTAACCAATATCTGGGTGATCGAACAGTTCCTTCAGGTCTCCTTTGAGGTAGAAGAGGAAACCGGGAAAATAGGGGTCCAAGGTGCAGGATTTGCCCCCGACTAGGGGGTACAAGACGTCTTCATAGCTCAAGATCTTACCATTTGTGTCACGTTTTTGAAGACGTTCAATGCAAAATGAAAATTGATAAATGAACGGTAGAAGATTGCCGTTATAAGCATGGAAAGAAAAATACTTTTGACTTTTTCACCTTGCATTTTTCCTTTTGCAATTCGAAGCTTCGCCACCTGTATGCTGGTAACACCTTGTCGGTTTGAGGCGAAGCTTCGTTAGAGAAAGGGCAGCTCTTCCTTTTTTCGGTATGCCAAGGCCTGGCATGAGGCGATCAATATACCGTCCCCCTCGGTGACCTTTATATCATAGGTTGCCGTCTTCGTTGATCGGCATATCTCCTTTGCCTCGGCCCTCAACACATTTTCGCCCGATGGGGGCCTGTGATAGATCACCGTCATGCTCAGGGCAACGGCCACCGTGCCATGTGTATTGCAAGATATCTCAAAGGCCTCATCGATCAGGGAAAAGATGGCCCCTCCATGGACCATATCGAAGATGTTTCCCATGTCATCAGTAATCTCCATCTCAACAAGGGCGTATCCGGGCTCCGCTTTTCGCAATACAAGACCGAGCTTTCTGGCATATGCCTCCTCGGCCACCCTTGTCCTTATCCCATCGATGACCTTTGTGTCCATACTCCTCTCTCCACAAGCCCACGGAACCTTTAAGCTCCATCATGCACTAGACGTCTTCATAGCCCAAGATCTTAAAATGTATGTCAGGTTTTTCTTTGAAATGAAATCACGATACTATAGATACTTTGAAATTCGAAACCCGAAATACTAAATTCGAAACAATATCGAATTTCAAATGTTCAAAACTCTAAACATCCAAAAACTGAGTTCACTTGGATAAAGGAATTTACGTTTAGAGCATTGGGATTTTGGTCATTGGAACTTGTTTCGGATTTCGATATTCGAATTTAGGATTTTTTGCTGCCTTCATGCCTCGTCGGTTTGAGGCGAAGCTTCGTTAGAAGCCTGCGATCAGCTTCACGCCTTTATGCCATATATGTATTCGACCGGGTTTCCCAAGTCAAGGATAATACGGATACGGGAATAGAGTGAGTCACTTTCTATATCAACATGACGTCCCTCGAAGAATCACCTCCCGCATGCCCGGGGAACTGTGCATGGGTGCACAACATCACGGGCATCTCCCAGAATGACAGAAGTGAATCATCATGCTATTCCCTTTGAATATCTTGACGCACTCGGAATTTTGTGATCATATGAGTATATTTTAGGAGCGATGTTTCCTCACAAGAGGGAAGGCCGCCCAACAAGGAATGCTTGCCATGAGAGCCTGGTAATGGCGGAGATCGGAAAAAGGGCCACCATCCTCGTGGTTGATGATGAAAAGGGGGTTCGCCAGTCCTTCCATATGGTGTTAAAGGACGAATTCGAGGTTCTGCTCGCTGAAACAGGCAACGAGGCAATCGATATCTTCTCGAAGAACACCGTTGATGTAATCCTGCTCGATATCCTCCTGCCGGATATCAACGGCATAGAGCTGCTCGAGAGGCTTAAGGATATGGATCCCAATACGGAAATCATCATGATAACCGCGGTCAAAGAGGTCCAGACAGCAGTAAAGGCGATCAAACAGGGTGCCTACGAATACATTGTTAAGCCGTTCAATGTGGATGAAGTAATCACGGTTATCCGCCGCGCCCTGGAGAAACACACCCTTGTCAAAGAGGTTACCTACCTCAAGGGCGAGCTCGAGAGGGTCCAGTCTTTCGAAAAAATGGTCGGAAATGATAAGAAGATGGTGAAGATCTTCGATCTCATATCGATCATCTCTCAGAGCGATGGGACAGTACTTATTCAGGGAGAGAGCGGAACGGGAAAGGAGCTCGTTGCCAGGGCCATTCATCGCCGCAGCCCCAGAAAGGACCAGCCCTTTGTGGTTATCAATTGCGCCGCTATACCACAAACACTTATGGAATCCGAGGTCTTCGGCCACACCAAGGGCGCATTTACCGGTGCTGTGCATACCGCCATAGGCAAGCTCGAAATAGCTCATAGGGGAACGATCCTGCTCGACGATATTGACTCCCTTGACATCAATATGCAGGGAAAGCTCCTCAGGGTTATTCAGGAAAGGGAGTTTGAAAGGCTGGGGAGCGCAAAGGTGATAAAGGTCGATGTACGATTCATCGCGGCCTCCAACAAGAATCTAGAAGAGCTCATCGCCAAGAGAGAATTCCGGGAAGACCTTTTTTATCGACTGAACGTCTTTCCCGTCATGCTTCCCCCTCTCAGAGAGAGGAAGGGGGATATCCCATTGCTGTTAAACCATTTCCTGGAGCTTTTCCCTAAAGGGGATAACCCTCCCAAGAGGTTTTCGCCTGAGGCCGTGAAGATATTGATGAAATACGAGTGGCCTGGCAACGTGAGAGAGCTTGAAAACCTCGTACAAAGGCTCTCTACGCTGTGCAAAGCGCCCGTTATCCATCTCAGGGATATCCCTCTGTTTACCATGACCAGGGCCGAGATAAAGGATATGCCCCTTCGAGATGCGGTCAAAACCTTCGAGAGGCAATATATTGCCACCATACTCGAAAGCGTTGACTACAACAGAACCCGGGCCGCTGAGATCCTCGGCGTTCATCGCAACACCCTTTTGGCCAAACTAGATGATCTAGGCATAAAGCCTTAACGTTCACCTATCGTGAGCCGTAGTTCCCCCCTGCCTACCCAGTGCTTGGCATATTAATTGCTCTCAAATAGACGCCTTAAAAACTCGGCAGGATTCGCAGGTGTTGTCCGGCCTCACACAGCAGATCGGGGCCAGTTCGCCGCGATAAAGCTGGTAGCCAAAACGAACCAAAAGGTCTTGACCCTGAACATCCATGCACAGCGAGGAGCTCATGGGCGATTAAGAGAGAGTGGGTACGTGTTTATGAAAAAGATACTCATTGTGGATGATGAACCTGGGCTACGAGAGCTCGTGGAAATCACACTCAAGGTCGATGAGTACGAAATCCTCAAGGCCGAAACTGGACAAAAGGCCATTGAGATTGCCAAGGCTGAGAAGCCAGATCTCACCCTTATGGATATAAAAATGCCCGGACCCATCGATGGACTAGAAGCCACTCGCATACTGAAGAGCGATCCGGAGACACGAAAGGGCACTATTATCATATTGAGCGCCAAGGCCGAGGCATCTGAAAGGAAAGAGGGCCTTGATGCCGGTGCCGACGCCTATTTCGCCAAACCATTCAGTCCTCTGGCCTTGATAAGGAAGGTGGAAGAAGTACTTGGCTAAGTGCGTTTCACGTTGCCACATCATGTGGTGAGGTAAAGCTCATGGTATCCGACAATCTTCATGAAGGTTCTTTCAGCCACGCACAATTAAGGAAGTACGCACAGGATCTCGCCAGGCTTTATAGGTCTGAAAGGGAAAAAAACAACAGTTACACGCCACCAAACAGCAGCTCGTCAAGTATGCCGATGAGCTTAAGGAGATCCTCCTGGAGCTCAAAGAAACCCACGCCGAACTCCAGAGGGCATTCCTCGATACTATTCACAGGCTCGTGCTCGCAGCAGAATATAAGGATGAGGATACGGGCGACCATATCCTGCGCATGGGCCGTTACAGCGCCTTGATTGCTCGAAAACTGGGCCTCCCTGAAACGGATGTCCAACACATCCTCTATGCCTCCCCCATGCACGATGTGGGAAAAATCGGCATACCGGACAGCATCCTCCTAAAACCCGGCGGATTGACGGAGAAGGAATTCGGGATCATGAAGACCCACACCATCATCGGGGCGAACATACTGGCATACTCTAAGGTAGAACTCATACAGATTGCCGAACACATAGCATTTTCCCATCATGAGAGATGGAACGGCAAGGGATACCCACAGGGTCTTTTCGGCACGGATATCCCTATTGCAGCCAGAATCGTTGGGCTTGCCGATGTGTTCGACGCCCTCACCTCCAAACGCCCTTACAAAGACCCGTATTCCATTGAAAAGGCGCTGGATATCATAAAGGAGGAGCGCGAAAAACACTTCGATCCGGACCTCATTGATGTGTTCTTGGAACACATCAATGAGGTCGTTAAGATCAAATCCGAAGTTGAATCAGCCTAAGAGCTGTAAGTGTTCGCAATGCCCGTGGGTGTAAAAATGGTTCCCGAAAAGGCTCACATGGCAAACTATTGCTAATGTACTGCTGCCAAACGAATTCTATCCCTGCTCTTGAGAGCCTTGGCAAAAAGGGTGCAAATGAACAAAGAACAAGACAGAAGGGGCTTCGATAGGTTTCCGATTGACTTTACAATCGAGGTCTCCGGAAAAAGCAGTGACGGCAGAACCCACAGGGAAAGGACCACCTTAAGCGATATCTCAGGGGGAGGAGCCAAGTTCATCACTCACCACCCCGATAGATACTTTCCGGATCAGCAGCTTGATCTTACCATCTATTTGCCAGGACCAAAGGAGGTAAAGGCTCAAATGAAGGGAATGGCAAGGGTCGTGCGAATAGGGGATTTGGGGGACATTCCCGAAGCAGGAGAGACCAGTATAGCAGTTATGCTCCACAAATTCCTTCAATTTAAGAGGGTCGAGGACTAGGTCTCGGGAAGCGTGTTGGCGAACGCAAGGAGCGCTATGAACCACCGTTTTATGAAACCCGGCTTCCGCAGCACAATCAGCTTTACCAGCAAAACACAAATCGCTTTAGCCCTGCTTGGGCTCATGCCCTTTCTGCTCATCATCTGTCTTTTTGTTTACGGGAAGCTGAATTTCTCCGATATGGTCTGCCTTTTCTTGGTGCTGGGCCTCATATCGATCCTCATGGGCTTCGTGCTGTTGAGAAAATCAGCGGATAACCTGACAAGTCTGTCTCGGGAAACCAAACGCATCGATTCCGGACAGAGGAGCGAACCGATCGACATCAGGGCTGAACAAGAATTGAACGACATCGCGGCCAACTTTAACTCCATGTTTCAAAAGCTCAGCCAAGCTAACAGGGAAATTACGGAGCAATCCGTTCAGCTCATGATCTATGCCAGGGATATCTCCGAATCATACAAAAGGGTCAAAGAAGAAGAGGAAGTGAGGGGCAGGCTGAGTCGCTACGTGGGAGAGAACCTAGTGGAGATACTGATTGACTCGAGCGGCACGGTGTCGCTCGAGAACGAGAAGAGGGAGATAACGGTGCTGTTCGCGGACATCAGGTTGTTTTCCATCCTTGCCGAGAAGATGGCGGCCGAAGAGGTTGTGTCCCTGTTAAATCAATTCTTCAGCGTGATGGTGGATATCATCTTTCGCAACAAGGGCATCCTCGACAAATTCGTCGGTGATCAGCTCATGGCCCTCTTCGGGCTCATTCCCTCCGAGCATACACATGCTTACCATGCGATTCAGGCCGCCATAGAGATGCAGGATGCCGTTGAGGAACTCATGGTGCAACGGGCCAAGAGAAATGATGAAATATTTCATGTAGGTATTGGGATCAACACTGGTAGCGCCATTGTGGGAAACGTGGGCTCGGAAAATAGAATGGACTATACCGCCATAGGCGATAGCGTAAATGTCGCCGCGCGGTTGGAGAAAATTGCACGAGGAGGCGAGATCATTATAGGGGAAGAGGCCTTTCAACAAACACGCGGGCATTTCCGGACACGTAAAAGAGGCGCCGTGCTCGTAAAGAATAAGACCAATCCCGTTACCTGCTACAAGGTGTTGAGGGGAGCAAACAAGACATAAAAAAGGTGCCTCTAGCCCTCTCCCATGGGGCGATCAGGCTCCTGCTGATCCCTCACTGCAACCTCTCTAGTGCATCCTCAACGAGGGTTTTAATCTCAGCAAGCCTGTTCTTGGATCGGGCTTCAAACCTCAGAACCAGAGCGGGCTGCGTATTGGAGGCCCTCACCAAGCCCCACCCATCTTCGAAAACAATCCTCACGCCATCCACATCGATTATCGAATACTGGGCGCTGAACTCCTCTCTGAGCCGATCTACGAGCCCGAATTTCTCGGCATCGGGGCACTCGACCCTGATCTCGGGCGTGGTGTAGGATTGCGGCACATCTGCTAAAAGCTCTGAAAGTGATTTGCCCGTCTTGGACAGTATCTCTAAGAGCCTGCATGATGCATAAATGGCATCATCATACCCATAATACCGATCAGCAAAGAACATATGCCCGCTCATCTCCCCCGCGAGAACGGCCTTGGTCTCCTTCATCTTGTTCTTTATCAGGGAATGCCCTGTTTTCCACATGATGGCCTTCCCTCCATGGGCCTCGATGTCCTTATACAGCCTGTCCGAGGACTTTACCTCGGAGATAACACTCGCCCCGGGATGATCTGCCAAGACATCCCGGGCGAACAGGAGCAAAAGCATATCCCCGAATACGATGTCACCGGAACTGTCCACCGCCCCGATTCTATCCGCATCCCCATCAACCCCGATACCAAGTAAAAGGCTGTGGGTCGTTACCTCCTCGATGAGATCTTTCATGTTATCCAGCACCGTGGGGTCTGGCTCATGGTTGGGAAAGGTACCGTCCATTTCACAGTAGAGGGGGTGAAGATCGCAGCCGAGGGATTTCAGGATCCTTACCCCTATGGGGCCTCCGGTCCCATTCCCGGCGTCAAACGCCACTCTGATACCGGGCGTTACCGTGATATCACTCATGATCCTCTCGACATAGGGCTCAATGATCTCCTCCTCTACACGGGTCCCCTTCCCCGTAAGAAATTCCGCACATTCGATGATCTTCCGTACCCTTTGGATCTCCTCGCCGTAAATGGTGTCATAACCTCTACATATCTTAAAGCCATTGTACTGCAGAGGATTATGGCTTGCCGTAATCATCAATCCTCCGTCTGCCTCCAGGTGTCGCACACCGAAGTAGAACGTGGGGGTAGGGCAAATACCGCCATCCAGGACATCACAGCCCGTAGATATGAGGCCCTCCGTGATCTCCTCGCTGATCCTGGGCGAAGTCAACCTGCAGTCCCTTGCAAGGAGGATTCTTCTTTTCCCCAAATCCCTAAAATAGGTGCCAAAGCCCCTGCCCATAGTAATGAACTCATCCTCCGTGATATCCTCACCGATCACACCTCGTATATCGTACTCCCTGTAAATCTCAGGGTTCATATCGACTCCCTACCTGATTATGTGCCATATTTTTACGCTCGTACATCTCAAAGGAAAAAGAGCAACCACATCCCTTGAAACCTAGAGAAGGTCATCGTAGCCACGGTCCCGTAGAATCTCCACAAGCTTTCTCACCTCCTGAGACCGGTCCTTCTTACACACCAGCAGGACATCATCCTCCTCCACAATGATCAAATCCTCCACCCCCAGCAGCGCCACGGGCTTCTGTGGGCTGTGCACGATACAGCGAGAGGAATCGAGATTGACTACCTCGCCGATACAGGCGTTTTTTTTGCCATCGTGGGGCCAGTGCTGAGCTGCTGAGGGCCAGCAGCCCACGTCGTCCCAGCCGAAGTTCCCCTCAATCATGAGCACATTCCTCGATTTCTCTATCACGCCGTAATCGATCGATATAGCCTCCATCCTTTCATAGGCCCCTCCGATTACCCTTTGCTCGTCATCCCTGCCCAAAGATGCCCGGATTTCCATGAGAAGCTCATAGGTGCGAGGAAGGTGCTCTCCTATCTCCTTCAGCATCACAGAGGCCTTGGCGATAAACATACCGCTATTCCAGAAAAACGTTCCCCTCTCTATGAAGTCCCTGGCCTTCTGAAGGTCGGGCTTCTCATGAAAGGATGTTACGGTGTAGACCGCGGGTTCTTTATCGATCAGCTTGCCCGCCTCGATGTACCCATACCCGGTCTCAGGCGTCCTGGGAGAGATTCCAACGGTCACGATAGAATCACCCTGCAAGGCTCTGCTCACGGCTGCCCGTATCGTCTGTCGAAAAATCTCGTGATCCTCGATGTAGTGATCAGCAGGGAGCACCACCATTACGGAACCCGGATGATCCCGTTCAACGTTGAGGGCGGATATCCCGATTGCAGGGGCTGTATTTCGCCCAAAAGGTTCGGCTATGATATCCCGCTGTGCGATCTCGGGCAGGATCCGCATGACGGCTTCCGCCTGAGCTCGGGTAGTCACGATCTTTATCCGCTCGGGGGGTGTAATGGGCTTGATGAGCTCTACTGCCTTTTTCAGGAGTATCTCATCCCCTGTGA
>Ga0315545_1005070_pt1 | contig 10672 bp, 9 predicted proteins | sample SalMarSW160210MG_FD_203096 | JGI IMG/M metagenome (GOLD analysis project Ga0315545, IMG submission 203096) | Salt marsh sediment microbial communities from the Plum Island Ecosystem LTER, Massachusetts, United States - Salt Marsh Sediment SW1602-10 ...
GCGTTTTGTTCTGTAGAATATATTTTTAACCACGAAGAGCACAAATGGCACGAAGGATTAGAAAGAGATATAGTATCAATTGTCTTTAACTTCGCGAACTTCGTGTCCTTCGTGGTGAGCTAATTCCCTTCGTGGTGAGCTTTAGATTACAGCAAAGGAGGCTTTTAATATGCTGCAAATCAGGCGTAATTGATTGTAGATAAGGCGTGATATGTCATAGATGAAGCTTGATTTACCGTAGATAAGCTTAATATGCCGTAGATAAAGCGTGATGTGTCGTAGATGAAGCTTAATTTGGCGTAGATAACGTTTAATCTGTCATAGATAAAGCGTGATATGCCATAGATGAAGCGTGAGTTGTCGTAGATTAAGTTTAATTAACCGCATATCAAGAGTATCAGATGATATTCTTGACTGCAATTTTCAATGTTAACTTGTTTTTTTGAAAGGAGTTACAGAAATGGCACGATTTCCAATCGCAGAAGCAGAGATTATAGCATTGGCACAGGCAATGGAATCAGGACTGGCGGACAATGCGGCGGTTTATCCGGCCCCGCCGGTAGCACCGGCAGATTTGACAGCCCTTATCAGTGCTTATACAACCGCCAAAAATGCCGCTATTGCGGCCCAGGCCGCTGCCGAAGATGCTACCACCAGTAAGGATGAGGCCCTGGAGGATTTGGCGGATGCAATGAAGAGCGATATCCGCTACGCGGAGAACACCGTCGATTTCGACGATGATAAATTGAAGCTCATCGGCTGGGCCGGACGCAAAGAACGCACACCATTAGCCCCTCCCGGTCAGGCGAGACTCTTAGAAGCTCCCAAGCAGGGCGAGGGCTGGGTCTTTTTGGACTGGAAGTCTCCAATCGACGGTGGTGCGCCCGCAGCTTACAAGGTAATGAGGCGTGAGCGTCCTGAAGGACCCTGGCAAGAGGTTGCTACCGCCGTTATCAGCGAGGCAACATTAGTTGAGCAGCCAAGAGGCAAGGAACTGGAATACCGTATCATCGCCGTCAATAAAGCAGGCGATGGCGAGCCGAGCAACACTGCAATGGTAGTGTTGTAAGCCTCATGGATACCGAAGGTGCAAAGTTTTAGGGATTCTCTGCGCCTTCGGTATTTTTTTCAATTGGTGCATAACAAATAAAGTGGTTATATAGCGAAAGGAACCACAATAAAGATGATGATAGATAGGAATCGGTGGGTATTTCGCATCCGCACTCGGGTCGGGGGAACTGCTGTATGCTATGCTGAAATCGCGTCCTTAGAGTCAGTGAGGGAAGTGGGCTTGTGAAGAGCCAAATAATGAAAATTCATAGTAGCCGGCTGGCACGTAATACACTGTGGAATCTGGTAGGGGCTGGAGCTCCTTTTCTGCTGGGCATCATAACCATTCCATACTTGATAAGGCATTTGGGAGTGGAGGCATTTGGCATCCTTACGCTTGTATGGGCTTTGATTGGATATTTCAGCTTGTTTGACTTCGGGCTTGGTCGTGCGCTCACCCAGCAAGTAGCAACCAAACTTGCATCGGGTATGGGTGAGCAAGTGCCGAACCTTGTCAAGACAGGTCTTTTGTTTACCGCAGCCAGTGGATTGATTGGCGGGGTGCTATTGGCTGTCTTTGCAAATGTGCTTGGATGCAAATGGCTTAATGTAAGTATATCGCTACAGCAAGCCTCGGTGAGTTCCTTGTTGATAGCATCGCTGGGCATACCCCTTACGACGCTAACAACTGGATTGAGAGGTGTATTAGAGGCATACGAAGATTTCCCGGTAGTTAATCTGTTACGCATATTGCTTGGTGCTGCTAATTTTGGCCTGCCTGTTTTGAGTATTATGGTCTTTGGCCCGTCGCTTGTAATTACGGTTGCAAGTTTGATCGCAGCTCGGCTAATAGTATTAAGTGCGCACATATACCTCGTAAACAAAAGAATACTCACAAACCGACAAAGAACAAAGTTCAACTGGATAAACATACGCAGCTTACTGTCATTTGGCACATGGATGACTATGTCAAATATTATCAGTCCTCTAATGGTTACGGCTGATAGATTTATCATCTCTTCAGTGCTCGGTGCTAGTTTAGTAGCTTATTATACTGTGCCCTTTGACGCATTGTTTCGGCTGTTGATTATACCCGGTGCGATTTCAACCGTCTTGTTTCCACGATTGACATCTGTCATTGCCACAGATCGACAGGCAGCCAAACGTTTATACCAGAAAGGCCTGAAAGTTGTTGGTGCTTTTATGACGGCTATTTGTTTATTGACGGCTGTCGGATCTTATTGGATTATAAAATTGTGGTTAGGACAGGATTTTGCAAATAATTCCTGGTATATCGCCTCTATTCTGTCCGTGGGTTTGATTTTTAATGCTGTAGCTGCTATTCCATTTGCCACAATTCAAGCAACCGGAAATGCACGAACAACAGCAATAATTCATCTGTGTGAGTTTATATTTTATCTCCCTCTTTTATTCATATTATTAAGATATATGGGTTTGCCGGGAGTAGCCATTACTTGGGTTATAAGAGTTGGAGCTGACCTAATGATTTTACTCATGTTTGCAAAAAGATGCACATCCGATATAATCCTGTTGCACAAAACCGTGCAGCAAGGTCAAGCTGGCTGTCAATCGCAGCAGGAATTTTCGGCAGGGGTTGATTTGTTGAGGTGACGGGAATTATGGGAAAATCTCTTCTCGGATCAAGGGGTGCAAGAGGAACATTCTCATTTTTCGAAGAGAATTGGCTTATGTGTAAAAAAATCGGCTCATACATAAATTATTTTATGCGCAAAATGTTTCGCGTCGCTTTGGCTTTATCGGCAGGCATGATAATGTTCCCGATGCTGGCGGAATCATTGCAGTTTTAGTGCTATACAAGACCCGCTTAGAAGATTCTAAAACTTTTGTATCTTTGAGTAACTCCTTAAAAAGCGACAATTTAAAGATGGATATTCTTGTTTATGATAACAGTCCGATGCCGATGGAGACTGAATCGGAATGTATTCGTGATGACTGGAGAATTCATTATATTCATAATTAAACAAATCCCGGTGTAAGCACTGCTTACAATACAGGATTTAAGATAGCTAAAAAATTACACAAGGTATGGCTTTTATTATTAGATCAGGACAATTCTTTTCCACAAAGTGCGATTGTTGAATATAGCAAAGCTGTCCGGGAAAATCCAAGCATAGTTCTATTTGCGGGAGTATTCAGACGGCCACGATTTGATAAGGTCTCTGCGGCGGTATTTTGATTATTACAACAATCATCGTCCTCACAGCAGCCTGGGTTATCGGACTCCGTCGGAGGTATACTTCGAGGGACGCGATTCGCTTTGCTCCGTTTCGGCTGTGCCTTCGCTTCGCAAAGCGAGAGAGTTGCAAGAATCGTTACAGCTTACACCAAATATAAAGGAAAATTTGGTCTTGACAATGGGTAGGGGTTAAAACATTAGGTTTATTTGAAGATTTCCTGACAGTTCAATATATAATCAAAGCGAAAAAGTTATGAATTGTTTAAAATTCAAAAATTCAAATATTTTATACTTTTTATTTGCAGTAACTGTGTTTTTTTTAACAAGACAATGTCCATTAGACTCTTTTTCATTTATTATGAATATCTGTTTAATCTTGTTTTTTTTATTGAGCCTTAATGATATTGTAAAAAAGCTAAATAGCGACAAACGATTCTATATTTTATCGATGCTAAATACCATGATCTTGTTATGTGCAGTATTATATTCTGTTTTTATGGGCAATGCGCTTTGTCAGATATTAAGATTCTTTATTATTCTACTTTTAATATGGTATGCTTATTTTGTAAAACCACGGGAAAATTATATTAAGCTTTTTTTGTTTTTTGTACTCATACAGGCAATATTTATTATAGGTTTTGAAATTTATATGATTACTAATTTTAATCAAGACACTTATTCAGCACTAAGGCATGTTATTCGGGACAATAATTGGGGTGACATACATACATACAATGGGTATTTTTGGAAAATTCAATTGAAGGGGAATGCTTTAATCCCTTTTGCGTTCTTCATTAGCTTGTTATATTATAATGGATTGAGATGTTATGTTATGTCGGGTCTTCTTTTGATTGCTTCGATTGTATCGGGCAACTTTGCATTTATAGTTGGAATTGCTTTCTTTGCCCTTGGTTATTTATTGATCATACATTTCACACTAAACCAGCTGATAATGCTACAATTATTTATTTTTCCCTTGGGGTCAATTATAACAAAACCAGCTTATAAATATATCACTACCACTATTGATAGAAAAGCCGAATACTCTAATGCTGTTCGTTTTGATCAAATAAATGTTTTAGCAAATAATATGAATAGTGGTATTCACACACTTTTGTTTGGTCAAGGATTAGGAAACACAATCTCTGAAAAAACAACCTTTCGCGATTATACTGGGAAAAGTCGCTATGAATTACAACCTTTATATATATTAAATCAAGTGGGACTTGTCTATTTTATATCGTTTATTTTCTTCAATATAATTCTTACATTAAAATTCATTAAGTACAAAAAACCAACATTGATATACTTTTCGTATGTATTATACGCATCGTTTAATCCATACATTTTCGATACATCTCATATTGTAGTTATAATTATTTTGGTTAGTTTAAGTAATTATGTTACAACGCAAAAGGGGGGCTAATTTGAAAAAGATATTTTCAATTATAGTAGCATACAATTCAAACACAGAAGAGTTATCGGCTCTTATTAGGCGGTTGAAACAACAAACAGATACGATTATAATATGTAATAATACTTCCAATGATCTTTCGATACGAGATGATAACTTAATCATATTTAATTTTCATAAAAATATAGGGATAGCAAAGGCACAGAGTTTCGGAATGAAATGGGCTTTTAGCAATGGGGCGGATTTTGTTTTGCAAGTGGATCAAGATAGTGTTCCTGACAAATCTATGGTAAGTCAACTGTTAGAAACATACCAAATACTTGAAAACAAAGGGTACAATGTAGGATTGGTCGGACCGCAAGATTATGATATAATTACAAATGAAATCCGTATCGCCCGCCTCAATAAAGGAAAGCAAATTGAGAATAGCCGCATATTCTTGGTCGATTCCACTTTGAGCTCAGGCAGCCTAATTTCTAAAAAGGCATATGAGATTGTTGGCGGAATGATGGATGATTTATTTATAGACCTGGTTGATCATGAATTTTGTTGGAGGTTGAGAAAAAGTGATTTTATTGTTGCAAAGGATTTGAAAGCTAAATTATCGCACAGATTGGGTAATGGGAAAAAAAGGATACTTGGTTTTTTGTGTGTTGGCGTGCCAGCTCCAATCAGGCATTATTATGCCTTCAGGAATACAATATTTTTGTTAAGTAAGAATTATGCCCCTTTGTATTGGAAATTATCAAGCATTGTGAAATTGATATTCAAGATAATTGTTTATCCAATTATGCTCGATAATGGAAAGAGTAGGCTTAACTATATGCTCCTTGGGTTAAAGCATGGCATCAAAGGGAGGATGGGAAGAATAGATTGATTAGAATGATGAACTTTTCTGTTCTTATCTCCATTTACAACAACGAAAAGCCCGAATATTTCCATCAGGCTATGAAAAGCATTCAATGAAAACAATCTTATTTATCCGGCCTGATCTGCCAAAAGATTACCCAATGGGCAAGTTGCCTCCGTTTCTACCATTGGGATTGGGTTTTTTAGCCGGTGTCTTAAATGGGGCAGGATATCATGTGGAAATTCTGGATAATTATCTTTATGGCAAGCAAGCTGATGAACTGATAGAAGATGTTAGATCCATCAAGCCGGACTTAATTGGCATTTCTGTAACGATAGCCACGACTTCAACCGCTGCTGATATTGTTTCGGCATTGAAGGAGGAAAATATCCCACTTGTAGTTGGTGGGCCCCAGGTTACCATTGATCCGGTTGGTACCGTGAAAAGGTTGAATGCTGAAATAGGGGTGGTTGGAGAAGGCGAAAATACACTTTTCGAATTGTGCCAGGTTTTATGCGACACAGGAAGCTTGTCTTTTGACCACCTCAAAAAAGTTAACGGGCTTATACTAAGAGCTGGCAAAAATGGAGAGTATTATTTGACTCCTAATAGGCAGTCTATGAAGGAATTAGACACATTGCCGTTTGTCCCCGTGTCTCTTTTTCCTTACCAGAAATATCAACATACTACACCGGAACTTAAAGCCAGTCCTTTGGGCTGGATGAGTACCAGCCGCGGCTGTCCGTGGAATTGCAGTTTTTGTTCGAACATTCTCGTATGGGGTCGACACTATCGTTGTATGGGGCCAAAGAGAGTGGTCGATGAGATGCAATACCTTGCGGATAATTTTGGCGTAAGGGCCATAAACTTCAGGGAAGACAACTTTACTGTGAACAAACAAAGAGTTATGGGAACATGTTCCTTAATCAAGGAAAGAAATCTCAAGATAGAATGGATGTGTGAAAGCCGTGTTGACATAATAGACGAAGAAATGCTGACATCAATGAAACAAGCAGGCTGCAGCGCGATATATTTCGGCATTGAAAGCGGCACACAGCGAATATTAGACCTCTTGCGAAAAGAAACAACCGTAGAACAAAACGAAACCGCGGTAAACTTATGCAAAAAAATTGGAATAAGGCCAATAGTTTCCATAATGTTAGGCATCCCCGGGCAAACTCTAAAAGAGAACTACGAGAGCATCAGTTTTGTAAAAAAGTTAGACCCGGATATGGTTTATTTTAATGTTTTTATGGGCTTCCCGGGCACTGACTTGTACAACTACATAATAGAACACGATTTGATTTATAAAAAATTAGAGCAAATAATTTTGCCGAACAGCGAATGTTTGACTTGGCCTGAAAAATTAAACTTAAAACAAAAAGCAGAACTGTTGTATAACACTTCACCAAAAATCCTGTTTAGACATATAAAACGGATGGGACTTTTCCGGACCGCCCAAAAAGGGGTATTAACCATCAGAAGGTATATACAATCGAGGTCTAATATTTAAATGCACCGCCAGAATACCGCAGAACTGAACCTGTCAGTATTAATGAGCATCTGCAGCAGAGATAACGCAGGCTATTTGGATGCGGCGATCGAGAGTATCATTAGCCAAACCAGATCACCCGATGAAGTAGTTGTTGTTGAAGATGGACCTTTGACCGATGAGTTATCCAGTATTATCGAACAGTGGCAGCAGAAGAGGCCCGGACTATTCAAAGTTGTGTTGTTAGCGGAAAACCACGGACTGGGTGCTGCGCTCCAGGAAGGATTGAAAGCCTGTTCTTGGGATATAATAGCTCGTATGGACGCTGATGATATTAGTTGTCCTGAAAGATTTGAAAAGCAATTAAAATTTCTCCAGGACAACCCCGATGTAGCTGTTGTCAGCTCATGGATGGCCTGCTTTGAAGATGACCCCGACGACATCCTATTTATAAGGCGAATGCCGCAGAAATACGAAAACATCAGAAGAGTCGCAAGATATCGTAACCCTATATTAGGTGCTTCAGTTATATTTCGTCGCTTTGAAGTGGAAGCCGTTGGTGGTTACACTGACTTACGACGTAACCAGGATTATCATTTGTGGGTCCGAATGCTCTTAAAAGGTTCAAAAATAACTTGTATTCCTGAACCGCTGTATAAGGTTAGATGTGACGGGAACTTTTTGAAGCGCCGAACAGATCTAAAACATGCGATTTCAATGATAAAGCTGCAAAAAGAATTTGTAAAAATGGGTTTTATATCCTACCCACAATACCTTTTCAATATCGGCGTTAGAATATCAGTATGTATCTTGCCTGTTCCAGTTACCCGGTTCATACGGACAAAACTATTAAAATTGTAGTTTCATTACTATGATGCAAATATTCTTATTTTTATTAAATGCTTTTCTCGTAAACCTTGCCTTTCTTTTATCTTTTCTTATCAGATACGGCCTGCCATTTCCTAAGCACAATTTCTTACCTTACAAAAACAGCTTTGTATTTCTAACGCTCATATATGTATCTTCGCTGGCTTTTTTCAGAGTTTATAAAAGCAGGTTCAAATCTTCGTGGGAACTGTTCAAAAGAGTTTTTTCGGGGCTATTCCTCGGAACATTGCTGAGTGTAGCTTTTGTCTATGTCTTCAGAGCTAAGTGGGGTGCTTTCCCAACCAGCGTATTTATCCTTTCCTTTTTTATAAATCTTCTGCTAATTTTCAAGGTCAATCAGGTTATTCTGAAGGCAAAAAAAAGAATCAAAAAACAGGTGATAATACTTGGTGAGGGGAAAGTAGATGATATTGTCGGCAAAAAGGCAAATGTTGAAAGAAAACAAATTAACCGGATTTGCGAACTGCTTGAATACACGAATGTTGACGAAATAGTAGTAAGTGAAAAAATCAATAATGCGGAAGACCTGAATCTATTACTCTATCTGCAGCGAAAGTTAAAGGCTGACGTTCTATTCAGTCCTTCGGTTTACATGGAGCTTCTGCCTGAAAAAATAAACGGGAACTCTTCAATTGAATTGCTCAATACCTTTGTTGGCAGACAATCGGACCTTGATGAATTCTCAATGAGGATACTTGATCTTGTGGCCAGTATAGGCGTCTTGCTTGCTATTTCGCCTGTGATGTTTCTAATTTCTTTGCTGATTAAGTTAACCTCGCCGGGTCCTGTTCTTTACAAGCAGCAAAGGGTGGGTAAAGATGGCAAAACATTCACATTGTACAAATTCAGGACGATGGTAAAAGATGCAGAAAAAATGTCAGGTCTTTCGCCAGCAATTGAAAATGACCCACGCATAACAAAAATAGGGAACTGGCTGAGGCGAACCCGATTAGATGAACTGCCCCAATTACTAAACGTGATGAAAGGAGAAATGAGTCTGGTTGGCCCAAGGCCGGAGAATCTATACCGAGTGGGTAATCATAAAGCACTACAGAGCCTCAGACTGGCGGTAAAACCTGGGCTGACGGGCTTAGCACAGATAAGAAGTTTTTATGACCTGAGCCCCAAGCACAAAATCAAATACGATTATTTGTATATCCAGAGACGCTCTTTGATATTGAATCTTTATATCCTCGCAAAGACTATTCCTGTCGTGTTGTTGAAAAAAGGCCAGTGACCCCCTTTACGGTCTGGCTCTCAGCGAATCACCTTACAAATCACCAGTTTTTTGTTCTTCTTGCTGTTCACCCACGTTGAATATTCTTCTTTGGCATTTTTGCCAAACTCCATTTTTTCATCCTCACTCCTGACAAATCTTACTACGTAATCAGCTTTCTTGGGAATCTTCTTCTCGTCATACTTTACCCATTTCCGCTCCGCATAAAAAGCTATACGCTTGTCTGGGACAGCTATAATATCCGTAGGAGCAGTATTTTTGTTTAACCATTCTGCAGTGTCTCGATAACCTTGTTTTTCCCATCGCAGGGGGGTTCTTCTAACGAACTTCGCCGCACAAATACAATATCCAACCACCATAAGTATAAAAAACCAACGTCGTATATTTTCTTCTACTGCCGCATCACTTTTGGAAGTTCTCCCATGGCTCGGCAGGCACGCCGTGGCCTGACGGCTACTTAGCCATCTGGCGATTACATGTAAGCCAACCGGTATATAAAAAACGGTAAATGCAACCAGAACCAATGTGTGTCTCCTGCTGAGAAAGCCCCGGCATAAAGATTGCCATAACAACATGCCAACATTAACAATAATAAATGCTGCAGCAAAAAATGTCTGTTCCAGTGTCTTTGATTGCTTTCGGAAATAATAATAGCAGCCTATCAGCAAAAACGGAGCAAAATAATACACCAGTGTCTCGCAAATATTAGTTATCAGCGTCTCATTTCCTATTACTCCCTTTATTGATAAACCAGCTAAACACATATTTACATCTATAATAGGGCTGTAATTATCGTTGCTAAAGCTCAAAAATGCTGGGAGTTTCCATAAACCCTGCCTGGGAAAAATGTATCCTTTAGACCACATATAGGGAATAGCAATAATGGCAAAACCTGCTAAAAACAAAATTAAAGCCCCTATCGCCTTTGCTCTCTTCATTTTGCCTTGTGGCCGGATAAGGCTAAATAGCAGCCATGCGCTACCATATAGAACCAGCTGACAACACTCAGATCGAACTAGATATCCTAATCCTGCGATTACTCCCGCCCAGCCAAACATCCAGCTCTTGCGGTATTGCGCACCTAATAACAAAAGCAAAAAGCCAACTGCTAAAAACATAAGATGCGGCCAATCACTTATAGCATCGCTACCAAATTCAGCAGAATCTGATAAAATACTCAAAATCAGAACCCCCCAAAAACTTAATCGTGGTCCAACAAAATAACTCCCCACAAAATACAATGCTATAGAGGCAATTACTTTGCTTATAAGCGAAATGACTTGGGCGGAAATAATCCACCCCTGGAGTGATGTTGTAATGTAAAATAATCCTATTATTTTATGCATGAGATAAATGAGAAATGGATATCCCCAAGAGTGCATATTACGCATAGCTCCAACAGGATTATCCGCAATCTGCCTCGCACATTCGACGTACAATGTGCCATCTTTTGCAATCAGAACAGTTGTGGCGATTAGATATATACCTATTCCAAGAGCAACTACTAATAAAATTATAATATG
>Ga0315545_1005072_pt1 | contig 10669 bp, 11 predicted proteins | sample SalMarSW160210MG_FD_203096 | JGI IMG/M metagenome (GOLD analysis project Ga0315545, IMG submission 203096) | Salt marsh sediment microbial communities from the Plum Island Ecosystem LTER, Massachusetts, United States - Salt Marsh Sediment SW1602-10 ...
AGAAATGAATGATGAAAAGAAGGCTAAAAAAGCCATTGAAGAACTTAATCAAAAGGAAATTGACGGCAGGCAAATTATTGTTAATGTCGCCAGGCCAAGACGAACAGAAGATAATCGTGAATAGTACTAGCAATAAATTACTATAACATCAGGAATTTATAAATGGAATAATGCCTTGCGGCATTATTAATCTTTTATTTCAAGCTTGTCTGACGAAATCTATCAGGGTCGTTAGAGGACTTCGGTGGACGAAGTCCTCTATTCGATTTATTAAAAAAAGCCATCATTAGATTGGCTTTTTTCTTTATGTTTTAATCCATATATATCTGATGTAAAAGTTACGATCTTCATAAAATAATCTGTTTATAAATTAGGGTATAACTATTTTAATTCGGATTAAGAATAACTAACTTTATTATTAATAATTTTTTTTAGTTAGGAACAAGGTTCATATTTAATTGACAAAAGAAGAATTTAGAGTTTTGTTTGACACCTATTTTGATTCTGTGCGGAGCTATTTGTTTTATCGTGGTGCAGACAAAGAATTGGCAACTGATTTAGCCCAGGATGTATTTATGCGTATCTGGGAAAAACAGTCTGCAATTGAACCGAAAGGAGTACTAAGGCTTTTATACAAAATTGCAGGTGATATGTTTATAAGCAGGTATAGAAGAGAAACGCTGGAACTTAATTACAGGAAAAGACTGAAGTTTGATGATTATGATACTTCACCTGAAGATAAGTTACAGTATAATGAGCTGAAAGCGAACTATGCAAAAGCACTTGCACGGCTAAGCGAGAAACAGAGAACCGTCTTCCTTATGGCAAGAATGGAAGGACTTAAATACCGGGAAATAGCCGAGCGACTTAATATAAGTGTGAAAGCTGTGGAAAAAAGAATGAGTATTACGCTGGCATATCTTAAAAAAGCATTACAGGAATAAATGGTAAAAAAACAGAAACATACTGAACAACAACCTGATTTTTCAAGGGAAATTACGGAAATGATTTCCGGAACTTATATCCCCTGGGAGAAAAGCAAGGAACAGGTTTGGCCGGAACTGGAAAGAAAAATAGAAGCATCTCCTTCAGGCCGGATAAGGGTAATCGCCAGGTCTTATTTGAAATTAGCAATGGCAGCAGCATTTACATTGCTTGTCGGTATTTCGGTTTTCATGCAATTATATACAAGGACTATAAATATTCCTGCAGGACAGCACCTCAATATAAACCTTCCTGATAATTCCGGGGTACATCTGAATGCTCAATCAACATTATCCTACAAGCCTTTGATATGGGGATTCTCCCGTCATGTCAGGTTTGAGGGAGAAGCCTATTTCGAAGTACAACAAGGTGAAAAATTCGAGGTTACATCCGGTAAGCGCAAAACAATTGTACTGGGCACAAGTTTCAATATTTATTCCCGGGATAATGACTACAAGGTAACCTGTGTATCAGGCAATGTTAAAGTCGTGGAAAGGATCAGCAAAAAAGAGGTATTACTGCACCAGGGGCAGAAAGCAGAAGTAAGTCCGGATGGCATCATAGAAATTAAATCTAATGTTAATACAGAGCAAACCTTGTCATGGTTAGTAAACAGGTTTAGTTTTACATCAGAACCCCTGTCAAAGGTTTTTGAAGAAATTGCCCGTCAATATGGAATTCTGATCTCTATTCCCGGAGATATTGATAATACCTATACAGGTACTTTCATGAAAAGCAGCTCGGTTGAGGATGTGTTGAACCTGGTGTGCAGACCTTTTAACTTGGAATTTTCCCGAAAGTCGAAAGATGAATATATCATTTCCAGGAGTAAGTAGTAATCTTATGCTCAAAAAAATTCTTGTTTCACTGATTTTTTTATACCTGGGTATAGTTGCATTTTCACAGGAAGTTAAAATCAAATGCACTGATGAGCCTTTAAATAAAATTCTGATAACATTACGCGACAATTATGGATTGATGTTATCTTTTGATGACAAACAGCTGTCGAACCATAAACTAACGGTTGATAAGAAATTTAGCTCCATCCCTCAGGCATTTGATTATCTGCTCAAAGGATTACCCCTTGGTTATGAAGTTAATGAAGGAGTATATATAATTTATAATATCCGGATAAAAGAAAAACCGGGAAAATATGTTGTAGCGGGCAGAATATCCGACAGAACTAATAGTGAAACACTTCCTTTTACCAGTATCTTAATCAATAATACGGGTATGATTTCCGATGTTAAAGGCAATTTTTCATTTACATCAACAACAGACAGTATTTTTAATATGAAAATTTCATATCTGGGCTATTATATTCTTGACACTGTTGTGGCATCAGGTACTAATTACAATTTTAAGCTGACTCCGTCTGTTATAGCTCTGGAAGAGGTTTTTGTTGAAGGTTCGGTAATAGCACGGACTATACAGACAGGCAGTTCGCCGGGCATATCCAGACTAAATCATAAAATAGCCTATTTTTTACCCGGTAACGGCGATAATTCAATATTTAACCTGCTGAGGCTTCAAACGGGAATACTTGCAGCCGGTGAACAATCGGCAGATCTTATTATCTGGGGAAGCTACGAGGGACAGAGCCAGGTTATTTTTGACGGATTTACAATTTACGGCATGAAAAATTTTAATGATAATATCAGTGCAGTCAATCCCTTCATGGCAAAAGATATTAAAGTATTAAAAGGCGGGTATGGCGCAGAATACGGTGAAAGGGTAGGGGGGATTGTCGATATTACCGGAATTGACGGCAACAGGCTATCTCCATCGGCTCAGCTATGTATCAATAATATGACACTGAACGGACTGGCAAGTGTGCCTTTTAAGAAGAAATCATCGCTCATCCTGGCTTACAGGCAAACATATTATGATTTATATGATGATATCGAATTTACCGGGATCGGATCAGGCAGGGGCAGGCAGAGAGGGGCAGATTATTATATTGATCCATATTACCTGTTTCGTGACGCAAACTTGAAATTTTCCGGTAGTGGCAAAAATAGCAACTATTATTTGAGCTTGTACGGCGGTAAGGATAATTTCTCTTATACATTTGATCAGGTAAGCCAGCGTAACAATATATCAATGGATTACAGGGAACAAAACATCCAGTTTGGTGCAGCTGCATTCTATGGATTAACATGGAAGGATAGAAATACAAGTAACCTGACAATCAGTTATTCTTCCCTGCAAACAAACAGGGACCAGGACAAGGAGGAGGAAAGTAATGCCGGTAACCCATTCTTCTATAATTACAATGAGCAATACGAGGCTGCCATTAATGAGGTAAACGCCAGAGTTGACAATAAATTTGCTTTAACAGAAAAGCATACTGCTGATGCCGGTCTGGGATTGCTTAACTATTACATTGCTTTACAGGAAGGCTCCCTCCAGGATACCGCTTCAGATATTCATGATAACCTTCAGTTACCTTACATCTACCTTCAGGATAAAATTACCTTATTTAAAAAGCTGACTCTAAAGCCGGGCATCCGCACTGATTTTCACATGATCTCAAAAAAAGCATATTTTCAGCCCCGCTTCTCGGTTATGTACAGGATAAATGATAGTTTCAGGATGAATTCAGCATTTGGTATGTATAATCAGTTTATTGCAAAAAACATGATTATGGATGCATCAGGAAACTATAAGCTGGTATGGGCTATTTGTGATAATGACGAAGTATCTGTGCTGAATTCACATAGTTATACTCTTGGAATCTCCTTTAACAAAAATAATTATACTGTCAGTATAGAAGGTTATCTGAAACGTACAGGAGATATTACACGTTATCTGGAAACCGGTGATGGGATTATCCGCTATAAAGGAGACGGTAAAACAAAAGGGCTTGATTTTTTTGTTAAAAAGGAGTTTAAAAATCAAACCCTGTGGATTTCCTATACTCTAAGCAAGACAGAAGAGCATTTTCCCTATTTTCCAACAGAAGAATATAGACCTGCAATGCACGACCAGCGGCACGAGATTAAGCTGGCCGGACTGGCAAAACTCAAATCTTTTCATTTTTCCGCAAATTTTGTTTACGGGTCAGGAGTCCCTGATCCGGATCAACTACCGGCCGTCATTGATTATGCTCAATCCTATAGCCGTCTTGATGCAGCGATTATATATAAGTTACCTACCCGCAAAATACATCTTGATGCCGGTATTTCTGTTTTAAATGTATTAAATAAAGAGAATATCAAATATTCCAATCTTACCCGGATTCCGACCGATGAAATCAATACTGTAAGCATTTACGCTGAAGCAGTGCCTCTCACTCCTGCCTTGTTTTTAAACATTTATTTTTAGCAGTTTTACCAGCTTCCGGGTCCTTCCAAAAAGACTTATCGCAGATTTTCTGAGACAACCGGACTAATTGCTTTTTGCAATTAACTCGGCCTTTACGATGAGAATTAAAAAAATTCAAAAAAAGGTAGGGTAAAAACAAACTCATGCGGTTAATAGATAAATAATTAAGCATAAAAAGTATTATTCAATACAAAAAGTGCTTTAAATGAATGTTAAATTAAAATTTAATACAATGAAAAATTTATCATTAAAAATTATCGGCAGTGCAATAGTATTTTTCCTGATATCAGGAATCTCATTTGCACAGGATCCTACCAGTGGTTCCGAAGTTAAAAATCAAAAAAGGAATATGGTAAAGGAACAAAATGCTGTAAAAGAGCAAAACCAGTCACAGGAGCAGAATATGGTAAGGGAACAGACTGCAACCGGGGAGCAAAACCAGGTTCAGAGCCAAAACAGGTTAAGATTCCGTGAATCGCTAACAGACGAACAGAAAGAAATCCTTGAAAACAGGGAGATGACAAGAAATCAAAAAAGAAAGGCTTTCAGGGAATCGATGACAGAACAGCAAAAGACCATGTTAAAAGAACAGCAGGAATTACGTACCCAGCAAAGGAATCAATTGCGGAATTCTACCTGTGAAGAACAACAGCAACTGATGAGACAAAACCGGGAAAATACCCAGACCAGAACCGGCAGGCAGAGTAGGGGTAGATAATTGATCTTATCATTCAGGATATGAAATCAGAGGATGTCTTTAATGTTACAATGACAATGTTTAAGGCTTTCAAGACATCCTCTTATGTTGTAAAAACATTAAAGAGATAAAAAATGAGACCAGTTGTTATATATATTCTGATGCTGATGTGCGGATTTAAGGCCTTTACACAAACCGACCGGCTTGATTCACTTATAAATGAAATACTGAACGATGACAAGGAAATGATGAGATTTATGAATCCTCCTTCGTCATATTGCTATTTTTATAGCGGAATTATAAGCGACAGCAAAACATTTTATGCCGGCAGGGAAATAGGTGATAACATGTACGGTGTGAACGGCAGTATTTATTTTTTCCATTCGAAAGGTTTCTTTATAGGTACATCCGGTTCCTGGTACAGTCAGCTCGATCCGGGTTATAACACCACAATTCTTTCTGCAGGATTCTTTAAAGCATTAAATCAGAAAAAGAGTATTGCCTTAAGAGCGTCTTACAACAGATATTTTTATAACAGCGGTGATTATGTAACTAACAACTTATTCAATAATAACCTTGGTATCAGTATTTCATTAAGGAACAGCTGGATTGGAACACGCCAATCATTTAACTTTTTATTCGGACAGGATTTTGGAATGAATTTCACACCAAATATCTTTACACGCATCCCGATAGCCAGGTTTGGCAAGTATAACAGAATTCGAATTGAACCTGAAGCATCTTTGTTCTTTGGCTCTGAATATGTGGAATATACTATTACTGACAACCTGAACAGTCAGCAATCAGGCACACAATCAGCATTCACAACAAATGATGGCTACGGATTATTAAATACACAGTTCTACCTTCCGGTATGTATTTACCTGGGAGACTTTGATATTGAGCTGGGTTATTCGGTCAATATCCCACATTCACAGGATGAGAGTGTTGGATATCCTGTTAGTTCATTCTTTTCAATCTCTCTGGGTTATTTGCTGCCTTTGAATTAATGAGATACCGATACAACGATGGCCTTTTTCTTTTTGTCGGGATGGCGAGATTTGAACTCGCGGCCCCACGCCCCCCAGACGGCATCTGGAAGCTTTCAGATAATTTTGATTTGTTTTAAAATTTTTAATTTATTCATTTCAAGATAGATGAATTTTCATTATCTTTGGAAATATTTTAATTTGTTTCAATTTATCCAGAAGTAGTTTAAACCATATTTAAACCAGGGATAAAATTTCAGGCATGGCAAGGCTAAAGTTGGTATTGTTTAAGAGTAAAGAATATAATGATGGGTCCCATCCCATCATGATTAGATTAACCCACAAAAGTAAGCTCAAATACATATACACCGGGCATACTGCAACACCTAAAGAATGGAACTACGATGAGAATCTACCTAAGAAACCTGCACTAAGAAATTTGATTAGCAATAAACTAACTAATGCTGAGAATGCATTATTTGAAATAGAGAAGAAAGGCAAACCTTTTACCCTGGATGAACTTACAGCTAAAGTTAAGATTAAAGAATCTGATATCACATTTTATCAATATGCCGAACAGGTGATAAAGGATGAAAAGAAAGCCCAGAAATTTGGCAATGCTGAAGTCTATAAAACAACTTTGAATGTTATTAAAACCTTTACAGAGAACAGGGATTTTAAATTTGAAAATTTAGACTTGAAGTGGTTAAAAGAGTTTGAGACACATCATTTGAATAAAGAAGATAACACCGTTGGAGGACTTAATGTTTATTTGAGAATTATAAGGGCCCTTTATAACCGGGCCATTCAAGAAAATGTAGTTGATAAAGAATTCTACCCGTTTGGTCGCGGCAAGTATGTAATACACTCAACATCTACAGGAAAGAAGGCCATAAGCAAAGAAAGCATAAATAAAATAAGAAGTCTTGACTTATCTAAGCATCCCTCCCTGTGGCATGCCAGGAACTATATGTTATTCATGTTCTATTGCAGAGGTATGAATTTTGTGGATCTGGCGTTTCTAAAGATTAAAAATATTGTGAGTGGGCGTGTTGAATACATTAGAACCAAGACTAAAAGAAAGTATTCAAAGAGTTTTACTATCAAAATAACCCCACAGATGCAGGAAATTATAGACATATACCAGGGAGGCAAAAGCAAAGATGACTATCTTTTCCCGATTATATCCAGGAAAAAAGCTGATGATGTCCGGAAGGATATCAAGAATGAGCTTAAGACATTTAATAAATATTTTAAAGAATTGGGTAAAAGAGCTGAAATTACAGAAGATACAGATAAACTGAGCAGCTATACAATACGCCATACCTGGGCGACAATCGGGAAGCAGATGGGCCATCCTATTGCTAATATATCCGATGGCTTGGGCCATGCTGACATGCATACAACCCAGGTATACCTGGATTCAATAGAAGATGATGAATTAGATAAAATGAGTGAGGAGATCACCGGATGAATTTAAAAAAAGTTAAACTAAAATACCATGAATTTTTTTACCCAGTTAATGCCAATATTTGTCGGAAGTTTTATGGGTTTCATTTTCGCTATTGGCGTGTTTTATATTACAGAGAATATTAAAAAAGGGATCACAAAAAGGAATTTAATAAAAAATCTTAAAAACGAATTTCTCTATAATATAGAATATATAAATTCTTGGATAGAAAATACTGTTGAAATTTTAAATAATATTTCAAAAGGGAAAAGGGATTGTTCTTGCCATCAGGAATTTACAAAATATCAAAGTTATTTTCTAAATAAGGCTTTTCAATCAGGTATTTTATTTGAATTGTTTAATAATGTTGAAATAAAAGGATTGATTGTGATTATGTCACGTTATGGAACTTATTACGAAGATTCAATAAATCAAAGTTTTAAATCTTGGCAATCTGAAGATTTAAAAACAGAAATGGCTTTCGAAATTTTCAGAGCAAGTTTACAATTATTACAAATACATAAAACTTCTTTAGAAAAAATTGTGCCGAAAATAAAAACTAAACAAAGTAAATAAAAAATAAAATATTATGGAAAATTCAGAATTAAGACCTGCAATTTATAAGAGTTTAGGACATAAGAGAAAAGTTTTATTTCACAAATGGGGAGAAACAATATCAGATGAAAGATTGCCTATTACAATTGCAATTGTGGAAGATGTTGAAACAGGAGAAATATTTCAAGTTGATCCTGATAAAATTCAATTTACAGACCGAAAATAAAAAAACCGGCTCTGCCTGGTGTTCCACGTGTCCAAGTAAGGCCGGCCTTTGAAATATATTTACAAAGAATTGTTCAATTGAAATTGACAAAGCAAATAAGGAGATCACTGAATAAATGTAAAAATTATATTAGACTATTGACTATGAAACTTAAATTTCATTTATTTAGAAATATATTCAACCAAATATTAATGCCGGCAGTTGAATATTTATCTAAATTCGATCGATTTTTACACTTAGTAAGCAAAATACTAATTAATCTGTTCATAATATTGGCTAGTATAGTAATTCTAATCTTTTGTTTACATGAATTTTCTAGAAGAGACTTAATAATAGAAGAATTTTCAGTCCCGCAAGAATTAATCGATAGAGGTATTGACGGTAAATATTTATCGCTTAATTTAATTGAAAAAATCCATTTTATTCAAAATAATGCAACATTAAGTTTGCTTAATAATGAACTGAAAAAAGAATTTGATGATTTTGAATTAAAATCATTTTGGTTTAAAGAATATAAAAATGAAGTCCCTGATTTTAAACTACCTGGGACAGATATTTTCTTTAAACCCTTAGTGAGATACATTAAAAACATACTTGGATTTGAAACTAAGTCCATTAAGAATTATATCCTTTCAGAGAATAATAAAAAAATCAGTATTTATACATATTTCGATACTGAGAATAGTGTTCACATTATTGGGAATTCTAACAATATAGAAATACTTACGTTAGAAATAGCAAAAAATATCTTTAAAGTTGAAGATCCCTTGACTCTAAGTATCTTTTTATTGGCTAATGGTTTTATCGATGAATCATATGATGTATTTAATAAATGTTTGGAAAATAAAAGCAAGAAAGATGATATTTGGGCATATATCCTTCGTGGAACCGTGAATAATATTAAGGGGAATAATGAAAATGCAATAAATGACTTCAAACAAGTAATAAAATTAGATCATAAAAACGCTAGTGCTTGGTTTAACTTAGGATATAATTATAACAAAATAAAAAATTTCGAAAAATCTGTAAAATGTTATGATAAGTCTATAAAGATTAATCGAGATGTAGATATTACGTGGCATAATAGAGGAAATTCATTACTTAAATTAAATAAAATTGATGAAGCTCTATCTAGCTATAATAAAGCTATTTCCTTAAATCCGAATTATGCAAATGCATGGTTTTCCAAAGGTAATTTATTCTTAAACAATAAAAAATCATTTAAGGATGCTATAGTATGTTTTAACAAAGCTATTGATATTAATCCCAATAATGACAATTACTGGAACAATTTAGGAAAGGCATTTGGTGAATTGAAAAATCATAAAAAGGCAATTAAATGTTATGAAAAAGCTTTACAGTTAAAAGCTGATAAAACAATTACTTATTATAATCTCGGTATATCATTAGTAGCACTTGGTAAATATGATGATGCAATAAATAGCTATTCTAAAGCTTTAGAACTTGATTCTAGTAATTATAAAATCTGGCATAATCTAGCAAGTATATATTATTATAAAGCTAATTATAAGAGAGCTCTAGGTTTTTATAAAAGGGCTACGCAGATCAAGTATGATGAAGATATATCTTGGTATATGATGGGTGTATGTAATTTTTTTTTAAATGATTATAAGAATGCTATCATAAATGGACAGAAAGCAATTAAATACAATTCAAATAATGCTGATGCATACTTTTTATTGGCAAAATGTTTTTCTGAAATTGGAAATAAAGAGAAGGCCTCTACAATGCTAAAAAAAGCAATTTCAATTGATAATAAACTCCTAATAAAAGCTAAAGAACATAAAGAGTTTTTAGAAATATTAAAATAATTCTTTTTATTGAATAAAAAAACTCCATAAAGAGATATTGGTAAAGCTATGCTACTATCCAGGTAGGTAAGCCTTTGAAATATATTTACAAAGAATTGTTCAATTGAAGTTGGCAAAATGAATAAGGAAATCACCGGGTGAATTTGAAGAATAATAATTATAAATTTCTGGTTCAATGATAATGGATAAAAATACCTGCAAAAAACTTGACATAATTTTAGATTCAATGCGTAGAGAAGAAAAAGGCTGTATTTTTGATTTCCGGAAATTTTACAGTGAAAATTTTATTAAAGAATATTCAATGTATCCACAAACATACGATCCGGATATTAATTATTTAAAATCAAAACTTGTTGAAGACGGACAAGCAGAACATATAGGAAGTAATAAAAACTCTTTAAGAATAAAAGTAAAAGGCATAGTATATCCTGGCTATTGCAAAGAAAGGATAAAAGCGATAAAATCAAGATTGTGGAAAATTACTAAATGGATCAGTCTTATTATGATTATTATAGCAGGAATTATAACAAGTATTTTTTATGCAATTGGAATTTTTGATTTATGTAAATGCTATTTAGAAAAATAAACCTCAAAACCAGTCAGTACTAA
>Ga0315545_1005073_pt1 | contig 10669 bp, 11 predicted proteins | sample SalMarSW160210MG_FD_203096 | JGI IMG/M metagenome (GOLD analysis project Ga0315545, IMG submission 203096) | Salt marsh sediment microbial communities from the Plum Island Ecosystem LTER, Massachusetts, United States - Salt Marsh Sediment SW1602-10 ...
CTTCAACGTAATCCACCAGAGATATAATCATCCAGGAGCTTAAGCCGCGAATTAGCATGTTCCAGGCGTATGCCAAGCAGGTCCCGCATCGAAATCATGCCAACAACCTTGTTACTATCGACAATTGGAATGTGCCTGATCCTCTTTTGTTTCATAGCACTAATAGCATAATCCACATCATCATCCAGTGTTCCGATGATAATATGCTTTGACATTATATCCCGAACCCTGATTTCTGAAAATGCTTTCTTTTTAAAACATTTACGCACAATGTCTCTTTCGGTTATGATTCCTACGGGCTCTCCTTTTTCATTACATACGGGAAGTGAACCCCTGTCATACTCAACTAGCTTTTGAATTGCCGCTGAAACGGTCTCATCAGGCTTTACCGTAATGGTTACCCTGAATTTAAAATTCTTTGAATTCAGCAGTTCCCCCAATTTCATATCCTTTTCTCCTTTTACTTCCCAATCTCTTCAATTGGTGGGAGCTTCATTCGTAATATTCAGGCACTCGGAATTCTCCAAACATTTCCAGTCTATATGCTTTCCTCGTGGAAATATTAAGAATATCTAGTTTTCCACCTCTGATCCACTTACCAATCCTCTTCGGTGTTATTTCGATAACTCTTACAGACTGTATTGGGAAAAAGGCACTCTCGGTAATTTTGAAGTATTCAGGATTTTGTTCCTTATGTATTTCAATAAATCTAGCATTTTCTTCATCGAGTAGGTGTCCTTTTAGAGTAGCAGTCCCATCAATTTGAAGGCTACCTGCAGCAACTGATACTTTCGGATTTACTGACATCTGCTTAAACTTTCTGGAATCTTTATCAGTAAAACAATAGATTGTTAACCCATCGGAGAAAAGTAACATTGATCTGGCAGTTACGTCTTCACCATCCGATGTCGCTAATACACCAGTGCGTTGCTGTTTGAGTTCCTCGATTATTTCTTGCTTGAGTTCTTCGTAGGGTATTTCTGTCTGAGCCATAATTTCCTCCTTACAATAAATAAGGGCACTACAAACCACCGCACTTTTCGATAGCTTATAGCAACCACTATAAAGGTTATTATGGTGATTATTGAGTGTAATTCAGCAAGGGAGGAATGTCAATACGCAGTAGATGCTCTACGGCTTGTTTTATCACATCATTTATCGTAGAATTTACCTGTGTCTCACGTGTCCCTGTAGCTCAGGAGGATAGAGCGGCTGCCTTCTAAGCAGCGGGTCGGGGGTTCGAATCCCTCCAGGGACGCCACAACCCCCAATTTAGCTTCAAAATCAGACAAAAACCGTCCTTTTAACAAGGGCGGTTTTCCTTTTTAGGGCGATTTTGCACCGCTGCCTAAAACATTTTTTCGCTTTCCATTGCCGCCGGATACTTGTCCGGTGGACTATTCCCAGAAGAGGAGACAAGTAGGACAATGAAAAGTAGGAAAAACTCGAGGTGGCAGGAAATGGATAAAAAAGGTATTTTACTAGAGGACCTGATAAAAATCTTCAACACTTACAACAGCAGCGATGGCAAGTCACCCGCTACTCTTCGCTGGTACGACGGAGCGCTCAACATGTTCCTCGGCTGGCTTATAGAAACCGGGCGACAGGTAAACCTAGGATCCATCGATGAAAGTACCGTCCGCGAGTTCGTCATCTGGCTTAAGAACCGCCCCGTCAACGGACACGAAATGAGAGTTTACTCGGTAAATAACCGGGTACGAGCCCTGCGGGCTTTCTTCAACTGGCTCTTCCGAACGGGGTACACCAAGACTCACTTGCTCAAGAATCTTAAGCCTCCCCGCCTGCCGCAGGTAATGGTCGATACGCTTTCCAACGAGGAAGTAACCACTATCATGGCCTGTCTCGACCATTCGACCGCAACAGGCAGCCGCAACACAGGTATCCTTGCCTTGTTTTTAGATTCGGGCTTAAGGCTCTCCGAGTTAGCCGGGTTGAAAATGGGAGATGTCTACCTCGAGGAACAGTATGTCAAGGTTATGGGCAAGGGTTCCAAGGAGAGGATGGTATCCTTCGGCAGCACTACCAGAAACGTTCTGCTAAACTACATGGTACATTTCCGAGGCGAACCGGTTCACCCAGGTATCGAGGAGTTCTTTCTCAGTATCGACGGTTATGGTATGTCTACCGAGGCGATAAGAAGCATGCTGAAAAGGATCGGTGGCGCCGCCAGTGTGCCCCGGTTACACGCCCACCTTTGCCGTCATACCTACGCCACCAATTTCCTGATCAACGGCGGTAACGTCCTTCTGCTAAAGCAGAACCTGGGCCATACGACGCTGACCATGGTGGATCGCTACGTGCACTTGGCGACCAGCAAGGCGGCCCTCCTCAGTCGGAGTTACTCGCCACTAGACAGGCTCAATATCCGCGGCTTACGCCGGAAGGGTAACGGGAAGAAGGGTAGCTAAACGAAGAGATTTACGATATATCGGCAATAACCGGGTGGTCGCTGCGTTACTAGAAAGAATATGGAAGGCGTGTCAGCGGGACAGCACTCTTTGCCTAGAGTCTCTCAGGGGGGCATAACCGGCGGCCAGCAGCAGCTCATCAATTTCATCGCAGGTTATCTCGCTGCAGTTATGAACCAGGGCCAGCCCCAGCAGCATGACGGTATTTCGGCTCGGGTTTTTCTGGCCTTTTTCCAGGCGGGATAAAAAAGCCTGATCCAGACCAGTAAGCTGCCATAACCGGTACCGTGATTTACCGGATATTTTCCTCAAGTATTGTAGTTTGTCTCCGAAATCCATCTTTTTTCCTATACCCCACGGTAAACGCCTTTTAACCCTCGGCAAGGGAGCCTCTCCCCTACCATAAGTTGACCAGCGTCGGTACTATCCCACCCCGGAGTGATAACACCCGCTTTCACTTTCCTGAGGCTCGATACCTAAAACCCCTTCTTTATTTTCCCCCTATGGCCCCTCTTCATTTTAAGGAATTTTGCTGAAATCCAATCCCGGGGACTTACCGTATCTCTTTACCCATTCCACGACCGTTACCCAGTTCTCCAAAAGAAATGGGGCAAGCCATATTCGCTTGCCCCATTTTTGTTCGCTTACTTAACTTTCCTATAGTGTAGATTAAAATTTACTAGCAGTCAAGTATTTTTTAGTACCACCTCCGCTACTATATAACCGTTGCCGTTGAATTGGTGGATTCTTTTTAGATATTTGTGAAATATGGAATTGTTAAACTATTTAAGTTTTTATGCAACCGGGGGTAACAAAACAAGCTAATGTGACATCAGACAATCCACAATATTGTCACATTCAGCCACCACTACCTGAATTTTAGGATGTCCGCCCGGCTATACGTTCTGGCCCTTATACCTTTACTGCTTTCCTGCACCCTCTGTGAATATTTGAGACCAGTATTGCCTCAATCTCCTTGTATATGCCTAAGCGCTTCACTCCTGTTACTTTGTGCTGCAAACAAGTCTGGATTAATTGCTAGCGCTTCCTCGCATGCTTGAAGTGCATCTTCGTATCTCCCTATACCTAATAAAGCTCCACCCTTGTTAGACCATGCCGTGTCTAGATTGCGATCAAGGGCTATTGCTTTGTTGCATGTCTCCACCGCCTCCACATATTTCTCCAGAGACAATAAGGCACCGCCCTTACCAGCCCATGCCAGAGCATTATTATCGTTGATAGCTATTGCCATTTCGCATGCTTGAAGCGCCTCTTCGTATCTCTCCAGTCCAAATAATGCTATTCCTTTATTACACCATGCCATGTCTACATCTATGTCTTGATTAAGTTCTATTGCTATTTCGCATGCTTGAAGCGCCTCTTGGTTCCTCTGTAGATGCAGGAGTGCTTCTCCCATCCACAACCACGCTGCAGCATAATTCTCGTTGATTCCTGTTGCCTTCTTCCACGCTTCAATTGCTTCTTTATATCTATATAGACCCATCATGGCACAACCCCTGTAATACCATGCCATTTCTAGTCCAGGATCGATCGCGGTTGCCTTTTCGCAGGCTTCTATCGCTTCTTCGCATCTGTTAAGAGCTAGAAGTGCGCTACCCATACCCGCCCATGTTACAGGATCACTTTGATCGACCTTTAATGCTTTGTCGAATGCCAGCAGTGCCTCCTCGTATCTACCCAGAAAAGACAGGACTCCACCCTTACCAGACCATGCCAAGGCATAGTCCTCGTTAATTGCTATTGCCTTTTCATAGGCGTCACATGCCTCCTCATCTCTTCCTAAACTCAATAGGGCTCTAGCTTTAGTGCACCATGCCGTGTCAAGATTTGGATCAAGCGCTATTGCCTTTTCGCAGTCTTGAAGTGCTTCGTTATAAAGCCCTGTTTGAATTAGCGTAACACCCCTTGCAGACCATAACGTTGCGTCACTCGGGTCATTCTTTAACGCCTTGGTGTATAATTTGATCATATCTTCTATTTCTTTCACAATTGATACTCCCCTATGATGTCCCATTTATCATTCGCCCACACTCACTTCCTCAAATATGCATAGTTCTACTCCTGATGTTAAAGTGAATATTGATTTTTCATATAATTACTGTACGTCATTATATCCGTCCTCTTCTAGTAGGTTCCACTCCGGTAGCGATGCCAGAATACGCAAAGCAACAGGCTTTCCTAAAATATTGAACAGGTGAGTAGCGAAATGAGTTCCAGAACTCCCGAGCTGGGGGAACGAGCGCTCGAGAAGTCTGGCAACTCCTAGCGGTCTCCCCAGATTTGAGTCAAGCAAAAGCCCATCAATGATCGAGTCATCCAAAAGTGTGAAGAGTATGTGCAAAACCTCTGGCTCCGTACTGAGTTTGCCAGTTGTTCCGGGCACAATCTGATCCTGGAATATATTAAATATGGCCTGAAGTTTGTGTCCGTGAACCCCCATCATTGGGTAGGACATGACTTCTGGTTCGCTCTGTCGAAGCTCAGCACCGAGTTGAAGGTTCTCAATGTAGTGATGGGTTAATACTGATTTTGGTGGTGGAATTCGTGCTTCTATGATCCGCCTTGCTACATCCCATGGGTTATCCCATCCAAGACCACAGAAGAGCTCGTTTGCGATTTCTCTTTCGCGTCGGTTAAGATCATCTTGACTGAAACCTGCTTGTTCAAATCGGGAACACAGCAATATAAAGCGCCAGCAAGGTAAAAGTTCCTCGAGTGTCACAAAATCCCGCTCTCTCAAAAGGAATGGAAACAGGGGGGCTTGGAGAGCCCAGTCGGCTAGCTTTGCGGTAACCATATAGGAAAGAGGTGCTGTCATTCCGAGTATTTGCTCTACGAGTGCTATCGCCAGTGCATATACACCGTGCTGCTTAACCGATATATAACGATTTAATGTCTGAAGAGGTATGCCCAGTGTAATAGCGCTGATGAGTTCATTGCAGCGTGCTAGTCCCTCGATGACAGCCTCTCCGGTCAGGTTATTGAGAGAGGTTGGTTGACCTGCGTCTCCCATGATGGCAATCTCCGGATACACATCATCCATACCCAGAGCTGTCTTACAGATTGTTTCAATTTGTTCGGTAAAGGCAGGAAGCACTTCGTTTTTTGTTTCCATAAGGTTAAGGTTGTGTACGTCACCAGTGAAGATTGACTGAAATAAGCCGAAATTATCCTGTGCCTTCACGATAGTACGAATTTCAGGAGCACCACGGTGATTATGAATCAGAGGGATACGTAGTTTAATTAAAGGATGATCGGCAATCCGCTTCGCCCATTCTGTGAGAGCTTGAGCCAAATAAGCGTACTGACGACCTCCAATACAGTAAAGCAGAAGCCCTATTGGACTTGCGGTGAAATGACGAAGATGGAACTGCTCATGTTGAAAGGTCAGTAGAACACGGAGATGTTCGAATTCTTCTTCGCTCCCATTGAACTCAAGGTCATCCCGTATCTTGAGTCCTGATCCGAGTTCCTCCCCCTCATCCAACTCCAGAGAAACATCACCGAAGAAGAAACGTATAGCTGCTTCGAGGGTGGAATAAGGAAAGTTGTATACTACAGAGAGGTTGAGGGGCTGAACGCCTCCAGAGATATCTGTCTTTTCCATATAATCACCTGTGTTTGTTTCACAGGGCCTGGATAGCCTCATTTTCCAATTCGGTGACTCGCCTTTCAATCGTCTGCAAGTTGTCTTCGAGATTGATTGTATAGTCCTTCTGTCCTAACGAGAGTACAAGCTTTTTAAGATCATGACGCTGGGCGTATTGTAGACGTCGTGTTTTATGGGCTTCTTCGATTGCGACCTTTATGACCTTAAAAAGCCCTGTTATCGCGGCTGCTGCAGCTGGCGTCGCTAGAATAGCAATCGCCGTTGCTCCGAAGTCCTGAAAAGCTCCCCCTGCGTCTCGCTTTGTCGCTATAGAGCCTACCCGAATACCCTCATTCTTTTGCAGGGCAGATTGGACCCCTTGGTCAGCAATTACTTGTGCTCCCAGGTCTACGGGCATTGTCAGGGAAATTTCTTCAGCTAACATCGCGGTTACCTCCTTGTTGGTGTTTGAAACCTTCATCAATGATAGTTTTTATTCTTCGCGATTGTCAACGTGGTCATGTTAGGTTTATTCACTTTCTTAAACGTAATCGGCAGTAACTAACAAACACTGCTATATTGGACATGTACGTGATTAAGTTACTAGTACCAGGTGAGATTAATGATAATCCTGTGTATTAAAAATGGGACGGGCACATCGTAACATCATTATCAGAAGTCTTGGACTACCTGCTTCCCACTGCAAACATGTAACAAAATGCCCTATTGTTAACTAAGAGGAACGGGACCTCTCGTCTTTATTCATCGCATAACTCTCAACCCAAGCGGGTCGAAATCCCACATTTATAGCCAGTCTTCTGGACGCTATGTTATTTGCCCAGGTTGTATAATACGGTACTTTCTCCATATCCAAGACAGATTTAGTCAATTTACTGACAAGTGCTGTTCCGATTCCCTGATTACGGAAGTCAGGCAAAACATCAATCCCAACCTGATACATTTGGGCACTATCCGCACTCGCAGCAGCAATTCCGACGATTTCTCCACTAGATATTGCCGTAACAGCTACCACTCTTGGCCTTTTAGGATTGTGCTCATCACCTAGTGCATTCCTAAACCGCTTATCTCCATAAAGAACTTCTATTCCATCACCAAAAACAACATGCAATTCAACATTTTGGATCGGTTTCAACTCATGATAAGTATCATCTGCGCAGATATATTTCAGGTCTGGCCCCACCATAACTTGACTATCGCGCGAAATGTATTTCTCTATCAGAGTAAAAACAGAAGGGTTAAAAATATCGTCCCGGGTACGACCTTTAAGGTTTGTTTCAACCCACTGAAGTCGATTTGTGTTACAGCTAATTACAACTCCTTTTCCAAACGTGGCAATATTAAGGGAATTCTTACGAAGAGGAAATCGTCTTGCTCCATCTATTTCTCTAGCGATATTGATAGTAGTCTTCTCTTTATCGAGGTCTCCTTCCTCGCAAGATAGGTCGGCCGTTAATACCCTCTTAGCTATTGCTAACGCTGACACGCTATCCAAAATTGTTCCTTTCTTACATGGTCAAGGCATTCTTTTTTGAACCGATTATATCATCTGTTCAGAAAGGTGTCAGCAACCTAGGTCTTTGTGCACTGGTCACTCGAAGAACAAAACGTGAGTTTGTGCAGTTTGAGATGGAGGTAACAATCTGCTTGAAAGTGACATCGTGGGGGATTTGTATTTATTCAGAAGTGATGAAAAAAGCAATTGTATAACTACTGTGGATAAAATCATCGAGAAAATTATCCATTGATGCGTACAACTGCTTGATACCGTTTAGCTTCAGGATCTAGCTATATTTTTCAAGCGCCCCAAAACAATCAGGTAAAACCTCTCCGGTTTCAGGATTTCTCGGTGAATGGATATTATACATATACCCTGTCTTTCCGTACCTTCCAATGCCGTTTTCATCGCACCTGTCAGTGTCCATACAGATATGAGTAGCCCGCAGAGCTATCGTTACCTCTGAGCTTCCGTTATAGTGTTCGTGTTCCCATAAATACTCGCACTCGATATTCAGAAAACACTCCTGTATTCTAGGAGCATCAACCGTAACCGCTTTTTCAGCCGTTAACCCAGACTTGGTAATCTCTTCATCTTCATAGTCGTTGTTCTTGATCGTGTCGACGCATTTGTCATAGACATCCCTGGAAGGGAAATTCAGAACACATTCTTTACGGTCCCGTATCGTCTCATACATATGCCCCTTTTTGTTGACCGATCCCATAATGCAGATAAATTCACCGTGGTCGCCAACGAAGGTCGACCATGATTGCAGGCAGGCGTTTTCCTTTCCGTTCTTCTTGTATGATGTCACGACAAAAAGCGGCGACGGTATAGCAGTCAGAAAATCCTGCCAAGAGAAATTCGCAATTTCGTCATACCAGTCGAATTGCGGTTTAAATGTTGGCGGTTTAGACGGAAATTCTTTTTTCATAGTAATTCCTCTTAATTTAAAGAGCTATTCAAGTCTAATTCTCTGAATGATGAATATAAACGTTGGACTATCATTGGGATATCTTCATGGATGTATTCTACTATTGATCCCCTCTAACTTAAAGGTTAAATAATAAAATGGACTCTTGTTGACTAAATCAAATCTTCCTCAGGATAAGCTGCCTTCAAAACGCGTAAAGCCCTCAAAGTGACCCATTTGCTGGGTTGCCCTTTCTTTTCTATGTCTACCCAATCCTTAATGATACGGAAATACCACTTCCGGAAAGCTTGCAAGTCGGGATCTTTCGTTCCGGGGTTTGTCACATCCTTGTAGGTACGTTCTAGCAGCCAGCGTCCCTGCTGGTTTTGCTTACTGATGACCATCTCTAACGCGTTGGCTAACCTGGGATTTTGGGCTTTACCTAGCGCTGCCAGGACTTCCAGGTTCTGAAGCACATCGGCATATGAGTCGAGTGGATACACGAACTTGAACCATATGGAGGAGGGCTTATTTCCGCTACCGAAAGGATAATCGGCGACCGCCGGGTCACGACTCAGGAGAAAGTCTACACCCAGTTTGATAGCCTCATTCATATTCCTGGTCCGCTGCATCGGTGGGACTTTGTTCAAGGCAAGCATCGCCTTGATTGCTCCCCAGGCACATGGCAGATTAGCGTTGTTTGGACAAGCGAATGAAGGAGATGAGTTCTTGGGCTTTTCGTAACGATTGTTTGTGTCACGCTTCGAAGCGTCGGACACTCCTTCGCCGATAATAGTCTGTGCCAGCCATTCCATTGTTGTCTGCAAGCGTCGGTCGCTAAGCCAGCCCAAGTCTATCAAAGCCGCCCCAAATCTACCCACGCCGCAATCGAAACCAGAAGGCGTGCCGGTATACGACAGACTTCCAATGCGGTCGACATATTGGGAGAGCAGATACTCACATCCGGCGCGAATACGCGGGTCAGCTCCATCCGCCCCAAACTGCGCCATGTAAGAGAGAGCCCATTCTGTCGCACTGTATTTGGATCCCATAATCATAATTGCTTCTGGCGTATCCCAGTCTCCCTCCGGCTGCTGGGCCGCCAGGATTACCGGCACCGGTCCGCTTGCCATGATAGCTACTCTGGCAGCTTTGACTTCTTTATCGTTCTCGTTTCGGCCTAAGATATCACGCAGGGTAAAATAGCGGATAGCCGGCTGGGTTTCATCTGGTTCGAGCAGCCACGGGACCGGGTCTCCATTCAGTTTGTCTTTCCAGTTAGGCATGGTCGATTATTGCATTTACCTCGATTTTAGTCAATCCGACTAATGACGAGGTTTCACTTTACAAAACGACCTTTTGTATTCCGGTAGTTAAGGGTCTTAATCCGATATTCCATTTCAGTTAAATAGTTCACTCAGAGGTGCGTTCTAATTCAACAAGGCATCCTGGTCATAAATGAATGTAATACCATCGTCGTTATCGGATTTGCCTTGCGTACTCTTGTACAGGGCGACAGCTGCCGCATTGTTTTTACTCGTTGGTACGAACATCTCACGGCACATGCAGTTGCGAGCAATCCGTTTAAGTTCCTGAATCAACATGGTGGCTATTCCTTTTCGCCTGAACTCCGGAAACACGTCAATTGAATAGAGTAACATTTTAGTGTACAGGTTGCCCGGTCTTTCAAGAGAATACGCCCAAAGGAAACCACTCAAATGCCCATCAGTCCTAGAAAAGAGTAATATGTTCTTTTCGTCCTTGAAGAAACCAGCATTGGGCTCCGGGTTCTCCTCCCCGGCTTGCCTGAAAAGATGAACCAGAGTCTCGGTGTCCATTTCGGTCATTCGCTCAATATAAGTTTTCATTCTAAAACCTCTATAATATAGTGAATGAAGCGGCATAACAAAGTTTGCTGTGGACATTCTAGCATAATCAAATTAATTGAACAAAACGCTATTTTGTGAAGTATTAAAATGAGTGATTGTTCCTTTTATCTCCATAAGTTTAACTCTAGTTGTGAAACGAAAAATAGACCATAATGGATTTGAACCGACATCAGGCTCAAATTGAAATTGGTTGTTGGAAAAGAGAAAAAAACACGAACTGATTTTGAAGCTGTTTAGGTCCAGTTTGATGTATGGTGGGCCTTGCTTGACAGTTCCCGAACTCCTGTTTACAAAAAAGAGACCGTCATATAC
>Ga0315545_1005074_pt1 | contig 10666 bp, 9 predicted proteins | sample SalMarSW160210MG_FD_203096 | JGI IMG/M metagenome (GOLD analysis project Ga0315545, IMG submission 203096) | Salt marsh sediment microbial communities from the Plum Island Ecosystem LTER, Massachusetts, United States - Salt Marsh Sediment SW1602-10 ...
AAAAGGATTCGCGCCATGGCGATGACCGCCGATGCCCTTACCATTTTGGGCGCCACACCGGTTGGTCTGGCACTTGGGGAGGTATACGACGGACTGGACAAGGGTGTCATTGATGGCTACTCTCTCACCGACTTTACCTTGGCGTCCATGTTTCACCTTTACGAGGTAGCGCCTTACATGCACGACACGGGAATGGGTATGTTCGGGGGCATGTTTTTCGTCATAAACAAGAAAAAGTGGGACAGCCTGCCCACCGACATACAGGGGATAATGACCCAGGTAGCACTTGAGGCCATCGGCAAACACGTTGCCCTCTATATGAAGATCGAGGCACAGATGGTCGACAAAGCCCATGAGGGGGGTGCCAAGGTTGTGATACTTACCGACGAGGAGAAGGCCAGATGGCGAAATACCGCTGGCCCCAAGCTCTGGGATAAATGGGTAAACGACAAGAACGCAGCAGGTCTCAAAGGCAGCTATATCTTGAATAGGTGGAAGGAGATCATAGCCGAGGAGAACAAACAGAGCACTTACAAGAGCGCCTATCAGGTATTCGCGGAGAAATACGGTGCCGAGCACTGAAAGAGGAGATAAGAACGTACGGCCGAAACCCCGAAGAGGGTAAAAAGGGTGCACCCCAGTATTGCTGAACCTTGAATGAACACGCTGAGTTGAAGATGTTGAGCTTACAGATCAGGGGTGCACCCTCTTACGAGGTGTTCGTTCATGGATGAGGGGATAGTTGGCATGAGCAGGAGCAAGGCGATCAATCTCATAGGGAGTCTTTACAGGGCGGTGAGATACTCAGCGGGCATTGCAGCCAGTTGCTGTATCTTCGTAATGGTATGCACTATCGTGCCTGATAGCATCGGGAGATTCTTCTTCAGCAAACCGCTCCATGGGACCCTTGAGCTCAATATGCTGCTCATGTCGGCAATCGTGTTCCTGGGGCTGGCGTGGACGCAATCAGAACGCGGTCACGTACGGGTTGAGGTCCTGATCTCGAGAACAAATCCAAACGTACGAAGTGCGCTCAATATAATCTGCTGGGCAATCGCTTTTGCGCTGTTTTTAGTGATTACAATTGGTGGTACCGAAGAGGCCATACATTCCGTGAGGTTAGGGGAAAACCTCTGGGGGGTAAAGAAGTTCCCCGTCTGGCCGGGAAAGATCTTAGCGGCCTTCGGTTCGGGTTTGCTTTGTATACAGTTTCTCATCGACATAGGGAGTGAACTCTTACATGTTTTTATTCCCCGAATAGCAAAGAACAGTCCTCCAGGAATCGGCACTGGGCAAGGAAAATAAGGAGTGATCGTGGATCCCCTTACATCTGGAATAATGATGATCGGACTGCTGTTCGTGCTGTTAGCAATCGGGCTTCCCATTGCCTTTTCGCTCGGCATCTCGGGCGTTATTTGCATCTTCATGGTAACGGGGTGGCAGACTACCTACGGTTTTCTGTCAACTACCCCCTTCAATACCAGCGCGAGTTGGCTCTATGTGGTGTTGCCCCTTTTTATCCTCATGGGCATGCTCTCCTACTCGGCGGGAATCAATGAAGATGCCTTCACCATTGCAAATTATTGGTTGGGGAAGATCAAAGGCGGACTAGCTATCGCAACGATTTTCGCCTGTAGTGTGTTCGGGGCAACATCCGGATCCAGCATTGCAGCGGCTGCAACCATGGGCAAGCTCGCGATACCCCAGATGCGTCGTTATAACTACTCGATGGAACTCGCTGCGGGGTGCGTAGCCGGAGGCGGCACGCTTTCGGTGATGATACCACCCAGCGGCATTCTGGTGATATATGGGATCATTACCGAGGAATCAATCGGTCAACTTCTCATTGCCGGGTTAATGCCGGGATTGCTCTCCGCGCTCATCTATATGATCGGCATCTATGTATGGTGTTCCCTCAAGCCGACCATAGCCCCCTCCACTGACAGCAGGGTTTCGTGGAAAACACGCCTTGTTTCCCTCAAGGATGGATACGGTGCCGTGCTCATATTCGGTGTGGTGATGGGGGGCATTTACTCGGGTATTTTCACCCCAACCGAGGCAGGTGCCTTCGGGGCGGCTGTGGCCCTAGCACTCCTGCTCTTCAGGGCTAAGACCCGGTTCCGTGCCCTGAGGGAAGGATTGATCGAAACCGCGAAAGTAACCTGCATGTTCTTCACCATTGTCATCTGCGCCCACTTCTTCACCCTGGGGCTCACGGTATCGGGAATCCCAAAGGCACTCGTGACCTACCTCACTACGCTGAACATGCATCCCAAGCTCATACTAACCATACTTCTCCTTGTTTACCTACCCTTAGGCATGTTTCTCGATACGGTATCCCTGCTTTTTCTCACGCTGCCCATTATATTTCCCGTGGTGAAGGCCATGGGATTCAGCGGCGTTTGGTTTGGCATCTTAGTAACGAAACTCATAGAGGTATCTCTCATTACCCCGCCGGTAGGCCTTAACGTTTATGTTATCAAGGGCGTACTTCCTGATGTGGAAATGGCCACCATATTCAAGGGATGCATCCCCTTCCTGATCATGGATATAGTAACGCTTGCAGTCCTGTTTTTCTTTCCTCAGATTACGTTGTGGTTGCCTTCCACCATGGATTGACGGGGAATGTAAAGGAGGTGAATACGTGACACGGGCAATGATGATGAACGCCAAAGACAATGTGGCAGCCGCACTAGAACGGCTGGAAGGTGGAGTACCCACAACGGTGATTCTTCCCTCCCAGGAGGTATTCAGAGAGGTCACGCCGGAGAAGAGCATACCAACTGGCCACAAGCTCGCCGTGAAAGAGATAAGAAAAGGCGATCACGTGGTGAAATATGGACAGGTAATCGGCACCGCCACCCAGGATATAGGGCTTGGTGACCATGTCCATGTGCACAACGTGATGAGCAATCGTATGCAAATGCCTGAAGTGTGGTACAGAGAGGAGGATTGATCCATGAACTTCCTTGGATATGAGAGGCCCGATGGCTCGGTCGGCATCCGGAACCTCATTTTGGTAATGTCCGCAGCGGACTGTAGTGAACCGGTGGCTCGAATGATCGCGGAAGGGGTAGAAGGCGCAGTGGCCATAACCCAGCACTACGGATGTATTCCAGGGGAAATGGTGGCGAACACCTTGATCGGGGTTGGGGAAAATCCAAATGTTGCCGCGGTCTTGCTGATCGGCATGGGCTGTGAGGGAATGCCGGCACATGCTCTTGGAAAAATGATCAAGAGATCAGGCAAACCGGTTGAGTGGATCTCTATTCAAGAACTGGGCGGAACGCACAATGCGGTTACCAAAGGAAAACAGATCCTGAGGGATCTGTCAGAAAAGGCCTCTGGATTGAAACGGCGGGAATTCGATGCAAGCGAGCTGATCGTGGGGGTGAAGTGCGGGGGCTCGGACACCAGCAGCGGCCTCGCGGGCAATCCGGCAGTCGGTGTTTTCGTGGATATGCTGGTGGATGCAGGCGGATCTGCCATAATGATGGAACCCATTGAAGCGGTGGGTGCGGAAGAACCATTGGCTGCCAGGGCAGTCAATGAAGCGGTGCGAGAGAAGATCTACAAGATGATCGGGAACGAGGAGAAACGGTGGTCCGTTCCCGGAGCCCAGATGGAGTTCATGTGCAAGGGAAACATCGAAGGAGGGTTAACAACCATAGAGGAGAAATCCATGGGCGCCATTCATAAAAGCGGCAACCGAACGATTAGGGATGTGTTGGAAAACACCGATCGCCGCTTGGAGAAGGTGCCAAAAGGGGGCGGGGTTTACCTTCAGGACGGCACCCATATGGAGCCCATGGCCATGTCATTCATGGCAGCCGCCGGGGCCCATATGGTTATCTTTGTCACCGGATGTGGCGGTACGTTCGGCCACGCCATCGTGCCCTTTATCAAGGTTACCGGGAATCCCGACACCTACCGAAGAATGTCTCACGATATGGACATCAACGCGGGCACGATTCTCACCGGTGAGGAGTCCATGGAATCAGTGGGAAAGAGGATCTTCAACGAGGTGATAGAAGTGGCCTCCGGGAAGCTCACCCTGGGTGAGAGGTTGGGGTATGATAATTTTTCGGTATTCAGGCAGGATCCCAGGTTAGAGGTCCTCTTGGGGATAACCAAATAATTGGTATAACGAGTGTTGAAATTCCTGCTCTTTCGTTAAGAGGAAATCCAGAGCCTCTATGAAAGCCTCTGGGCAGTAATCCGGCATCGTTACGTTTGATGGTCTCGTAAAAAGTCGAAAAAATCCCTCTCCCTCCCCTTCATCCCCTCCCACAAGGGGAGGGGAAATGGGACTTTTTACCGACTCACCACGTTTAGAAGAGGTATGAAGCTATGATGAACGGAAAGGAGTATATCGAGTCCCTCAGGGGACTGAATCACGAGGTCTATTTTTTAGGCCAAAGGATAAAGAGCATTGTTGATGAACCCATGTTCCAGCCCCATATCCATACCGCAGCCATGACCTATGAGTTGGCTCATGATCCCGAGCATCAAGAGATCATGACAGCCACCTCTCACCTGACTGGAGAGAGGATCAACCGGTTTGCCCATATCCATCACAGCATCGATGATCTGGTCAAGAAGGTACGGATGATGAGGCTCCTTGGTCAAAAAACCGGCACGTGCTTCCAGAGATGTGTCGGCCTTGACGGCCTGAATGCGGTGTATGTTACAACTTACGACATCGATCAGAAGCACGGCACCACCTACCACGAGAGGTTTAAGAACTATCTGCTCGAGGTCCAAAAAAACGACTGGATGCCCTCAGGCGCTATGACCGATGCACGGGGTGATAGGAGCCTTCGCCCCTCCAAACAGAAGCACCCCGATGCCTACCTTCACATAAAGGAGAGGCTAAAGGATGGGATCATCGTTTCGGGAATGAAGGCACACATCACCGGAGCTATCAACAGCCATGAGATCCTGACCATGCCTACTCGAACCATGGGTGAAGAGGACAGGGATTTTTCCCTTTCCTTTGCCATCCCTGCTGATGCAAAAGGCGTCACCTACGTTTTCAGCAGGCAGACCAATGACACCAGGCGTCTCGATGGTGTGCTCGATGCTGGAAATCCGAAATACGGGATTGTAGGCGGTGAGGCCATCATCATCTTCAAGGACGTCTTTGTTCCTTGGGAGAGGGTATTCATGGCCGGTGAATATGGGTTTACCAACGAACTGGTAGAGACCTTTGCCGGATACCACAGGAGCAACTACGGGGGGTGCAAGGTAGGTCTGGCTGATGTAGTAATCGGCGGATCGAACTGGATAGCCGAGGCACACGGGATTGAGAGGGCCTCTCATATCGTGGATAAATTGACCGAGATGATCGCAATGGCCGAGACCTGCTGGTCCTGTACCCTCGCCTGTTCCTATGAGGGCTATAGAACCCCATCCGGTGCATACCACATACATCCGCTCCTGGCCAACGTGACCAAGCTGAATATCACCAGGATGGTGTATGAATGGATGAGGCTTGCCCAGGATATCGCAGGAGGCAAGATCATAACGCTGCCCTCTGAAAAAGACCTTGAAAATCCCGAAACCATGAAGATCCTCACCGAGTGTTTCGCCGGCAAGGAAGGGTTCCCGCCGATGGATATCATCAAGATGTTGCGGCTGATCGAGAACATGTCCGTAGGGGCGGGGCTCCCTGAGGCGATGCATGGCGCTGGTTCTCCTGCCGCCCAGAAGATCATGATCGCACGGAGGAGCGGGATCGACAGAAAGATGGAGCTCGCCAAGACCGTGGCAGGGATAAACCGGGATACGGACTTTGAACGCATCATCGGTAAGGATGAAACGGCGCACTGGAACGAGGTAAAGAAAAAGATACAGGAAAAGCGCGTACAGATATACTAGATGTATGTACTCAATCGGACTCAGATATTGCGGCGGATGCAATCCCCAGATAGACAGAGCACGGGCGGTGAGAGGCCTGCAAGAGGGCCTCAAGAAGCTGGGCATGGCCGTGAATTTCACCGCTGATAGGGATAGCGTGGTTGATCTCCTCCTGCTTGTCAATGGGTGCGTGCACGCCTGCCTTGAGGAAGCCTACCTGAAGCAAGGCGGTACTACCCGGTTCATCTCGGCAAAGGGCGAGATGGTTGACAACCACTATGTGAGAGAAGATCGTATCCCGGAGATCTTGATCAAGAAGATCGCCGAGTTAATCGGTCCCCCATCTCCATGAACATTCTTCCACGGATGTTGAAAACCCGCTTTTTCCATCCAATATAAACTCTCGGCATACCTACAAATAAGCCACTAGGGTAAAGGTGTGGACTCGGGATATGAGTAACTATCGTAAGGTATGCGATAGACAGAGCGCTTACATCAGGCTCGGCAAATACAGGGTTAAGGGCGGAAATGTGATAACCAGAATGAGCGCTATGATCTGTAAGCCAATAAATGGGAATACCCCCTTGTATATATGCCCCATAGTTACCTCATCCGGGGCGATCCCCTTGAGGTAGAACATGGAGTACGCAAAGGGCGGCGTGAGGAATGACATCTGGAGATTGGTGCATATCAAGAGCGCAAACCATAAAGGATCGAACCCGAGATTTAGCGCAATAGGCGTGAAAATGGGAATCACGATGAAAAGAATCCCGATCCAGTCAATAAACATGCCCAGCAACACAACCACCGCCAGCATAACGAATAGAATGCCCCATTTCCCAAGGGGTAACGACACGATCATGGCACCGATGTATTTTGCCCCGCCCAGTGCCATGAACACCCCGCTGAACATCATGGCTCCAGAGGCCACGAACATCACCATGGTAGTGATCCTGAGGGTCTGAATGGCTGCATCGTAGACAATTTTTAGATTGAAGTTCTTGTAAGCAATGGCTACCAGCACTGCCCCAAAGGCTCCCAAAGATGCAGCTTCGGTCGGGGAGGCTATCCCGAACAATATGGTGCCAAGGACCGCGAAGATAAGAAAGAGCTGAGGAATCATATAGATAATGAGCTCATAGATTATCTTTATAAATGGTATGTTACGTTCCTCTTTCGGCATCGGAGGGCCATAGTCCGGCTTCACCAAGCAAAGCACATAGACATACACAAGGTAGAGCACTGAAAGGAGCAGTCCTGGTCCAATAGCGCCGATAAAAAGTTTCGCAACAGAGAGCCCGGCTGTGGGGCCGTACAACAACAGCATGACGCTCGGCGGGATGAGAATGCCCAGGGTTCCACCAGCACAGATGGTGCCACATGCCAAAGGTACATGATAGTTTCGCTTGAGCATCGCAGGCAGCGCCATGAGGCCTATTGCAGTCTCAGTAGCGCCTATTACTCCCGCGGCCGCGGCAAAGACAGTAGAGATGACAATGGTCGCCAGGGCCAGCCCCCCACGCAGGCCTCCGAGTGCTAAGTAAAGCGCATTGAAAAGACGCTCCGCAGAGCCTGACTTTGTCAGCATTGATGCCATGAACACGAAAAGGGGCACAGCAGGCAGAACCTCACTTGCCATAAGACCATAGATGCGGCTGATGAACTGGTTAAACACCATTGGTGCCCAGCCACCGAGTATCCCGAACACGAGACCAAGCCCACCAAGAGCCATATAGAGCGGAAACCCGGCTAAAACCATGATCAAGACGCCGATAAACATAACGAGCGCAAGATGTTCTGGGCTCATAATGGCTTCCCCCGTATCGCAAAGACCGCATTCCGTATGAATTCTGCGATGCCCTGCATCCCAAAGAGCACGAATGTCACCGGCATAACCGTTTTAATGGGGTACACCGGTGGCTGCCAGTAGCTGATATAGGAATGCTCCCATATCTTCCAGGAGTAAGCAGCGTACTTAAATCCGTGGGTTATCAGAATGTAGAATAGTGGAAAAAAAATGATGAGGTACATCAGTGCATCGAAAATGGCCTGCGCCCGTTTGGGCCACTTGTTATAGATGACGTCCACCCGTACATGACAATTATGCAAGAGCCCATAGGCACCTGCCAGCATAAAAAGTGCGCCGTACTCCATCCATGTCAGCTCATAGGCCCACTTGGTAGGCGCCTTGAAGAAGTATCTCATCAATACATCGTAGACCGTGCCGCACACGAGCGGGACAATAAGCCAGCACACGATCCTCCCTGACCACTCGCTCACGCTATCAATGAATTTCACTATGCTTCGCAAGGCTTCCATGTGCTCGATCCCAACGCTATGGGCGGAGCCGCTCGTGCGCTTCCCACTGAACGGCTTCGCCCAGGTTTTGTTATGTCTAAAAGGAATTCTACTTATTCACATCCACGTCGGCATCAACGGCCTGAAGTTTCATATATGGCGTATAGAGTTTTAAAAAATCCTTTTGAGATTTCCATATCTTCTGAAACATTGGGTCTTTTTGCATATTGTATTTTTCAACAAACCTCTCGAGGATCTGCTGCTGCATTTCTTTGGGGAACTTCACTATTGTGGTGCCGTAGTCTTTAAACTTCTGGACGGCCTTGCAGTCATCCACGAGCCAAGCGGTCAACTCATGGGTAACGGCCATATCGGTAGCCGCTACTACGACCACCTTCAGGTCATCCGGCAGGGCCTGCCATTTTTTGGGATTAATAATAAGCTCCAGAAAACCTGCGATCTGGTGAAGTCCCGGGAAGTAGCAATACTTGGCGACCTCGTGAAAGCCCAGGGGAATATCGGTGACAGGGGTGCTGAACTCCGCGGCATCCAGGGTTTTCCTCTGGAGGGATGGAACAATATCGCCAGCAGGGAGTGTTACCACAGAGGCCCCTATCTCAGATAAAATCTGTCCCCAGATGAGCACAGTCCTGTATTTGAGTCCCTTGAAATCTTCAAGCCTTTGTATCATCTTGTTGGCCCAACCTCCGCCCTCTGCCCAGAGCATACCGGCTGGGAATACCACAACATTATCCCCATACATCTCCTGCCACAGTTCCTTGCCTCCACCTTGGTACATCCAGGTAAAATAGCCCAGCAAGTCAAAAAAGGCAGGCGTTGCAGCGAACAAGGTGCATCCCGGGAACTTACCAATATTATACCCCGACCAGGTGTGGCCGGCGTCAAGGGTGCCGACACGAACGGAGTCGTAGATCTCAAAGGCGGGGACAATTTCACCGGAAGAGTAAAGATCAATCTTCATGCGCCCGCTGCTCAATTTCTCTATGTCCTTGGCCCAGATTATCCCGGCCTTATGCTGCCAGAGCGCCTGAGGCCATGGGGTCTGTACCTTCCAAACGACAGGTTTGTCTGCTGCAAGGGTGAATGCCGGGAGCATCATTATGCCCACCACGCACAAAGCCAAAACCATGCTCACGATTACAAAATATCTGTTCTTCATGTTAATTCCCTCCATTTTTATGAAGCGTTGAACCTTCCCATCCAATGAGCTTGCTATCCGGAGCACCTCCTTTCTTATAAGTTTTGAGGCTGAATCTACACAAGGCGGCAGAATTGTGTTTCAATATCACAAGGCACCCTAGATGTCAAGCAGCATATGGCGGGTGCATATGGCGGGAATGGTATTTTTAATCTCGTATATCATACACCACTAGTTTGTATCGCTTTCAAAAAAATAAGCGTCCTATTCGTAGGGGTAGTTAGGCGATTGCATACTCTTCCTATATGTTGACATTTCCTCATCTGTTATCAGTCCTCTCTCCTTGTAATACTTCCTGGCTTCCTCCAGCACCCTTTCCACTTCCTCCTCCTGATTGGAGGTAAGCGGCGTCGGCTTGTGATTCGCGAGGATCTCATCCATACGTTCTCTGGCATAGTCGATACAGGTCTTCTTACCCGTGCTCATCCACTCGGGATAGGTTAACCGATCGGCTGCCTTCGGCAAAAATTGCTCCAGCTTCCACCACTTCCTGGTATGTGCCTTGTCCAGGAAGTGACCTGGTATGGGACCAACCTCATGAATGAGATCGACTGCCAATGTTTCATCATCGACTTTGATGCCTTCCATGAAGCGTCCTACCATGCCGGCTGAATCATCGTCCAGAATGGCCTGAATCGGGTGATGAGTTAGTTCCCCGTGGACGCTCCCATGGTAGAGCAAGGTGTTTGCACCTGATAGGCCGGCCACCAAAATACGAAAGGCCTTCTCATAGCTCGATTGGTAATCCGGCATCTTGGCGTTGGGATAGGCGGTGGTATCATCCAGGGGAACGCCGTATCGTTGGAATATCTGATTCGATGCCGCGTTGTGCAGGCAGATCTCTATACCGCCAAAGGCAGGAGCACCCGACCTCATGTTGACTGAGGCTGAAAAATCCTTCACGAGGACCCTTGTGCCCGGCTTTATGAGCTGTGCCAATACGAGGCCGGCGATAACCTCTCCATTGTTGATGACTACTCCTCCCGCAATCGTTGCGGGCGCCGTCCCTCCCATCACCTGGCCGCCGATGATCCGCAAGGGGAGCCCTGCTTCAGCAAATCGGAACGTAGACTGCACCGCATCCCTATAGAATGACAACGGCGGTGCGATGGCGCAGGTACCCAAAATCTCAATCCCTACAGCCTGGGCCATTTTGATGGCAAAGAGCTCCGAATCATGGGAAAACCCCACACATTGGAACTTGGTTGAGTTCCGAATCCTCGCGGCAAGGCTCTCCAGCATAGCCATACAGGGGGGGACATGCTCAAACCCAAAGTAGGGGGTATAGGG
>Ga0315545_1005077_pt1 | contig 10661 bp, 5 predicted proteins | sample SalMarSW160210MG_FD_203096 | JGI IMG/M metagenome (GOLD analysis project Ga0315545, IMG submission 203096) | Salt marsh sediment microbial communities from the Plum Island Ecosystem LTER, Massachusetts, United States - Salt Marsh Sediment SW1602-10 ...
TGGACAATCGATGTGGGCATAGTGACGATTAGCTGTCTCATATTCAATATGAGCAATGTTAATTGTCACCCCTCTTTGTTTTTCCTCAGGGGCACTGTCAATCTTGTCAAAAGCATAGAAATCTGTGCCGCTATCACTTTCAGACAAAACCTTGGTAATCGCTGAAGTTAAAGTTGTTTTGCCATGGTCAACGTGACCAATGGTCCCAATGTTTAAGTGGGGTTTGTTTCTTTGAAAACTCGTTTTATCTGCCATGATTTGCCTCCGTTTTTTAATTTAATAATTTTGAGCTTGCTTAGCAAGCCCGTTTTAATAAAAATATTATATTATATTATAACTAAACTTTTCTTAATTGTAAACAAGCTTTGCTTATTTGGAAAACAAGCTCCGCTTATTTTACAAGATTAACTTTCCTTTTTCAAGCCCTTTTTCTCAATTATCTTTTCGGTAATGTTAGCCGGAATTTCCTCATAATGACTTGGTTCCATATAAAAAGTGGCTCGTCCTTGGCTCAAGCTTCGCAAAATGGTAGCATAACCGGCTAACTCAGCCAAAGGAACGGTAGCTAAAATAATTTTCATTTTCCCGCGATCTTGAGTCTCTAAAATCTGAGCTCTCTTACTAGATAAATCACCAATAATATCACCCATAAACTCTTCTGGGGTGGTCACTTCTAATTTCATAATCGGTTCAATTAATATCGGTTTTGCCTCACGCACCGCCTGTTGTAAAGCCATTGAGCCGGCAATTTTAAAGGCAATTTCCGAAGAGTCAACTTCATGAAAGGTGCCGTCATATAAAGCAACGGTCATATCGACCAAAGGATAACCAGCCAAAACACCCTTGGCCATCGCTTCTTTAACTCCTTTTTCCACCGCCGGAATAAATTCCGAAGGAATGGCTCCACCTTTAATTTCATTTAAAAATTGATAACCTTTACCTCTATCTAAAGGGTCAACTCTTAAAAAACAATGGCCGTATTGGCCGCGACCGCCTGACTGACGAATATATTTTCCTTCACCTTTAGCTATTTCTTTAATCGTTTCTTTATAAGCAACTTGGGGCGAACCGGTGTTGGCTAAAACATTAAATTCTCTTTTTAAACGGTCAACCAAAATTTCCAAATGAAGCTCACCCATACCGGCAATGGTTGTTTGCCCGGTTTCCTGATCATATTTAATCTTAAAAGTTGGATCCTCGTCAGATAAAGCTTTTAAAGCATAGCTTAATTTTTCTTGATCGGCTTTGGTTTTTGGTTCAATAGCTAAAGAGATAACCGGATCAGGGAAAGAAATTGATTCAAGAATAATCGGTTTGTCTTTATCACACAAACTATCACCGGTTGTTGTTTCCTTTAAACCAATGGCAGCCACAATTTCTCCAGCCGAAGCTTTTTCAACCATTTCTTTCTGATCAGCATGCATTAATAAAAGACGGGAAATTCTTTCTTTTTTACGTTGGCTCGTATTAAAAACCTCATCGCCAGCATTGAGAGTGCCGGAATAAAACCGCAAATAGGTTAAACGACCGACATGCGGGTCAGTTTGAACTTTAAAAGCTAAGGCGGCTAAAGGTCCTTGAGGATCGTTTTTTCTTTCCTCTTCTTTTTCAGTTTGAGGATTAATACCCTTGACCGACGGCACATCTAAAGGCGAAGGTAAAAAGTCAATAACACCATCAAGTAAAGGTTGAACACCTTTGTTACGTAAAGAAGAACCAGCGTAAACAGGAACCAATTTACCAGCAATAACTGCCTTCCGCAAACCAGTCATGGCTTCCTCTTGGTTGATTTTTTCGCCTTTCAAATATTTATCGGTTAGAGTCTCATCAAATTCCGCCGCCTGTTCTAAAAGTTTCTCTCGATATTTTTTTACTTTTTCTTGTAAATCAGTTGGAATTTCTTTTTCCTCAAACTTCTCACCAGTGGCGTCTTTTTCGTCATACCAAACTAGGGCTTTTTGCTTCAGGATATCAACGACGCCGATAAAATCTTTTTCTTTGCCAATAGGATAGGTAATGACAGCTGTTTTGGCTTCCAAACGATCCTCAATCATGGAGATTGTCTTTTCAAAATCAGCTCCTAATTTATCCATTTTGTTAATAAAGGCTAAACGCGGAACATGATAACGATCGGCTTGCCGCCAAACAGTTTCTGATTGTGATTGAACACCTTCTTCAGCATCAAAAACAATAATTGCCCCATCTAAAACCCGCAAAGAACGTTCAACCTCGGCCGTAAAATCAACATGGCCAGGAGTATCAATGATGTTAACGCGGTGTTCCCGCCAAAAAGTTGTCGTCGCCGCCGAAACAATGGTAATCCCCCTTTCCCTTTCCTGAGCCATCCAGTCCATCTGTGTCGTTCCTTCATCAATATCCCCAATCTTGTAGGAACGGCCAGTGTAAAACAAAACACGTTCCGTGGTTGTCGTTTTACCAGCATCAATGTGAGCAATAATACCAATATTCCGAACTTTTTCAATCGGAACAATTATTTTTTTGAAATTCTTGTTTTCACCTGCCATAAAATAATTTTATCATTTTAAAGCATAAAAAACTGCTCCGTCCAAGAAGCAGTTGCTTCATAATGAGTAATTTACCAGCGAAAATGAGCAAAAGCCTTGTTAGCTTCGGCCATCTTATAAACATCCTGCTTTTTCTTAATTGCCGCACCGGTATTATGAAAAGCATCTTGAATTTCCGCGGCCAATTTCTGCCAAAAATAATGATATTCCTTATTCGACTTTCTTTGAGCCGCCTGAATCAACCAACGAATCGCCAAAGCCTCACGACGGTCCGCTTTAACCGGCATCGGCACCTGATAAGCCGCCCCGCCGATTCTTCTGGGCCGAACTTCCATCATCGGCTTCAAATTCTCTAAAGCCGTGGATAAAATCTCCAAAGGATTAGTCTTTTCATCTTTATCCTTACCCTTTTCTTTACCTAAAGCTTCCAGAGCTTTATAAATCTGTTTTTGGGCAATAGTTTTTTTCCCGGAAACCATAACCCGGTTAATTAAATGGGTTACCAAACGGCTTTGATAAAGAGGGTCAGGTTCAATTGTTCTTTTTTTAACTTTACCAAGGCGAGACATCTTTTAAGCGCTTTCTGGAACAGCTTCAGTTTCTTTTTCAACCGTTGCCTTCGACGCTCCTCCTTCCTGACGACTACCATATTTTGAGCGGGCTTTCTGACGACCTTCAACGCCAGCCAAATCAAATTTTCCTCTGACCAAATGATACTTTACCCCTGGTAAATCTTTAACCCGACCACCTCTAACTAAAACAATGGCGTGTTCAGCCAAATTATGACCTTCACCTTGAATATAGGCAGTGACTTCTTGTTTATTGGAAAGTTTGACTCTCGCCACTTTCCTTAAGGCTGAATTAGGTTTCTTCGGCACCATGGTTTTAACCAATAAAACCACACCGCGTTTTTGCGGATTAATTGTTCCCATCATTTTCTGCTCACGGGCATTAAAACTTTTTCTTAAAGCCGTTGCTCGGACTTTTTTCTTGATTTTTTTGCGACCTTTGCGCACTAACTGATTAATGGTTGGCATGAGGATTAATTTTAGCAGATTCAGCTTGATTATTCAATCTTGGCTCTCTCTGAAGTAACGGGGATTAAACGCCCAATAATTACATTTTCTTTAAGGCCAATCAGTTTATCTTCCTTCCCTTCTAAAGAGGCATTAGTCAAAACATTAGTCGTTTCTTGGAAAGAAGCCGCCGAAAGCCAGGAATCGGTATATAAAGAGACTCTGGTCAAACCAAGGATAACCACTTGGGCTGTGGCTGGTTCACCACCTTCAGCCAAAACCCGAGCATTCTCTTCTTCAAATTTGGTTCTACTAATAAACTCTCCGGGTAATAAAGCTGTATCGCCTGAAGTCTCTAACCGAACCTTATCACTCATCCGCCGAGCAATAACCTCAAAATGTTTGTCATGGATAGGAATTCCTTGAGATTCATAAACGGCCTGAAGCTCTTCAATTAAATATTCTTGAGCTGCTTGTAAGCCACGGATTTGTAAAATATCCTTGATATCCAAAACACCAGCCGCTAATTGGGTCCCAGCCCCAATTAACTGACCATCCTCAACATTCAATTTACTGGTCAAGGGAACTAAATATTCTTTTTCTTCAATTGGCTTGGTGGTCGTCTTAATTTTGACTTTATAACCTTCTTCTGTTTCATCAACATTAACTTTACCGGCAATTTCCGCCAAAGGGGAAACTAATTTAGGCAATCTTGCTTCAAAAATTTCCTCAACCCTGGGTAAACCCTGGGTGACGTCGGAAACAATAATGCCGCCAAAGTGTTTTGTTCTTAAGGTTAATTGGGTTCCAGGTTCACCAATAGACTGGGCCGCTAAAACGCCGACTGGAGTCCCAATCTCCGCCATTTTTTTACTGCCAGTATCCCAACCATAACAGGCAGCACAAAGACCATAACGTGACTCACAAGTTAAGGGTGAGCGAACGGTAACTTCCATAATATTATGACGTTCTAAAAGGCCAATATTTTCTTCGGTCACCAATTCGCCTTTTTTCAATAAAATCTTCTTGGCTTTAGGCTCAATAACCGAAGCGGCTAAAACTCGACCTTTAACTCTCTCAAAAAATTTCTCGGCCCTTTTCTTGCCTTTTTTACGACTGATTAAAAGACCGTTCTTTGTCTTACAATCTTCTTCTCTTAAAATCAAATCATGAACTGCATCGACCAAACGACGGGTTAAATAACCGGCATCGGAAGTTTTCAAGGCGGTATCGGCTAAACCTTTTCTTGAACCGCGAGCCGAAGTCACGTATTCAAAAACAGAAAGTCCTTCCCGATAGTTGGACTTAATCGGTAACTCAACAATCCGGCCTAAAGGATCAACCACCAATCCCTGCATAGCCGAAAGTTGTTTAACCTGATCCTTTGAGGCACGACCCAAACCAGCATCAATGACTAAGCGAATACTGTTTTCTTTTTCAAACTGTTCCCAAGTTAAATCAGCTAACTCGTCAGCGGTATCTCGCCAGATTTCCTGAACCAAACGTTTCTTTTCTTCTTGAGTAATCAAACCTTCAGCTAAGTTATGTTCCAGCTGATCAGCCTTTTTATTTGATTCTTTAATAAACTCTTCTTTATCCGGATAAAGTTTACAGTCAAAAATACCCACCGACAGACCGGACTGAGTTGAGAAATAAAAGCCCAAATCTTTCAAATCGTCAATTAATTTAACCACTCTTTCTTTATCACAAATCTGAAGAGCGCGAGTGACTAAAGCCTGAATGGTTCTCTGACGAACATTGTCGTTAACAAAACCGAGTTCTTGAGGTAGAATTTCATTGAAGATTAAACGACCAATACTAGTCTCTATTACTTCTTTATCCAAATAAACTTTTATCGGTTGCCTGAGATCTAATTGACCCTCCTGGTAAGCTAAAATTGCCTCTTGAGGATTGGCAAAAATCGTGGGAAATAATTCTAGGCGACTGTCAATTGCCGTCAAATAGTAACAACCTAAGGCCATTTCTTTATCGGGGATGGCCACTGGTGAACCATCAGCTGGTTTCAAAAGATTACTGTCTGAACGTAGATAGTTAACCGCTTCTTCCTGAGATTTCTTCCCCAAGGGAATATGAACGGCCATTTGGTCACCATCAAAGTCAGCATTATAACCTTTACAAACACAGGGATGAATATGAATGGCGTTACCTTCAACTAAAATCGGATAGAAAGCCTGAATACCCAACTTATGGAGGGTTGGCGCTCGGTTAAGTAGAACCAAATGTTCTTTGGTAATCTTCTCAAGGATGTCAAAGACTTCCGGTGGCCGATGTTCTAAAGTGTACTTGGCACTTTTAACGTTGGGAGCCATACCTGATAAAATCAATTCTCTTAAAACAAAAGGTTTAAACATTTCCAAAGCCATTTCTTTTGGCAAACCACATTGAGTTAATTTTAATTTAGGCCCAACAACAATAACCGATCGGCCAGAATAGTCAACTCTTTTGCCTAAAAGGTTCTGACGGAAACGTCCTTGTTTACCTCTTAAAATATCAGAAAGACAGCGAGAGGATTTAACTTGACGGCGTAAACGCTGAATAGGGCTTTTAGAAACATCAATTAAACTATCAACGGCTTCCTGTAACATCCTTTTTTCGTTTCGCAGAATAATTTGTGGTGCTCCTAAATCAATCAAATGCTTCAGGCGATTATTACGGTTTATGACTCGGCGGTAAAGATCATTTAAATCACTTGTGGCAAAACGGCCTCCGGCTAATTGAACCATTGGCCGTAAATCAGGCGGAATAACCGGTAAAACTTGTAAAATCATCCAGGCTGGATTAACTTCCGCTTTTTTCATTCCCTCAATTAAAATCAAGCGTTTGGTGGCTTTGATATGGCGAGCTCCAGTACTTTCTTTCACTTCCTGACGAAGTTCCATTAAAAGTTTTTCTAAATCAAGATTTTTAATAACCTCCAAAAGAACTTCGGCCCCCATACCAACTTTCAAAAACGACAAACCACGAACAGCGGCTAAACGGAAATATTCATCTTCGGTCAGAAGACTTAATTTTTTGATTCTTTGAATTAAATCCAAAAGCATTTTATTCTCCTCTTGAACTTTCTCCTTTTCCAAAACCAATTCATCTCTTAAACTTTGAATTTTTTGCTTGGCTCTTAGTTTTAATTCTTCGCAAGCCAACAACTGTTGTTCTTTGTTTTTAATTTTTTTCTTAGTCTGCCCAATCTCTTTCTCCGTTGTCTTCTCAATCTGTTTAATCTGATTTTCCAAATCTTTTCCTAAAATACTGACTTTTTCGGCCATCTCTTTTTCTATCTCTTTGATAACTTCTTTTTTCTTTTTTTCATCAACCTCAGTCACTAAATACTGAGCAAAGTAGACAACGGCTTCTAAATCACGCGGAGAAATATCTAAAAGTAAGGAAAGTTTTGAAGGAATGCCTTTAAAATACCAAATATGAGCCACCGGCGCGGCCAAATTGATATGGCCCATGCGTTCACGTCGAACCCGTGATTGAGTCACTTCAACACCACAACGGTCACAGATAATACCCCGATAGCGAATTCTCTTATATTTCCCACAGTAACATTCCCAATCTTTGGTCGGTCCGAAAATGCGTTCGCAAAACAAACCGTCTTTCTCCGGTTTCAGTGTTCGATAGTTAATCGTCTCAGGTTTAATAACCTCACCTTTTGACCAGGAAAGAATGGTTTCCGGCGAAGCTAATTTAATCTTTAAGCGAGAAAAGTCAACAACTTTATCCATTCTTTAACTCCTTTTTTAGTTTTTCTACTTTTAAGTTATCTTTTTCTTTTTCCGGTTCCATTTCTGCTTCTACTTCATCTTCACTGACTGATGATTCAACAGCTCCAATAGGGATAATATCTAAAGATAAACTATTAAGTTCTTTAACCAAAACTTTAAAAGATTCCGGCACAGTTGATTCAGGAACTTCATCACCTTTGACAATGGCTTCAAAGGTTTTAGCCCGGCCAACAACATCATCACTTTTAATGGTTAACATTTCTTGTAGAGTATGAGCACCGCGGTGAGCTTCCAAAGCCCAAACCTCCATCTCGCCTAAACGTTGACCGCCCATCTGAGCTTTACCCCCCAATGGTTGTTGGGTTACTAAAGAGTAAGGGCCGGTGGAGCGAGCATGAACTTTATCTTCAACCATATGGACTAGTTTCAAAATATAGGCAATACCAACCACGGTTTTCTCTTTAAAAAGTTCACCGGTGCGACCATCACGTAAAACAACTTTACCGTCAGCCGGTAAATCCGCTTTTTTTAACTCAGCCACCACCTTATCTTCCTTAATCTTTTCAAAAACCGGTACGGCTAGTTTATAACCCAATTTAGAAGCGGCCCAACCCAAGTGAGCTTCAAACAACTGGCCTAAATTCATTCTGGCCAAAACTGATAAAGAGGAAATAATAATGTCTACTGGTGTACCGTCAGGTAAAAAGGGCATATCTGCTTCCGGAATAACCTTGGAGATAACGCCTTTGTTGCCATGCCGACCAGCCACTTTATCACCAATCATAATCTTCCTGACCTGAGCAACTCTGATGATAACTTTTTTAATGGCGCCAGCTTCCAACTCGTCACCTTTTTCTCTATCCAGAATCTGAACGTTAATCACTATTCCTCCTTCACCGTGGGGCACTCGCAAAGAGGTATCCTTAACCTCTCTAGCTTTCTCACCAAAAATAGCCCGCAATAAACGTTCTTCAGCGGTTAATTCAGTCTCGCCTTTGGGGGCAATTTTACCAACGAGAATGTCATTCGGCCCAACTTCGCTACCAACAATAACAATCCCGTCTTCGGCTAAGGATGATAAATCGCTTTCGGAAACATTGGGAATATCGCGGGTTAACTCTTCGGGACCAAGCTTCGTTTCAACGACTGAGGTTTCATATTCCTCAATATTAATAGAAGTCAAAACATCTTCTTTAACCAAACGGTCGGAAACAACAATGGCATCTTCATAACCCAAACCCTGAAAAGAACAATAGGCAATAATCAAGTTACGGCCTAAAGCTAATTCTCCTTTTTCGCAAGAGGGTCCGTCAATTAAAAAATCGCCAACTTTAACTGTCTCACCCACTTTAACCAAAGGTTTTTGTAAAAAACAAGTTCCATTGGGATTAGTTCGCTTAAATTTAGTTAAAAAGTAAGTTTCTTCATTCCCGCTAATTTTAATTTCTTCGCTGTCAATAAGGTTTTTCTTTTGACTTCCTTTTTTAATTTTCAAAACTATTTTCTCAGCATCCACATAAACAACTTTACCATCATGGCGCGATCGGACAACACGATTCATCGCTGAAGCAATCGTTGTTTCCATACCGGTTCCCACCAAAGGTGATTCCGGTTTAACTAAAGGTACGGCCTGACATTGCATGTGAGTTCCCATCAAAGCCCGAGCCGGCATGTCGTGGTCTAAAAAGGGAATTAAAGAAGCTGAATTACCAAAAACCTGCAAAGGAGTTATCTCAATCAATTCCACCTTTTCTACCGGTGCCTCCAAAAGTTCACCCTTAAATCTTATTGGCAGCCAAGAGTCAGTAAGAAAACCTTTCTCATCAATATTTACCCCAGCATGGGTAATATGAAATTTTTGCTCATCATCGGCCGGTAAGTAAACAACTTTATCGGTTACCTTCATCTTAGTTTTACCGCCGCCTTTGACTGATTCAACTTTAAAATAGGGGGTTTCTAGAAAACCGTATCCATTAACCCTGGCGTACAAAGTTAAGTAAGTCACCAGACCGATATTAGGACCTTCTGGGGTTCTTACCGGACAAATACGACCGTATTGTGAATGATGAATGTCACGGATAGAAAAAGAAGCTCGTTCGCGAGTAATACCACCAGAACCCATAACCGAAATTCTTCGTAAATTATCAATTTCCGATAAAAGATTTGTTTGGTCTAAAATGGTTGAAAGTTGATTACTACGGAAAAATTCATTAATGGAAGCGACTAACAAACGGGCGTTAATTAAACGCGAAGGGGAAACGCCTTCATCCGGCGAAAAAAGACTCATCTTTTCTTTAATCCCTCTTTCCAATCTCAAGAAACCAATTCGGAAGGGACCTTCAATTAATTGTTCGCCAACTCTTTTTACCCTGCGATTAGCCAAATGGTCAATATCATCAACTTTGCCTTCATTATTTTGCAATTTGATTAGATATTTGACAATGGCAACTAAATCTTCTTTTTTCAAAATCCAACCCTCAGGGCCCTCATCAATCTTCAAACCCAAGCGTTTGTTAATTTTATAACGGCCAATCTTGCCTAAATCATAGCGTCGCCGATTGAAAAACATATTTTCTAGTAATTCTTGAGCGTTTTCCAAAACCACCGGTTCACCTGGTCTTAATTTTTGGTAAAACTCAACCAAAGCTTCCTGGGTACTCTTGGTTGAATCTTTTTCTATTGTTGGCAGTAGAAAATCCCGACTTTTTTTCTCATCAGCAAAAGCCTGTAAAATTTCCTCGTCAGTTGAAAGCCCGAAAACCCGCAATAAAGTCGTCATGGTAAATTTTCGCCGGCGGTCAACCCGGACATTAATGATGTTATTGCGATTAACCATGATTTCTAGCCAGGAACCATGGAGCGGCCTGACATCAGCTAAATAAAGCATACGGCCTGAAGCCCGATCAACTTCCCCGGAAAAAAAGACACCGGGGGAACGGCTTAACTGATTAACAATGGCTCTTTCAACCCCATTAACAATAAAAGTCCCCACTGGTGTCATGTGGGGAAGATCGCCTAAGAAAACTTTTTGCTTTGTTTTCTTACCGGTTTTCTTGTTTAACAAAGTAGCTTCGACTTTTAAAGGACGGTCATAAGTCAAACCTTTGTTAATCGCTTGAGTAATCGTGTGGCGGGAATCACCAAAAGTCGGCTTGTCTAAATGAAGTTCCCAGTTCTTACCGGTAAAATCAGAAACCGGGGAAATTTCTGCCAAAACTTGATGGATACCTTTATCTAAAAACCACTGATAGGATTCTTGCTGAACCGCAAGTAAATCGATCTGTGGTAAATTTTTGTAGATTTTACCCCAAAAAATCCGTCCTGCTTTAGCTTTTAAGGAGGTCATTAATTTTTAGACAACAATTAAGCGCGCA
>Ga0315545_1005080_pt1 | contig 10655 bp, 7 predicted proteins | sample SalMarSW160210MG_FD_203096 | JGI IMG/M metagenome (GOLD analysis project Ga0315545, IMG submission 203096) | Salt marsh sediment microbial communities from the Plum Island Ecosystem LTER, Massachusetts, United States - Salt Marsh Sediment SW1602-10 ...
AACAAAGCAGTATGACTTGGACTCGCAAACTGCTTGCCGTTTTATTTGCAGTTGTTAGGAGATAAATATAATGGTTGATGAAATAGTAATTTCTTTAAGCAAAGTAGATCCTGATAATTGCAAGCTATCGACCCTTAATTATGAAGACTTAAAATTCCCTAGAGAAATATATCATTCAAAATATCTTGAACGTCCTTTCGCTTATGAATTTTATCATCAATTTAGAAAATTGATTGATAACAAGGAAATAAAGCTCGAAGAAAGTATATTAATACAAGGTGAAGTGGATAAAAGATATCAAAATATCGAAAAACTATCTAAAATTCCAGATTTTTTAGTACACAGTCCATCAACGGAGAAAAATATTGCCGTCATAGAATTTAAAATGGCTTCTCGTGATATTGAAGATATTAAAAATGATTTCAAAAAACTATTAAGTTTTAGAGATATTTTAGGTTATGAAGAGTTAATTGAAATAATAATAGGTAATACTGGTTGCATTGAGTCGAAAGATGAAGAATTAAAAATACTCATCAACGAAGAAAATTTTAATATCTGGCTTGTTTTGTTTGATATAACAAAGAGAAAAATTTCTAAACTAAAAATAAAATATAACTCTTAATAAATCGCCCTATACTATCCAAACGTTAATAGTATTAACAGGGTCAGACATTGAAATGTGAAAAGAATAAAACGGCTGACAGCTTACCGCTAACAGCTAACGGAAATTAATAACAAAAACAACTCTAAGTTCTCTGCGTCTTTTTAGTGTTTGCGAAATTTTATGTTGACAAAGATTAGTATTGTTTCTATAATACTTCTGTATTAAAACATGATTAAAAAATTATTTTCTATCGTAATAATATCCATATTGATGCTTGGGTCATGCACCCATAATTTAACAGTCGAATCACCAAATTCATCACACCTAACCGGGCAGGATGGATCCAACGGTAAGCATCGATTGATTGTATTAACCGATATCGAGGCGGATCCTGACGATACACAATCTTTGGTTCGGTTGCTTTTGTATTCTAATGTAATCGATATTAAAGGATTAATTGCAACAACCTCTTGCTGGCATAAAAATAGAGTTAATCCGGAATCGATAGAAAAAGTAATTCGAGCATACGGCAAGGTACAACCTAATCTTAAAAAGCATGAAACCGGGTATCCTGAAGCAGCTGATTTATTGGGGCTTGTGAAACAAGGATTGACAAAATATGGTATGCTGGGAGTTGGTCATGGAAAAGATTCCGAGGGTTCACAGTGGATTATAAAGGAACTTGAAGAAGATGACAATCGTCCTTTATGGATTTCCGTCTGGGGAGGTGTTAATACTTTAACTCAGACATTATATAAAATTAGGAACACGAAAGGTAGCGAAGAGGCTGAGAGGTTAATTAGTAAACTAAGGGTCTATACCATATCCGATCAGGATGATAGCGGTATATGGATTCGAAATAATTTCCCTAATTTGTTTTACATCGTCAGCCCGGGCGATGATTACGGTAGCGCGACATGGAGTTCAATTAATACCTTTGTACCAGGCATAAACAATAATGAGATTAGTAATAGTTGGATAGCGCAAAACATTCAGCAAGGTCATGGTTCTCTTGGCGCTTCCTATCCCGATGTAGCCTGGGGGATGGAGGGCGATACACCATCGTTTTTATCGTTAATACCCAATGGATTAAATGAACCTGAACACCTCGAGTGGGGCAGTTGGGGCGGACGATATGAACTGTATAAGCCTGAATTTGATAAGCAGAGAGAAGGAAGCGCTGGTTCGGGTGTTCCATATGAGCCCGAGACAAGAGAAATTTGGACAAATGCAGATGATAAATATACTCCATATATTCATAATGAATATGGACGAACGGTTAGAAAGGATACGGTTACATTTACCGGTAATAAAGTAACTCTATGGCGATGGAGAGATGATTTTCAAAATGATTTTGCCGCGCGGATGGATTGGTGCACTAAATCATACGAAAAAGCCAATCATCCGCCAGTTCCGGTATTAGGGCATCCTGAAGAAATAACCGTTAAATCAGGAGAGGGTTTTGGTTTGAATGCTTTCGAATCTTACGATCCGGATGGAGATAATATCAGTTTTCTGTGGTTTCACTATCCGGAGGCTGGTTCATATAAAAAATTGATAAAAGTTGACGGAGCGGAGAACGCTCATGGGGCTTGGGTGAAAGCTCCTGAGGTTGTAAAAAAAGAAACAGCTCATTTTATTTTGAAGGTTACAGATAAGTGTGAGCCGCCTTTATCAAGATATAAAAGGGTAATTGTATCAATCGTCCCTAAATGATCAGGAGGATTCCAAAATGAGAATAAAAATAATTCTATTAGCACTTTTATTTAATGCACTTTTATTAGGCGATTTGTTAGCTCAAGAAATACCTCTGGTGTATGATGTTGAGAATACCGGCGCAGACTGCCCGGATCCGGATTTTCTTGAGTTCGAAGACCTTCCGTCGGATATGACTCTTCCAGATCCATTTATGTGGGCCGATACTGCCCGGGGTCGTATAGAAAGCGTCGACGATTGGCGGTGCAGACGCGCAGAGATCGGGGCTCTAATCGAACATTACGAGCTTGGTACCAAACCAGATGCAGACTCTTTAGATAATATAGAAGCTGTATTTATGGGTGATACGCTTCTCATAGTGACCGTAGTTAGAAATGAAGATACTCTTATATTGAATGTACCAGTCGGACTTCCGGAAGGCGAAGGCCCATTCCCGGCTGTAATTGGTGTGGGTTTTTTACCGACCGGTAGTCTTCCCTCCGATATTTTTACCGACCGGGGGATTGCGACTATCCAATTCATAGATTCACAGGTGGCGAATGCCTGGTCCAGCTTACGCGGTGATGGAGCCTTCTACGAGCTTTACCCGGATACAAAAAGGGGTAAATTTATGGCTTTTGCCTGGGGTGTCAGCCGTATTATAGATGGATTGGAGATGTGCCCTGAGATAAATATTGATCTTACCCATCTGGCTATTACCGGTTGCTCCTATGCCGGTAAAATTGCGCTCTTTTCCGGAGCATTCGACGAGCGAATTGCTCTTACTATTACACAGGAACCCGGCGGTGGGGGGGATGCGGCATGGCGCGTTACTCAGACCCTGGACGGGAGCAGAGAAACTCTTCGCAGCGCCCAGAGTTATTGCTGGTATTTACAGGGACTCAGTCAATTCAATAACACGGTTAGAAAATTACCCTTTGATCATCACGAGTTGATGGCTATGGTGGCGCCCCGTGCGTTGTTAGTGATCGGGAATCCTGATATGGTATGGCTGGCAGAGGAATCCGGCCACGTTGCCTGTAAGGCCGCGCACGAGGTCTGGAAAGCTTTTGGAGTGCCCGACAGATTCGGTTTTTCCAAGGTTGGCCACGATGACCACTGCGTACTTCCGGAGAGTCAGAGACCAGAATTGATAGCCTTCGTTGAAAAGTTTTTACTTGGGGATACGACCACGAATACGGACGTCGAAATTAGTCCGTACGATCCGGATCTTTCCGACTGGATTACATGGGATACACCGGAGCTTGAAGGAGCATCTATTTTGCCTTTTATAGGTGAATTCAATCTTATGCAAAATGACCCTAATCCTTTTTCTTCGATCACAAACATAAATTATTATTTAGAGAAAGAGAGTTATGTTCAAATTTCCGTTTATGATATTAAAGGTAATAAAATCCGGACTTTATTAAACGAACAACAAAGCGCCGGTAAACAAACGGTAACATTTGATGGGGCTGAATTACCAAGCGGTATTTATATTTATAAATTAAAAGCCGGGAAATTAACAAAAAATAAAAAAATGCTGTTGATACACTAATTGATGTGATTGGTGGCGTTTTTAATGTTAAGCTACAGCCTAATGCGTATATAAATCGCGTTCTTTTTTATTGGCTACCTAACGAACCAACGATTTAGTGTCTTCGTATCTTAATAGCTTAAGAAACCGATACTTATTTTTATTCGGGATTAGGAAATCCCTCCTACAGAATTTTAGGAGCGGCTTCCTAGCCGCGATTATGGGATGTGGTAAATACTCGGAGAAGTGGTTATGTTTTCTGTATGAGAATATATTATTTCGTTCCTATTTCTTCTCCAGTATTATCCATTCTTCTGATAGTTCTGCGATTTGGGTTATTATGTTTTTATATTCCGAGTAATATTCTACCGGAATAGATTCCTTTTTATCTATATAAGAATCTTTATATGTGATAGAATTTTCAGTCTTTTCAAAGGAATTTTGAAATTCTATGAATGGATTCGAAAGGTTTAATTCTTTTGGAAGATAGCGGACTCTGTAATTCTCGGGTATATTTATTTTTATTTTATTTTCCTCTTTTGCTAATTTTCCCCAGTATATAGGGTATTTTCTTATCCTAGCTCCGGCTGAATAAGCGGAATAATTTATACCGGGTATGTGTAATAGTAAAAAATTGCCCTGTTTTAAAGCCAGGCCGTCTGCCTGGTATTTTACATTTATCTCGACTTCCGGAAATTCATCATTTATATGTTCAAAAGAAAGATTTTTGATGTTTACTCCCGGGATATTTCTATTCAAATAGCTTTCTATCATATTTTTTTTATCTTCTTCCCTCATGTACCTTAAACTCTTTAAATTGGGAGCCATACTGCCTGTAAATTTCATTTTTTCTTCTATTGTCGCTTCGCCTTTTTCGTTAATTTCTATTATTCTGGAAACCGAGGTTTTTTCTTTATCCGGTTCGAATAAAGGTATTTGAACAAATTCGTTTTTTATTACGGACAATCCTGTAGTTCCCTGATATCCGGGTCTTACATATCCGTATGGATTGAGTTCTGAGGAGGGATCTAAAAATACTTCTCCGAGTTTTACCAAAGCTCCGTCGAATTGATATAAAGAAGGAACCTTTTTTGATACTTCTCCTCTGGTTTTAGAGCGAACCAGTATTAGTTCTGCAGGATGTCCCTGTGATATTAGAGCAGAGTACAAAAGATAAGTCTTATCTAGTGAATTTGCCAGCTTGTTTTCAAGTATTTTATCTATTTTTGCAGGATAGCAATCGAATTGATTAGAAGGTATGTCTGCAAATCTTATCAAAGAATTAATTTCTTTATATATTTCTTCAGGGTTTTTACTTTCTGGTGTATATTTACCCTGGAAGTTTTTTATGAAACTTTGAGATACTTTTTCCCAATTATTGCCAATTCCCGCGGTTATTCTTGGGAAAATGTACGATTTAGGAGGAGCGTTGTCTTCGTCTTCTAATGATTCTAACCGCTCGATTTTCCATTCATAGATTTTATTTTTTCCGGCGAATTTCAAATAAGGTGCGTTAGTTTTCCAGTTTTCCCAGGCTATATCAAAATATCTCGGAGCTTCAACTCTTATAACGGTTCCTAAGGTGGGTCCGCGGCTTCCTGTGGTTGTTTCTAAAATAAAAGGATGTTCATCGGTTATTTTTCCGTAAATGGTAAATTTAATATCCAGGAAATTTCCCGGTTTTACTTCTCTCAAAGCTATTTTCTTTTCATGAGCATTTTCGTAAGAGGGAATTCGGGAGTAAATGGAAGCATCCTCGATAGCATTTTCTCTCAAATGAAGTACTTCACCTTCGTTTGTTATAGTTTTGCCGAAGTTTATTTCCATTTTTTCATCTTCTGATAGATATTCGAAGCTAAAATTCCCGGCATTTCTTCCTTTCTCAGAGCAAATAGCCCTTATTAATCTTAAAGAATAAGTGTAACTGGAATCTTTTTCTATTTTTAGCTGTTTCCTGCAGTAAATATCGACATATCTTTTGTCTTGAAATTCAGAAAGGTCTGTTTCTAAACTATTTAATAATATTGGATCAGTAATATCTTCCTTGGTTTTCCATAAGAACCCTTCCCTTTTTTCTGCCAGATCTATACTTTTAACTTCATTTTCAGGTAAAGTACGTAATCCGTCGGATGTTATTATATATATTGAATCGGGAGTTATTTTCATAACTCTGCATTTGTGCTCTTCGCCTTTTTTTGTGTACAATATATCTTCTTTCCACTCGTTTTCGTTTTTGATGATTTTATTATTGCAGGAAGGTAAGAAAACAATTGCAAATAAAATTAGTAGCATTATTCCTTTTTTCATCGGTTTCCTCCTGTTGATAACATAATTACTGGTCTTTTCGCGTAATTTAGTATTTCGTTACAAAGATTCCTGTAATTTTCGTATTCAGAAACTCTTATTATTTTACTTTCTTGCTTCCAGTTATCATTGAAAATCAAAGTATTAGCTTTTTTTGTATAGGAAGCAGTGTACCCGGCATTTTTTCCTTTCAGGGAAAACTCTTCCGGAATAGATAAAACTTTCATTTTCTCCGGTAAAGTTATTTTATACGTGTGAACAATCTCTTCGGAAGTATCGTATATTAAATCATAATTACGATTTGAAAGAGAAAGTTCGTTTTTTGTATATCTTTCTTCTAATTCGGGAAGTTTTAGAATGTATAGTTCTCCCTGTTTTTTTAAGAGTTCCGGTACCTTATACTCGATTGTCATTTTTAAGGGTTTAGAAATATCTGTCAGGTTTTCTAAATCATAGTCTATTAGTTCCGCGTTAGAAGACACTCTTTTTGCCATCTGTTCGAATTGTTTCTTTTTTTCTTTTTCTTCGAGTCTTTCCCAGTAAGCTCTTATATTGGCTTCATAACTACCATTGTAACCGGATTGGAATGTAACGAAAGCTGTATCGGTTGCATTCAATTCTATAGAATATGTGTATTCTCTTCTGTTATCTTCGGGAGCGGGTACTTCGATAAAGTCGATTCTTGATTTTTGGGAGCAGATTGCGTCGGTTCCGTGATCCATGCTGGCAAAAGAAGGATACCTATGATATTCTGAGACAGGGTCGAGAAAATAATGCTTACTCCCTTCCGGGAAAATTTCCACGATAGCATGATTTCCCCAGAATGAAGGTATTTCTTTAATTAATCTCGGTCCGGGATAGGAATGTAAATAAACCGGGTACGCTTCTATGTCTGCCGCTTTTAATAGGGTAGAGAATAGTATAGCTTTGTCTGTACAGTCTCCATAACCGTTTTGTAGGGTCTGAGTTGCTTCGTGACCCGAAACTCCGCTTGAAGCAGAGCCTTTTATAGATATATATCTTATATTTCTTTGTATCCAGTGATATAGAGCAGCTGTTTTTTCCTCATGCGTGTTTAACCCTTTAGTTAGTGAATCCACGATTTGTTGTATTTCTTCAGTGATTTTCATTCTTTTTTTCTGGAAATCGGCGTACCAGTTAAATATATAATCCCAATTTTTCTGGTTTGAAAGTCGCAGAAAGGGTACGAGCTCTTCGTTTACCGGCATAAGTGGTTCTTCTATAGGTGGTAGAGTGTTTAGTTTTTCGAAAGTATATAGTTTTGTCGAGTTAGTAAAAGATGAATCGATCGAGACTCCTTCTTTGTTTTTAATAACAAAATTAAAATAATTATCCCGGGGTAATATTGCTTTTACGGATGATTTTATTACAGGTTCGGAACCTCCGAAAAACCAGCCCATTGTAAAAATTTCTTTGTCCCATGGATTAAATATTTCTTCAGTATATTTGTATTCGACTATATCGCCAATTTCTACTTCAGGAATGGTGAAAGCAATAATTTTTGTTTTTTTAAAATAGATATTTTCTGACTTTGGTTTTGTTGTTTTTATCTCGTTCATATCCAGAGGGATTATTCTACCATCGCTCTTTATGACTCTTGCCATTTCAATTTTAATATTTTCTCTTTGTGGGTCGAACTGGCGTTGAAAATTAGCCCAGGTTCGTTTAGAATCCTTTAAAATCAATCCCTGGAAATGATATTTATAGCTGCGGGTACCGTCTGAGAAAAGCGTGTAAAATCCTTTATCCAACAGAACAACTCCGTCGAAGTCAGAATATTTAAGCATTAAATTTTCTTTTTCGTTGAAAATATCGGGGATATCTTTAGATAATTGTGTTTTTTCTTGCTCGATATTAATTTCATCAAATATAATAGTCTTAATATCGTCCCTTAGTAATACTGTATCTTTTATGTGAATAGAGTCGTTTTGCATAAGAATCAAGTCTGAATTAAAAGTTCTGCCGTTATTTAATTCTATTTTATTGGAGAAAACAGCAAATGGAATTAGGAATAATAACAATTGAGATTTTTTCAATATACCTCCTGTATTGTAATATTTGACTTTAAACTTGAAGTCATTTTATTAATTTTTTTTTCTCGAAAGGATATTTTCTTTATGCGATAGTTTTTTTCTGTAGCCAATCAGTATAACTACGATAGAAATTAACATCATAATTATACTCAAAAGCTGCGAAAGAGAAAGATATTTAAGAATCAACGCGTTTTCTGAATAATGTCGGAAAAAATCGATTGTAAAGCGGTGCAATCCGTAAAGACCGATGAATAGAGCAAAAAAGAATCCGTTAAAGACTTTTTTTGTTCTGATTTTCCAGAGTATTAAGAAGATCAGAAAAAGATTTAAAGTCGATATGAGTTGTGTGGGAATTACGGGTAGACTTTGCGCGGCTCCGCTCGATATCAATCCTCTTTGTAGGTGATCGACATACGCTGGGGGATACCACCTGGCGGGAAATCTTACTCCAATAAAGGAATCAGTGATTCTGCCGTAACAGCATCCGTTAAGAAAACAGCCTATCCTGCCGATGGAAATAGCAATCGCGATACCCGGTGCTGTAATGTCCATGACTTTAAGCAAAGGTAATTTTGCTAATTTAATGAATAAAATTCCGCCGATAAAACCGCCGATAAAACCGCCGTAGAATACCATTCCTCCTTCCCATAATTTAAAAATGGAGATAGGATCCGGAGCGAACTGGTACCAGTTTTCCCATACATACCATATTCTGGCACCTATAAGCATCCCGACTATAATCCACATTGTAAGAGATTGTATTAAGATGGGTTCGATTTTGTTTCTCGTTGCTTCTTTTGTTATGAAAAACATGCCTACAAGATATCCGGTTACTGCCATAACTCCGTAAGCGGGTAAATGAAAATCTTTAATTGTAAGTAAGTATCTGTACATTAGTATTTCCTTTTATTATGTTCGGAATTAATAATATGGTATCTTTAAGCATTCGCGGCTACTTTTTCTTTTTTTTGATTTTTTCTTAACTCTGATCTTCGAACGAAAGTTTTTGTAGGGCATTTTTCCAGAGCGGGCTTTAAATCCTTATTATCTTTTATTTTGTCCCATTGTATTTTTGCGAGTTTACCGTCCATTTTGACTATTTCATTTTCCGTTACTCTTGTGCAAAGGGTACAGCCTATACAGCCACGTGTACATACACTTTTAACAATTTTAGCGTCATCATAAGAACTGCAGGCAATGTATATATCCTGATCCTTGGGAATAAGCTCAAAAAGGTTTCGTGGACAGGTTTCAACACAAACACCGCAGGACGTACATTCTTCCTCGATTACATAAGGTAACCCATTTTCACCCATTTCTATAGCATTAAAAGGACAGGCAACGGCGCAATCTCCTAACCCGAGACATCCGTATTGACAGCCTTTATCGCCTCCTATTAAATGTAGGGCTTCACAGGTCATAATACCATGGTAATCCGCGATTCGTTTAGCTGTTTCGTTGTCTCCCAAACAACGAAGTACTGCTACTTTTTCCTCGCCTGTGTCTTTCTTTGTAACCCCCATTATTTCCGCAATTTTATTGGCTGCTTCATGACCTCCGGCTTTACACCCGTTTACCCCATATTTACCTTCTACCACGCCCCCCGCAAAAGCCGCGCAGCCCGGAGCTCCGCAAGCGCCACAGTCTATACCGGGTAAAATTCCATAGATTTGTTCTACTCTTTTATCTTTTTCAACTTTAAATTTCTCGGCACTAAATACTAAGAAAGTTCCGAAAATAAGAGTTAACGCTCCGAGAAGTATTACGGGTATTAAAACTTCCGTCATCAAACCTCCAGTTTTTTATAATTAATCTATTAATTGAAAATAGATAGAAGTTATTTATTGTCAAGAGCGGAAAAAAATAATCATAGATTATTTTAGTCCAAGGTCCTAAGTCCAATGTCCAAAGTCTCTTGGACTGTTAGGAAGTTAGAAAGTTAGAAGGTTAGAGAAGTTAAAAGAGCGGAATGCCGTGAGCCGTAAGCTGATAGCATATTATTAAGGGTGGGGGGTACTGGTGACTGCGTTTTTAGTAAAATAATCGCTTATTTTTTCAATGTGTTTTATTGCCTTGAAAAACGCGTCTGTAGTTTCCGGACAAAAATGTTTACCTCTATCCTTTTCGATAAGAGAAAAGGTTTCTGAGAGGGAGTAAGGCTTTTCCCTGTATGGTCTTTCCGATGTTAGAGCGTCGAAAAAGTCGGATAAAGCAACAATTCTTCCTGCTAAAGGAATTTTTTCTCCGGCAATTCCTAACGGATACCCTTTACCATCCCATTTCTCATGATGAGTATACGCAATCTGAGCGGCAGTTTTAATCACTTCTGATTTGGAATCTTTTAGTAAATTATAACCGAGAGTGGTGTGTTCTTTCATTATTTTCCATTCGTCTGCAGTTAGTTTACCGGGTTTTGTAAGTATCTTATCCGGAATCCCGATTTTACCTATATCATGTAATG